>Ga0247784_1000310_pt1 | contig 13795 bp, 9 predicted proteins | sample UWRJL169409R5_FD_179909 | JGI IMG/M metagenome (GOLD analysis project Ga0247784, IMG submission 179909) | Plant litter microbial communities from Arlington Agricultural Research Station in Wisconsin, United States - UWRJ-L169-409R-5 | ecosystem: Environmental > Terrestrial > Plant litter >...
CACGCAGCGGGGCGCGCAATTGCATAGCGCAGGCGCAATCCCGCAACCACAATCGATACAGCGATGGCGGTCTCGATGAGACGCGGCGGCAAAGAAACGATGTCGAGAGCCGCCAACGAAAGCGTAATGCTGTGCGCGACCGTGAACGCAGTGACGAGCGTCAAAACATCTTTGAGCATCGGTGCGCAGCCGGATTTCTCGTCGCGCTCGCGTGCTGCGCGCAGGCCTGCAGGTAACAGCAGCGCCAGCAGGAACAGAATGTGATCGAAGCCGATCCAGATATGCCAAACCCCTTCGCGAACCATCTCGGTGAACTGTCGCCACGGATTTGCCGCGCCAACCGACAACACCGCGCGATTGTTTTCCGGCGATAGCGCAAACGTTTGAGGTGCGCCCGGGCCGCGGAGTGAGACCAAGCCACGGTGAGTGGCGTCGATGTCGAACAGCAGGGAATAATCGAGCGACCACGGCGCGACATTGCGCTCACATGTCACGACCAGCGGCAACACCGTATACGCACCGTCGCTCAAGTCATCGACGAGCTGCGTTCCGGCGCGAACCTCGCACGGCGACTCATTGGCTGAGATTGCCAATCGCGCGAGCGCGTAGCTTGCAATCTCGGCGTGCCGCGCTCGGACTTCGCCCCACGTAATTTTCCGGTCGCCGTCGCGATCTAAATCCATTGCAGGCTGGAGGTCGCGCAGCGCGATGCGCCACTCGCCGGTGAAGCCTTGCTCGGTCGGGGTGAGTTGCAGATAGCTGTCGCTCGGCTTGTGTGCATAGACCTGAGGAGCGAGCAGCACCAGCAGCGTGAGCAGGAAAATTCTCATCGGTGCGGCTCCTGCGAGAGTTGAGCAACGAGCGGGGCCAATCGCACATCTTCGAGTTGATGTTGGCGTACGAACGTCGCCACGGGTTCGGCGGCGACCGGTCGATCCGCTGCAAGCGCCGCTCGCACGACGATCAGTGCGTCGGCCGGTTCGCGCTGGCTCCGCCAATTGAAAAGCGCTGCATCGAGTGCGGCCGGCGCTTTGCCTTCGATATCGAGCAGAAATCTCGCGTAGTCGCGCGATGGAACAAAGTCGCCTCGACGCTGATGCGCGGCATATTGTTGACGCAGTCGTTGTGCCAATTCTTCAGCGTTCGCCGCTTTCGTGGCCCGAGCTGCCAGCGCTGCGCGCAGAAGTAGATCTGCATAGTCTGGATAGCGCTGAAACAGGGCGATGACCTTGTCGTATTCGCGTTGCTCCAGCAGAAAGTCGGCAAACGTGAGCAGCGTGTAAGCGTCCGCATCGGTGGCGACGAGGACTTGTTGGTAATGCCGGCGTGCCGCGTCGACATCGCCCAAGCGAGTCGAGATATCGGCCAGCGTCAGCTCGATCTCTTTACGCTGGCGCGGTTCTACGTCATCGGTATGATCTCGTAGGGCCAGCAGTTTTTGATAGGAACCGCGTGCGTCGCCGCGATGGCTGCCGACGCGACTCAGGCAGTCGATCGTGACCAGCGGTTCGACGAGCAGCGCAAGGCTTCGGCAATCTGCAGCCGCTGCAGTGTATTCGCCTTGCACCTGGTGAATCGCAGCACGAGTCAAGCGCGCTTGCGCATTACGCGGATCGAGTGCAAGGGCATGATCGAGATCGGTGATCGCCGCGGCGAACGAATGGTTGTGTTGATGAATCTCAGCTCGAATCAGCACCACAGGCAGCGGAGCATCTTTTGCGCTCCACCACTGACCCAATGCGGATTGTGCGTAACCTAAGTAACGGGGATCGCCGCTGGCGCGAGCCAACTCCACATTCGCTGCGGCTTCGGCCACTGCGCTTTGTAGATCGCGCGGGCCCGTTTTCGCAGCACGTGTGCCTGCGGGAATGGTCGCCAGCACCACATCGTCCGATGCGGGCCGATACGGGGCAGCGAATGCCTGGCCCGAAGCGAGCGCGAGGCTCAGCAGAAACAGGGCGGCCGCGATCGGCCGCCCTGCTGTGCCAGTGCTATTGCTGAAGCACGTCATCGTACGAAGTCTCGTTTTCGTCGAAGTCGAACTGGCTGTCGTTCACCTCGACCGGCTCGGCCGTGTCCGATGTCTGCGAGAGCTGCGTCTTGATGAAAGACGTGAACGCCGTGCCTGTCGGTGGAGGAGGTGGCGGCGGATTGTTAGGTCCGCCGCCGCCTCCGTAGCCGCTACCGCCGCCACAGCCTGCTATGAGCAGTGCGACCAGCACCAGAGAGTTGCGATTGATGTTCATGGTCGTGTGCTCCTTCGTTACATTCCGCCTGTGCCGGCGCCGGCATTCGGCGAGCGCAGATACGGGAAGCGCTCGTCGAAGTCAGCCGCACTCACCGGCGTGCCGTCCGTCAGCGGCGCTCTGTTGTTGGGAGCGACGGTCGCATCGGGAATCAGCGCGCCCATGGCAACACGCAGCTCGATGTCCACGACGTCGTCGCCGGGGCGACGGCCGTTGGGGAAGCCCGACGTGTCACCGCCCAATACGCCCAGCGTGTTTTGAGTCGCAGCGGGTTTCGCCGCGATGCTGGTGTTCAAGCGCATCATCTCGGCGGCCCGCACGTTCGCCGGCTGATTCAAGCCCTGCACGCCGGTGAGGAATGCAGCGACGAGATCGGTGCGCGGGAACATGTTTGGCGCGACGGCCACGCCGTTGAACAGGATTTCCAGCAGCTCCGGCAGCGTCGGGTTGGTCACATACGTTGCAAACTGCGCGTCATCCTTCGGCTGGCTGGCGTTGAACCGATCCTTGTCCTTCAAACCGATGACGACTTCGTTGACCAGCGGCGCGCTCAAGCGCGACACCTGAGTCCATGCGCCACCGGAGATCTGCGGCTTGCGATTGTTGTCGAAGATCGGGCTGGGATTGAGGATGCGGGCCTGTCGCAGGCTCGCGGTGGTCCACGCACCGATGATCGGATCGTTGCTGCGAGCCAGGCACGAGACCGGCACTTCCAGCGCCAGCGTGGTGACGTTCTGATTGGCGATCGGATTCGGAATCGCATCCGGCGGGCCGAGCGGATTGAGGTTCACCAGGTCGAACACCGGGCCGAGATTCACCGCGAAGCCTTCCTTGCGTTGACCGACGAACGCACGGCCGCTTCCGCAACCCGGAATCACGACGTCGTAGATGTGGCTGCGCGCATAGGCTTCGTAGTTGGGCAGCGACTTGGTGCCGATGTAGTCGGCGGGTTTACGGAATCGAGTGTCGCCGGAGTTCGACGTGATCGCGGTCGAAGTGCCGGTGCGGCGATTGCCGCGGATGAAGTCGATCGTGTATGTCTGACGCACGTTGAGCGCGCCGGTGTCGTTCTGGCCGGGGCCGATGCCGCCGATATTCTTGAGCGGCACCGACACCATCTTGTCGCCGGCCGGGACTTTGAGATCCGCCACGACATCGTCGAAGTTGAAGCGGAAGGTCAGGTCTTCGCGCGCGTCGCCGTCGTTGTCGACATGGATTTCATAGATGGCGTCGGCTTCGAGATCGAAGTAGTTCGGGCCGCCGTACGGCGCCTGCAGCGGCAGATAATTGGCAATCAGCGTGACGAAACCGTCGCGGCCGGGCTCGTAGCTGCGGAACATATAAAAGTCGGTGCCATCGACTCGCGGCATGGTGGTGATGAAGGGAGCTTCCCGGTGGCTGGAAGCCTGGGCCGGCAAGCCGGCAGTGAGCGCGGTTGCTGCAGCAATTGCGGCAAGCACGGCATGGCGGATGGAACTGTGCATGTGATGTATCCTCTCCGGAGGGGCCAAACATAAGTGGGTGGTATGAGTCGCGGAGGGAGTACGGGGCGAGATGCGGGGCAGATGCAGCGACAAAATTATTTTTTGTCGGGTGCGTCCAATTCGCGCGTCGCCACGTACATTAGGCGTACATGTGGAATGGCGGGGCCGGGCCGCCGCACCACTCAAGGCAGGATTGGGGTAGCTCTAGTCGATGGCTGAGCAACAAGAACTCGCTCGACTTCTGCAGGCGACCGCGCGTGGCGATCGCCAGGCCTTCGCTCGCCTGTACGAATTGACTGCCCCCAAGTTGCTGGGCGCCGGCGTCCACATGCTGAAGCGGCGCGAATTGGCAGAGGACGTGTTGCAGGATCTGTTCGTTAAGGTTTGGCATCGCGCCTCGGAATATCAGGCCGAGCGCGGCGGCGTGCTGACCTGGCTGTATTCGGTTCAGCGTTACCTGGCGCTCGATAAACTGCGGGCGCAGCGGCCGACGGCGGAGCTGGACGAGGAAATGTCGAACACATTGGCGTTCGACGGCCCCGATCCATCCATGATGGCGTCGAACACCGACATGGCGGTGCGCGTTCATCGCTGCCTGGATACGCTGACCGATGTGCAGAAGCGGAGTGTCACGCTGGCGTTCTTCGAAGGACTCACACACACGGAGTTGACCGAAAAATTGCAGACCCCGATGGGCACGGTGAAAAGCTGGATCCGGCGGGGATTGTTGAGCCTGCAGAAGTGTCTCGAACAATGAGATACAGCAACCCACAACTGGTGCAGCGGCTAGCGGCCGAATACGTGCTCGGCACGTTGACCGGCCGTGCGCGTCGCCGTTTCGAGCGGTGGATGACGGACTCGTACCACGTGCGCTCCGCCGTGTGGCATTGGGAACGTCAGCTCAGTCCGCTCTCGCAAGCAGCGAACACCGTGCAACCGCGGGCTCAGGTTTGGGAGCAGGTGCTCGAACGGACCGGAGGCAAGGCTGCGATTCAAGCCGAGCGCGAAATTGCACGAGTGCCGTGGTTCGAACGGCTCGGATTGTGGCGAGGCTTCAGTCTGGCAGCGACCGCGGCGGCCCTGGTGCTCGCGGTGATGCTTGCCCGCACACCGACGGAAGTGGCTCCGCAAAGTCAGCAGTATGTCGCCGTTGTGAACGGCGAGCAGGCGAAGCCGCTGTGGCTGGTGCGTGTCGATAGTGAGCAAGGCCGGCTTGCCATCAAATCGATCAACGCGGCTGCGCCGGCGGCGACCAAGTCATATGAGTTGTGGATTTTGCCCGCCGGCGGCGCGGCGCCTCGTTCGCTGGGTTTGTTGCCGACCGGCACGGGATCGGTCGATACGGAATTGGCGGTTGAATTGCGCACGCTGCTGGCGAGCGCGCAAGGTCTCGCTGTGAGTCTGGAACCCGCGGGCGGTTCTCCGACCGGAGCTCCGACCGGTCCGGTCGTGTATCAAGCGGCCATCCTTTCCATCTAGCTGCATCCGTTCGCGAGCGTGCGTCGTATAGACGCCTTCGCTTGCGAAGGAGAACAGCGTCATGCGCCGATGGTCGTTTGTTTGTGGAGTCGGCGCTGCAATGGCGCCGTTGTTGGCTCAGGCCGGCGGCGTTCCCACCACGCGCGATTGGCTCGAAGAAGTCCTGGTCTCCGGCAAGCTGGAGCAGCTCGACGGCGCTCCGATCTCCGCAACGGTCGGGATCGTGACTTCCGAACAGCTCGATCTGCGGCCGGTGTTGCGCACCGGTGAGTTGCTCGAAGTGGTGCCAGGCCTGATCGTCACTCAGCACAGCGGCGACGGCAAAGCGAATCAATATTTCCTGCGTGGCTTCAATCTCGATCACGGCACCGACCTTGCCACCAGCGTCGACGGCGTGCCGGTGAACATGCCCACGCACGGTCACGGCCAGGGATACACAGATATCAACTTCGTGATCCCCGAACTGGTGAGTTCCATCGACTATCGCAAGGGCACTTACTACGCCGACACGGGCAATTTCTCCGCCGCGGGCGCGGTCAATATGAGATATCGCGATTCGGTCGATAGCTCGATTGCACAGCTCGAAGCAGGTGACGACAACTTTCGCCGCGCATTGCTCGCGATGTCGCCGCGCGTTGGCGACGGGACGCTATTGTTCGGTCTCGATCGCTCGCAGACCGACGGACCGTGGGTGCTCGAAGAGAATTTCCGCAAGACCAACGCGCTGCTGCGTTATTCGCGCGAGAGCGATGCCGGTCGCCTTGCCATCACGGCGCAGGGATACGAAGGCGAATGGCGCTCCACCGATCAGATTCCGCTGCGTGCGGTTCGCGACGGCAGCCTCGATCGCTTCGGCTTCATCGATCCCACCGATGGCGGCGAGTCGCATCGTTACAGCGTCAGTGCCGACTGGATCTCACGTCTGCGGTCGGGTGAGCTGCGTGCGCTCGGTTACGCGGTCGATTACCGGCTCGACCTGTTCTCCAATTTCACTTACGCGCTCGATCCGGACAACGGCGATCAGTTCGAACAACTCGACGACCGGCGCATCTTCGGCGGCAGTGTGCAATGGCATCGTCCGCTGCAGCTCGGCAGCTTTGCGAACGAGCTTGCGCTGGGCGTCGAATTTCGCCGCGACGACATCGATGCCGTGGGCTTGTATCGAACCGTTGCTCGCGAACGCATCGGCACGACGCGCGAAGATGCAGTGGTACAGACCAGCTATTCGTCGTATGCGAGTCTGACGACGCCGTGGACCGACTACCTGCGCACTTCCGTCGGCATTCGCGCCGATTATTTCGACTTCGAGGTCGCGAGTGATGTGGCGAAGAACTCGGGGACTGCGTCCGATTCGATCGTGAGCCCGAAGTTCTCGCTGATCCTCGGGCCTTGGAGCGAGACGGAATTCTTCGTCAACGTCGGCAAAGGGTTTCACAGCAACGACGCTCGCGGCACGACGATTCGCGTCGATCCGACCGACGGCGTCACTGCCGCCGATCGTGTCGATCCGCTGGTCGAGGCGTTGGGCGCCGATGTCGGCGTTCGCACGGCGGTGTTGCCGAATGTGCAGCTGAGCTTGTCGGTGTGGACGCTCGCGCTCGATTCCGAGCTGGTGTTCGTCGGCGACGCAGGAATTACCGAGCCGAGCCGCGCGAGCAAACGTCGCGGTGTTGAAGTCGGCGCAATTTGGAATCCGCTTTCGTGGCTGATCGTGGATACGGATCTCGCGTGGTCACGCTCGCGATTCGGCGGCGACGATCCTGCGGGGGATCGCATTCCCGGCGCGGTGGAGAACGTGGCATCGATCGGTGTTGCTGTCGATCATCCGAGCGGATGGTTCGGCGGCGCTCGGTTTCGTCACTTCGGCAAGAGTCCGTTGATCGAAGACGGCAGCGTCGAGTCGAGTCCGACCACGATGGTCAATCTGGAAGCCGGCTATCGCTTCACGGATTCATTGAAAGTGAGCGCGGCGGTCTTCAACGTCTTCGACAGCACCGACAACGACATCACTTATTTATATGAGTCGCAGCTGCCGGGTGAGGCTGCGCCCGTCGAGGATATTCATTTCCATCCGGTGGAGCCGCGCACTGTGCGGCTGACGGTGACCGGAAAGTTTTAAAGGGTCCCGCGGGATAGGCCGTTGCCCGTCCGACCAGAAGGCAAAAGCGAATCCCGCGGGATGATGCTCTCACGCCGGCAGTTGAGGAGAGCGCTGCCGGCGCAAGACCCCTAGACGTTTTAGAGCGATCCCAGGAAAGTCAGCAGCGCCGTGCGATCCGCCGTGCTCAGTTGTTCGAACAACTGCCGGCTCGTCGTCGCCTCGCCACCGTGCCACAGGACTGCTTCTGTCAGCGTGCGCGCGCGGCTGTCGTGCAAGTAGCCGACCTTCACGTTGCCCGCCACCTTTTCGGTGTAGCCGATGCCCCAGAGCGCCGAGGTACGCCACATGCTGCCGGTGGCCTGACCTTCGACAAGGTTGTCGGCGAGGTCCGGACCCATGTCGTGCAACAACAGGTCGGTGTACGGGCGGATCTTTTGATTGCGCGTCTCGGCCAGCTCGGTGCCGCTGCCGGTTGTCATTTCCCGGATATGGCAGGCTCCGCACTTCACCGTGTTGAACACGACCGAGCCGGCAGCGATCAGCGTCGGATTCGCATCGAGGTACGACAGCGGCGCCACGCCTTTCGGGAAGCCACTCGGCACACTGCGCTGAGCAGGCACGCCGAGCAGGCCGACGTAGCGCGTCAGCAGTTTGAGCGTATCTTCGGAAATGCCGGGCTCGACCTTGATGTTCGCGCTGCACTTCGAAGGTCCGAACAAACAATCGCGGTTGGGATAGATCGGCGAGGTCACCGACATATCTTGTAGAGCCGCAAGCGCCACTTGATGTCGCAGCGTGGCCTTGGATGCTTTCCAGCCATAGCGGCCGAGACGCACCGCGCCCGATTCCGGGTCATACACATAGTTCGCAGTGCCCTTCACGCCATCGGCATCCGGAGCAACGCGAGCACGCGCGATGATGTCGGCATCGGGAATCGCTTCGAGCAGGCCCATGCCGATCACCGGCTGTGCACTTCGCAGCGAATACACGCTGGGCGTCGGGCCGTCGAACGCGATCTTCGGCTTGCGAAGTTGCACGGCGGTGCCGTCGGCGAGCGTCACGGTCCTGGTTTCGAAGCTCGAAACTTTGACAGCGGTGCCCCAGTCGGTCTTCACGCCGTTGGTCGAAGGCTGAGCATTCATCTGTGCGGCCGCGCCGCACACCGGATGCGGCAGCTGACGGCCGTTGCCATCGGGCTCGGCGGTGCGAACCACCATCGAATCGAGGCGTTGGTTGGCAACGGTCGGCGCCCAGCCGCGGCCGTTATTGATGTGACAGCCGAAGCAGGTCGACTGATTGAAGAACATGCCCTGCAGGCCGACCGCGTCCTGGTTCCGGTCGTTGTTGGACTCGTTGTGATCGCCGGTCTTCATGTTGGTGTGGAACCAGCGGCGGCCTTCGACGAAGCGCTGCATGTTCTGCATGCCGACGTTGTTGAACGGCTGCTGGAAGATGAAGCTGGAATTATCCGCGTAGTCGTAAGACACCGAGCCGAGGCCGCCTTGCAATGTTTCCTCGGGCAGCGGTGCATTCATCAGTCGCGGCGCTATGCCGTACCACGGGCGCAAGCCAGTGCCCATCACATAGGTCCACTCGTTCGTGTAGTAACGCAGACCGCCCGAATCGCCGACCGCCGCCATCGCTTCCGGTGTGGAGAAGAACGAAGTCGAGACTTCGATGACGTCGCCCGCTTTCAACGAACGTGCCGGCACGGTACGGCCGTTCGGCAAGAGCACGCCGTTGGCGTCGGGGCTGAGCTCGGCATGTCCGGGGTAGTTGTCGACCGTCACACTACAACCGTCGTTGAGCCCGCTCGCGTTGGCGAGCTGATTTTCCGGCGGCTTCGGCACGACCTGGCAGCTGGCGAGATCGTTGCCATACAACGCCGGATTCACCAGCTGTCCCGAGGCCATCCAACCGAAGCCGGTCACGCCGGGTCGATCGAAGCCGCGGAAGAACGAATGACCACCGGCCTTCTGCGCCTGCGGGAAGTATTGATTCACGCGCAACGTCGGCTTGGTCACGCCGGCGACGCGGCTGTTGTCGATGATTTCGAACCCCCACGTGCGGTTCTTGAAATAGTTCGCGACGAAGTTGAGGTGCGCGCCCGGCCCCTTGTCGACGGGATTGCCGGCGGCATCGACCGTTTCGTTCGGACCCTGGCCGATTTCGTTCCAATCTTCGCCGCGCTCACGCGCATGACGCGAGCGACCGATCACGCCGAAGCGAGTGACGAGTGTGCCGTCGGCTAGCGTGAACTGGATGCCTTCCAGCGGCGGCTTCACAGCAGGCGTGGGCGCAAGCTGCTCGCCGTTCCCAGGGAAGGGCGTGAACGAGACCGCAACCTTCGAGCCGAGCGTGTTGTCGCTGCCCGGCGTTTTGAACGTCACCTCGAACAACGAGTAGCCGTATTGAGTCGCGCGCTTCACGCCGTCGATGCGCACATAGCGAACGTTGGAGTTGAGGTTCATGAACTCTTCGGCGCCGCCGGTGCCGCCGACCACGTGACGCAGCTGATACCAGGTCGCGCCGTCGTCGGAGACCTCGATCGAATATTCCTTTCCGTAGGCGTTTTCCCAGGTCAGTTTCATCGAACCGAGCTGGGTCTTGGTGCCGAAGTCGAACTGGATCCACTCGGCGTCGGTGCGATCGCTCTCCCAGCGAGTGGTCGCGTCGCCGTCGATGGTCTTCATCGCAGTGTTACCGCCGAGCTGGGTCGAGGCAGTCACTGCAGTCGGCTGCAACGCCACGCCGGGATTGCTCATATCGATGCCCGAGGGCAACTGAAGCGAAGGCGGCGGCGGCGGCATGGACGGTCCGGAGCTCGGCAGGTCCGGAAGGTTTGCCACCGGTGGCTGTTCGAGATCCGGCTCGGGCAGGGTGGGCTGCTGAGGCGTCTGCGTCGGCGGCGGATTCGGATCGGTAGGAGGCGGGTTCGACGGCGGCGGCGTCGAAGAAGACGGTGGCGAATCGGTGCCGGCGGAACCGCCGCCGCCACCGCCACAAGCAACCAACAGCGTCGCCATCGCGACGCCGATGAATGAATACCTGGTCACGCTGATTTTTCCTTTTCGAAGAACTGCAGTTACGACTGCTGTTGCATCGTACGAATGAATCGAGCGCGTCTCGCGCGTCGCTGGTCGGCGACGTCACCCACTGAGGACACCACAGGGCGGAACACGGTTCTTAATATTGACTGACGAGTCAGTCAGTGTTACTCCTAGCGCGCCAGGACCGATTAAAAAAGCAGTATTGGGGGGAGACATGAACCGATCAGGGTCCACGACGGCGCTCATTGCGCTGGCGATCGCGGCGGCTTCCGCCGACGCGCAGAATTCATCCGTCACCGAGAATGCCGACGTTGGGCTCGAAGAAATCGTCGTCACGGCCACGCGTCGTAGCGAACGGCTTCAGGACGTGCCGCTCAGCATTTCGGTGTTGTCACAAGCCGAGCTGACGCAAAAAGGTATCGTCGGTTACGAGGGCATGGCGCGAGAGATGCCCGGCGCGGTGCTCAACGTGGCCAGCGATAACAACGTGCGTCTGACCGCACGCGGCATCTCGACCAATGGTTGGGGTGCCGGGTTACAGACCACCACGACGTTGTATCTCGACGAGCTGCCGCTCAGCACGATCGGCAACACGGTGACGCTCAATCCGAATCTCTACGACATCGAACGCGTCGAATTCCTGCGCGGACCGCAGGGCACGTTGTTCGGATCCGGTTCGCTGTCGGGCGCGCTACGCATCCTCACCAAGAGTCCGGATCTCGCGCATTACGACGCCTCCGCGCTGGTCGACATCGGTCATACGCCCGACGGCGGCGGCATGCGTCAGCGCTACAACGCGATGGTCAACTTTCCGCTGATCGAAGATAAATTGGCGTTGCGCGTGGTCGGCTTTCATCGCGACGAAGAGGGCTACGTCGATAACGTCGGCACCGGCGTCGAGAACTCCAATGCGCTGGAAGACTCGGGCGGACGTGCGATTCTGTTGTGGCAGCCGACCGATCGATTGAGCGTTCGGCTGCTGGGCTCCTATGAAGACAGCCATCCTCAAGACGCCTCGCTGACCAATCCCACATTGGGCGAGCGCAAGCGTTATTCCACGCGTGACGATCTCTATACATCGAGGATGCAGATCTATAACGCGACCGTAAACTATCGATTCGACGCCGCGGAACTGACCAGCTCGTCGACATATTCGAACGCGGACGGCTTTTTCTCCGTCGACCTCGCCGGCACGTTCGCGCGGGCCATTCCTTTCTACCTTCACGACGAATATGAGACGGACACGTTCGTGCAGGAACTGCGGCTCGTGTCCACTCCAGGCGAGCGCATCGACTGGGTGGTGGGCGCTTTCTATCTGGATCGGGATCTCGATCTGGTCGGCCAGCAGCAGTCGAGCCCGGAATTTCTCGCGGCGCGTGGCATCACCGGTTTGCCGGCCGATGCAACTTTCAACAGCTTCGGCAGCGATACGCGCACCTACGAGCTGGCGGGTTTCGGCGAGCTTGCTTATCACCTGACCGATCAGCTCACGCTCACCGGCGGCCTGCGCTACGGCAAATACGGCGGAACGCTGGACACCGATGCGGGCTTCAATTCGATCTACTTCACGTATGCATTGCGTGGCATCCGTGCGCCGCTGCCTCTCGTTCCCGTTGCCGCGACGTCCACGCGTTTCGATTCGGCGGAAAGAACATCATGGAAGGCGAGCCTGAGCTACGAGCCATCGCGCGATTTGACGACGTACGTCACCGTGTCCACGGGCTATCGAACGCCGGTCTACAACGCGCGAGCCGGCAGCGTCAGCATCGTCAATCCGAACGACCTCGTGATTCCCGCGGGCGCGGGTTCGGACGATCTCACCAATTACGAGATCGGTTTGAAGGCACGCTGGCTCGACGGCAGGCTGACCTCGAATCTGGCCGCGTACTACATCGATTGGCGCAACATCCAGGTGCAGGCCAATCGTCCGTCGGATTCCGTGCAGTTCGCGACCAACGTCGGACGGGCGGTGAGCCAGGGATTGGAGGCTGAAATCACGGTGACGCCGCTGCGGGGACTGACGTTCGGCTTGAACGCGTCGTTCAACGAGGCCGAGGTCAAAGAGCTCTCCGCGCAGGAGGCGGTCATCTCGGGAGCGCAGAAGGGTTCGCGCCTCGCCTCGCCTCATCTGCAGGGATCGTTCTTCGGGACGTATAACTACAAGTTCGGCGGCGCCGTCACCGGGTTCAGCAGTTTCCAGATTGCGCACGTCGGCTCGTTCCCCAACGGCTTCCCCAACTCGCCGGGTACTCAGGGCGTGCGCAGTCCGTTGTATGACAGCACCGATTCCTACTCCTATGTAAATGTGCAGACGGGCCTCGGAATCGACCAGCTGAGCGCGACGTTGTACGTGGAAAATCTCGGCAACAGCGACGCGGTCGTGTACATCCATCCCGAATCGTTCGTCGACAGCCGCTATTCGATCCTGCGGCCGAGGACCTACGGCGTGCGCCTGGGCTATCAGTTCTGAAAGCGTTGACGCGCTCGCCGCGGGTCGGCAGCCTGCTAGCCATGAGCACCATCGAAAAAGCCAAACCGCATGGCGCCCGGCCCCCTGGGCGCCGCACTCGGATCCCGAATCACAAGGCACGCGTCAAGGAGGCGTCGATTGCACGCATTCTCGATGCCGCCGAACAATTGTTCGCCGAGTTCGGCTATCACGGCGTCACGTTGAAAGATGTGGCCGCCCGTGTGGGCATCAGCTCGACGCTGATTCACTATCACTTCAAAGGCAAGGAAAGCATCTTCGAAGCGGTGTGGGCGCGTCGGGCACCCGTCTCCGCGCGCAATCGACTCGAAGCGATGCGGCTTTATGCGGAGCAGGCGGGCGACAAGATCACGGTCGAGGGCGCGTTGCACGCGTGGATCGACACCGATCTAAACGTGCAACTCGAAGACCCGGAACAATGGGCCGCGTTCGGCAAGATCGCCGCGCAGGCCAACAGCGCCGCCGGCTGGGGCGCCGAGAAGATGACCAAGTACTTCAATCCGGTGGTGCTGGCGCTGATCGAGCTGCTCAAGAAGGCGATGCCGGATTGCGACGAAGAAACGATTTTCTGGGGATATCACTTCGTGTCCGGCGCGATGACTCACAACATGGCGCGCACCGGGCGATTGGACGAGTTGTCGCACGGACTGTGCTCTTCCTCGGATTTCGATTCGATCCGCAGGCACATGGCCAGGTTCATGGCGGCTGGGTTTCACGCCATCTGCCAGGGCGCAGCGACCAGGAAGAAAAAGAAGTGAGCTCTATTGGTCGAGCGCCTTGAGCATGCGGCCGAGCGCGAAGTGCCGATAGCTGAAGAGGGCCAGCGAGCGAATCTCTTTCCAGTTCGCGTCTTTGCTGACATCAACGGCGATCCAGCCGTTGTGGCCCAGATACGCCGGGATGCTGAACTGCGAGTCGCGAATCAATAGTGCTTGCTGGTCGACGCC
>Ga0247784_1000311_pt1 | contig 13788 bp, 12 predicted proteins | sample UWRJL169409R5_FD_179909 | JGI IMG/M metagenome (GOLD analysis project Ga0247784, IMG submission 179909) | Plant litter microbial communities from Arlington Agricultural Research Station in Wisconsin, United States - UWRJ-L169-409R-5 | ecosystem: Environmental > Terrestrial > Plant litter >...
GATGGCAGTGAGATTCGTCTTCGCAATAGCACCCCACCGAGAAATTACTGTCGTGCGAAAGCACCGCCAGTAGCTCGATGGTGCGGCTGTTCGCCGGAGTCGCCATCTCGGCGCGATATTTCCTGGTGAAAGCAGCCCATTGCTTCGGCGTTTCGGCCGCCAGCCCCATTTTCATCGTGTCGAGACTGGGCGAGAGATTCGGAAACCACACGTCGTACCAGTTCTCCGACGCAAACCTGGATTTGGGCACGCCTCGCGGCGGTCGCCGCACCGTGCCGATGCGAGTGCCCTCGTCCTTGCTGCGAGGACTTCCGAGCCTGATCACGCGCACGCTCACTGCCGTCTCCTCAAAAAATGCAGGACGGGCAAGCTTACCGAATCCAACTCCGGACCGTGGTCTTGCCGATGAGATTGATGACAAACGACAGCGCGATCATGCGCAGATCCAGCACAGCGCTTTGTCGACGCAGATACAAACGGTCGAGACGTGCGCTGTGTCTCGCACTGCGGCCACCCGCCAGTTGCGCGATGCCGGTGATCCCGGGCTTCATCATGAAACGCCAGTCGTGACTTGCGGACGACCAATCCAGCCGCGTGATGTCGTCCAGCGTCAGCGGTCGCGGCCCGACAATGCTCATATGGCCACAACACACGTTGATGAACTGCGGCAACTCATCGAGACCAGTTCGTCGCAACCATCGACCGACGCGTGTCACTTCGCCCGCGCGCATGCTGCGAAATTTGAGAATGCGAAAGGTCGTGCGCCGCTTGCCAACGCGTAGCTGGGTAAAGAACGGCGAGCCGCCGTCTTCCAACCAAGTCGCCAGCACGATTATGCCGATGAGCGGCGCGAACGCGATGCAGGCGGTACCCGCGAGAACGACATCCAGGATGCGCTTACCGCGATAGGCATCTGTCTCGAACATCACACGCCAGGACTGACACATTGACTCGCACGCACCAGATCGTCCGCGCCGATGCGTTCGAGTCGTGGCCGTAACTTCAAGTGACGCCGCCTCGAATGCTCGATGAGCGGCCGCCACACCGAGCCCGTCAGGCGATGCTTGATCAGCAAATGCCAGAAGCGATTGGAGCGCTTGTAGAGATAGCTCATCGCGAGGTACGCGAGAACGGCTCGTGCATCTTCAGGGCGACGCTTCCAGATCGACGAGTGCGAGAACAACCGGTCGTAGCACCACGCATAACCTTGATCGAGCTGCTCGCAACTCATGTGCCTGGGCTGAAACACGACGTGCGCGGTGTCGTACTTGTCCCAATCCCGATGCAGGATGCGTCCTTCCGCTTCGAGCTGCCGAAAGAACGGCGTCCCTGGATAAGGAGTGAGTATATGAAACGTGGCGCATTCGAGCCGGTTCGCCTCGATCCATTCCACGGTGCGTTCGAATATATCCGGACCGTCGTGATCGAACCCCAGCACGAAACTGCCGTTGACCTGGATTCCATAGCGATGCAGTAGCGCAACCCGTCGCGCGTAATCTTCCGGCGCCGGCGTACGTTTGTTCGCATCGCTGAGATTGCCGGCATTGAGCGACTCGAATCCTACGAACACGCCAGTGCAGCCGGCGAGTGCCATCTCGCGCACGAGCGTGGGATCGTCAGTGACATCTATTGTGACTGCGGCACTCCAGATGATGCCGAGAGGCTTCAACGCTACACATAGTCGTCGCAGGTAATCCGGCCGAGAACCGAGATTATTGTCGACGAACACCGTATATGGCTGGCCGTCCGCCGCGATCTCATCCGCAATCTGTTGCACCTCTCGCATGCGATAAGGCATGTGCAGACCGTCGGTCGCCAGATAACAAAAGCCGCACCGATTGTGACAACCTCGGGTCGCGATGACACTGGTCGTCGTGAGAAACGACTCTCGCGGCAGCAAGCTACGTCGAGGCGCGGGATCCAGCCGATACTGGCGAGCATAGTTTGCGGAGTAGCGCGGACGCAGCTCACCATTGTCGATGTCGTCGAGGATCTGCGGCCAGAGCTGCACGCCATCGCCGATTGCAATCGCATCCGCATGCATTGCCGCTTCGTCGGGACACGACAGCACATGCAAGCCGCCGAGGATGACAATCGAACCTTGCAGCCGATACCAACGAGCCAGCTCGTATGCGCGCTTCGCGAATGTCAGATGCACCGTGATGCCGACGACATGCGGCAAGGGCTCGCACGGCGGCGCTCCTTGCAGCAGGTTCTCGTCCCAATAACGCACATCCCAATGCTCCGGGGTCGCGCCCGCGATGCTCGTGAGCGCGAGCGTCGGCGTGAGCACGTGCTTTCCATAGCTGGCGCGCGGGTCCTTGGGATAGAACGGATTGATCAGCAACGCGAAGTGACGTTGCGGCGTGAGCCCCATCGTCGGCTCGGGCAACGCCGGAGCAATCGCCATGTCGGCCGGCACCGGCGTTGCGCGCATTTTCCTTGCTGTTACATCAGCCATGCTGCCCTCCTTGCGCAACCGCGGGTTCCGACTCGATGCGTCCGAAGCGCCGATCTCGGTGCGAGAATTCGAGCAACGCGGACTCGAAGTCGTCGGCATCGAAGTCGGGCCATAGCCGCGGTATGAAATGCAGCTCCGCGTATGCGCTTTCCCATAACAGGAAGTCGCTCATGCGCCTTTCGCCGCCTGTGCGAATCAACAAGTCGACCTCGCTCACCGAAACGGAATGATCGACAGCCGCGAGCCGGCGCGCGAACTCGTCATGCTCGAAATCTCTCAGCTCGCGCGACGCCTGCATCAGGCTCCATTGCGCCGAGTAGTCGATCGCGATTCGCAGCACCATCCGCGTGCAATGAGCCGTCGCCTCTTCGGATCGCTGGATGAGCGATAGCAACGGGCCATCGAGCCGATCGCGACGTCCGATGATGTTCAAGCGAATCGACTGCTCCAGGCAGCGGCGCGTTTGTTCCTTCAAGTAGCGTCGAAACAAACCGAACAGCGAGCTCACCTCGGTGCGTGGGCGCTGCCAGTTCGCGGACGAGAACGCGTACAGCGTCAACACATCGATTCCGTGTCGCGCAGCCGCTGTTACCGCCCGATCCACAGCCTTGGCTCCCGCTCGATGCCCTGCAGTTCGCGGCAAACCGCGTTGCTGAGCCCAACGGCCGTTGCCGTCCATGATGATTGCCACGTGCATACGAAAAGTACTCTTCAATACAGAGTGAATGGGCAGCAAATCAGCCGCGGGTCGCGCGAATGACCGCCTCCACGTGATCGAGATAGCGATTCAGCGCCGACCGGCCTGGTTCGGTGATCCGATATGCCGTGCGCGGCCGGCGATCTTCGAAAGACTTGGTACAGGCGATGTAACCGGCATCTTCGAGCTTGCGCGCATGCCCACCGAGGTTGCCGTCGCTGATGTCGAACAGGCCTTTGAGCTCGTTGAAGCTCATCTCTTCCCGGACTGCCAGCGCGCTCATGATGCCGAGCCGAACGCGCTCGTAGATCAAACGATCGAACTTCGACTCCCCATCGTCGCGCGTCGTCGTGGCGACCGTTTCGAGCTTGCGCCGCTCGCGCGCGCTCGCGGTGGCAGGGGTTCGTGCCTTAGCTTTAGCGGCCATTTACGCCTCGCGCGATCAAGATGCCGAAAACGATGTGCAGCCCGCCGAATCCCAGCGCCAGCAATGGAACATGCAGCCCGGCCGGACCGACTAGAGCCACGATGCCGAGCCCGGCGAAACACACTCCCATCCACGCAACGCTTGCGATGGTCGATACGCTGGCCGAAACCAAACCGCATCCATAGAGCAACAGCCAGGTTCCCGGGATCGCCTCGACCAGACCGGCGTTCCATAGCACGGCGGTAAGCACCGCGCCCGCGAATATCGACGGCATCAAGCCGAGCGCAAGCTTCCGGCCGGGCGTTCCAGTCGCAACGAATGTCGTGATCGATCTCGACTTTGCCAACAGCACGCCGCCAACCAGAACCGCCAGCGGTGCCGCGATCAACCAGATAAGCAGCCAGTAGGCCGCCAGGTCCGGCATCGAGGACAACGCGGCGGCCGTCAACCCGATGCCGCCCATCGCAATCCCGGCCGATCCGGGAATCGCAACGCTGCCCGCCCCGTCCATCGAGGCGCGGATGTAACGCAACGTCGCGATGGCGTGCATATCCAGATTGACGACTTTGGCCTGCGGCATCGGCGCGGTCCTTGAGAGGTTCGGCACCAAGTTACGAACCTGCCCCGCTCCCGTCAAGTACTCTGCGATGCAGAGTTTATGATCAATTGTGGCGCGCACTGCCCCCGGCTGAATCGCCGGTTAACAAACGTTGCGGCAGTGTGTCGGGAACCTTCCTTCGATTCGGATCGTTTTGCCGCGGTACTCATTGTCAAGGACATCCGCTCCGGGTCTAACAGCGAGCCATATCCAACACTCACCATGAGCCATCGATTACCTAGAGCCTCTACGGGCATCACCGGTCTCGATTACATCCTTGGCGGCGGGCATACCCGCAACCGTCTGCACCTGATCGAAGGCAGCCCCGGCACGGGCAAAACGACCCTGGCGCTGCAGTTCCTGATGGCCGGCGCGACCCAGGGCGAGTCCGGTATCTACATCACCCTTGCCGAAACCGAGATCGAGCTGCGCGATGGCGCGGCTTCGCACGGCTGGAGCATCGACTCGCCGGTGGAAATCGTCGAACTGGCGCCGCCGGAAAGCGTGCTGGATCAAAACCAGCAGCAAAGCCTGCTGTACTCCTCCGATCTGGAGCTCGGCGAAACCGTCCGGCGCATCGTCGACGCGATCGAGCGTGTGCGCCCCAAGCGCGTGGTCATCGACAGCCTCTCGGAGATTCGCCTGCTGGCGCAAAGCTCGTTGCGCTATCGCCGGCAGATCCTGGCGCTCAAACATTACTTCGCCCAGAACAATTCGACGGTGATGATGCTGGACGATTTGACCACCGAGAGCACCGATCGCGCGGTCCATAGCATCGCGCACTCAGTGCTTCATCTCGATCAGCTGGCACCGATCTACGGTGGCGAGCGGCGTCGCTTGCGAGTCGCGAAATGCCGTGGTCAAAGCTTCCTGGGCGGTTATCACGATTTCACGATTGCGCACGATGGCGTCAACGTGTTCCCGCGCCTGGTCGCCGCACCGTTCAAGCGCAGCACCGAAATCACGCACGTGGGCAGTGGCATCCCCGAGCTGGATACATTGCTCGGCGGCGGTCCGAACCGGGGATCGAGCACACTCATTCTCGGTCCCGCTGGCGCCGGCAAATCTCTGCTGACGTTGCATTACATCCGCGAGGCGATCGCTCGTGGCGAGCGCGCCGCGCTGCTCGTATTCGACGAAGAGCTCGGCCTGTTGTTCGCTCGCGCGAAAGGTATGGGCATCGATCTGCAGGGCATGCGCGACTCGAAACAATTGTTCGTGCAGCAAATGGACGCGGCCGAGCTCACGCCGGGCGAGTTCGCGCACGAAGTGCGCATGATGGTGGACAAGCACGAGATTCGCACTGTCGTCATCGACAGTCTCAACGGCTATCAGGCGGCGATGCCCGAAGAGCAGTTCTTGATTCTGCATCTGCACGAGCTGCTGCAGTACTTGAACCGCCAGGGCGCCTCGACCTTCCTGACGGTGGCACAACACGGCCTGCTGGGCGACATGCGCCAGAGCATCGACATCACCTATCTGGCCGACACCGTGCTGCTGCTCCGGTATTTCGAAGCGCTCGGCAGTATTCGTCGCGCGATCTCGGTCATGAAAAAGCGCGGCGGCCACCACGAATCGACGATTCGCGAGTTCCAGATCACCAGCAGCGGCTTCAACGTCGGCCAGCCGCTCAAAGCGTTCCAGGGCGTGCTCAAAGGTGTGCCGACCTATCTCGGCAATTCCGACCCGTTGATGGAGCGCTCCGCGTGACGAATGCTCGGAGTGAGGATTCGACGCGCACGTTGATCCTCGCACCTCTCGGACGAGACGCGACAGTCGCGCGAGACGTGCTACAGGAAGCCCAGCTGCAAGCCGACGTCTGTCGAAATGCCAGCGAGCTGCTGGAACAGATTCGGCGCGGCGCCGGCCTCGCGATCGTCACCGAAGAGGCGACCCGCGATTTCGACGTGCGCCCACTGAACAGTTGGGTCACGTCGCAGCCCGCGTGGTCGGATTTTCCGTTTATCGTGCTCACTCGTCACGGCGGCGGCGTCGAACGCAATCCGACGGCCGCCGGCCTGATGCGCACGCTCGGCAACGTGACATTGCTGGAGCGGCCGTTTCATCCCACCACGCTCATCAGCGTCATTCAAATGTGCCTGCGTGGGCGGCAGCGACAGTACGAATGCCGTCGCTTGAACGAGGAGCTGGAGTCTCGCGTGGACGAGCGCACGGCCGAGCTCGCATCGACCAACGTACAACTGTTGAATCAGATCGAAGAGCGCGAACGGGTCGAGTCCACGTTGAATCAGTTGCAACGGCTCGAAGCCGTCGGCCAGCTCACCTCCGGGGTCGCTCACGACTTCAACAATCTGCTCACCGTCGTGCTCGGCAATATCGGCTTCATCGAAAAAGGACTCGCGGCCGCGCATCTCGACGGCAAGCTGATGCAGCGCTTGGGCTACATGCGGGCCGCCGCCGAGCGCGGCGCCAAGCTCACCGATCAGTTGCTGTCGTTCTCGCGACGCCAGCGGCTCGAACCCCGGCCGCTCGACTTGAGTCAAATCATCGACGGCATGCGCGATCTGATCCAGAGTACGATCGGCGGCAGCATCCGCATCAACGTCAAGCTCGGGCGCGATTTATGGCCGGCCCTGGCGGACCCGACGCAGCTTGAGCTCGCCGTGTTGAATCTTGCGATCAACGCACGAGACGCGATGCAAGTCGGCGGCAGCCTGCGGGTGGAAACGACGAATGTGACTTTGGACGCACCCTCCGCGCCCGAAGAGCCGCCCGCCGGAGAATACGTGTCCATCTGCGTGCACGACACCGGCACCGGCATGACTCCGGAAGTGCGCGCCAAAGTGTTCGAGCCGTTTTTCACCACCAAGGAGATCGGCAAGGGCTCCGGGCTCGGCTTGAGCCAGGTGCTGGGATTCGCCCAGCAATCCGGCGGCGGCGTGCGCATCGATTCCAACGTTGGACAAGGAACCACGGTGCATATTTTCCTGCCGCGCGCGACAGCCAAAGCCAGCGAAGTGCAGGCGGCCGTCGCAACGGCGCAAGACGATGCCAGCGCCGATGGTGCGACGATTCTGTTGGTGGACGACGACGATGCCGTCCGCGAAGTGACATCCTCGATTTTGCGCGATCTGCAGTACTGCGTTGTCGAAGCCGGCAGCGGCGCCACCGCGCTGGAGTTGTTGGGCCAACAGCCAGCTGTCGATCTCATGTTGATCGATTTCGCCATGCCCGGCATGAATGGCGCCGAGGTGGCGCGTCTGGCACGGTCTGTCAGGCCAGCGTTGCCGGTTTTGTTTGTCACCGGCTATGCCGATCGTGCCGCGCTGGTGGATGTCAACGACACACAAATCATCGGTAAACCGTTCGCCAACGACGAGCTGGCGGCGAAGATCAAAATCTCGCTCGCGAGATAACCTTGGTTGTGAGAGCTGTCGCCGAACAGCGTCGGGGATAAGTCAACATTCCCAGGTTCTGTTGAATCCGCCCCCTGCACGGCGGACGAATGCTGACAACGTTCGCATGGAATGCGAAGTCGTCGCCGGCACGTGCCGGTTGACTGGTAGTTGCGGACATTCGATCCGACTACCACGCCCATAACTTCTCAGCATCTCGAACAACGAGGATCATCATGAATGAGTGTAGCGTGCCGTTACGACGAGCCATCCTAGGCGCATTGGCCCTGGCTACGACGCCGGCCATCGCCCAGCAGGCTCCGCGAACATCCGAGCTGCGCAGTATCGAGACCATCGTTATCACTGCGCAAAAACGCGAAGAAAGCCTGCAGGACGTGCCCATCGTTGTCACTACTCTCTCCGACCAGGCACTGCAGGACGCCGGCGTCCGCGACATCAAAGACTTGATGATCCTGACACCGGGATTGCTGGTCACCTCCACCGCCAACGAATCGTTCACCACCGCCCGCATCCGTGGCATCGGCACCGTCGGCGACAACCCCGGCCTGGAATCGTCGGTCGGCATCCTGATCGACGGCGTGTACCGTCCGCGTAACGGCGTCGGCTTCGGCGAAGTCGGCGACCTGGAGCGCATCGAAGTGCTGAAGGGTCCGCAGGGCACGCTGTTCGGCAAGAACACCTCCGCCGGCGTCATCAGCATCATTCCCAAGAAGCCGACCTTCGATCACAGCGTCGACGTCGAATTGGGCGGCGGCGAATACGGCGCGATGGAGGGCTCGCTGGCGCTCAACGGCCCCATCGAAGAAGATCTCGCGGCGGGACGTTTGTATGTTGCCTATCGTGAGCGCGACGGCTTTCTGGACATCATGCGCGGCGGCGGCCCTCGCGTCGAAGACGAAGACAACGATCGCAAGTACTACACGGCCCGTGGCCAGATCCTGCTGTTGCCGAGCGAAACCACGGACCTGCGCCTGTCGGTCGACTACACCGATCGCGACGAAAATTGTTGTGTGGCTCCGCAGGCCATCGCGGCACCTCCGGTGCAGGCGGCGAATGGACAGTTGGTGCCCGTCGTGCAGCTGGCATTGAACAACACGCAGCCCAACTCGTTCTCGCTCACCCCCGATCCGTTCCAACGGCTGGCGTTTGCGAATCGCTCGACGCAACAATCCGTCACCGATCGCGGAGTCTTGCTGGAAGCAAACGTGGGCCTGCCCGGCGGCGCGACCATGACTTCCATCACCTCGGCCCGCAACTGGGAAATCGTCAGCGGCCAGGACACGGACTACACCGCCGTCGACATCGTGTATCGCGAACCGGACGGCGACTTCTCCAACGAGTTCGATCAGCTCAGCCAGGAGTTGCGCTTCGCCGGCGACACCGAACGTTTGAACTGGCTGGTCGGCGTCTTCTATACCAAGGAAGACATGACCTCGAACAACGAGCTGCTGCTCGGCAACCAGTTCCAGCAGTACTTCAGCCGGCTGCTGGCACCGAACAATCCCAACGTCATCACCGGCCTGACCGGCAACGCGAATGCGTTCCAGGGCGGCCTGGGTCAGTTCGACATCTACGACCAGGAGTCGGACACGTATGCAGTGTTCACCAACAACAGCTACGACGTCACCAGCAAACTGACGGCGACGATCGGCGCGAACTACACCGATCAGACCAAGGACCTCAACACGCAGTATCGCAACACCAACGGCGGCGTCGGCTGCCAGGCGCTGCGAAACAACTTCAATGCCATCAACGGCAATGCGCAGCTGCAAGCCGCGATTCCGGTGATCTACGCGGTGGGCTGCACGACGCTGACCGATCCGTTGTTCAACAACGTCAACACGACGCAGACACGAGACGAGCAGGAATACAGCGGCACCGCCAAGCTTGCTTATCGCTTCAGCGACGGTGTGATGGCGTACACCTCGTACGCACGCGGTTACAAAGCCGGCGGCTTCAATTTCGATCGCGAGCGTCTCGGCACCAATCTCACTGGCAATCCAGCCCTGGGTGCGCCAGTGACCGTCGACCCCGACACCAGCTTCGGTCGCGAGCTGGTCGACTCGTACGAGCTGGGCGTGAAAACCCAGCTGGCCGGCAATAGCCTGCTGCTCAACGGCGCCGTGTTCTACCAGGACTACACCAACTTCCAGTTGAACACGTTCACCGGCCTGCAGTTCGTCGTGACTTCGCTGCCGCAGGTGGTCTCGCAAGGCGTGGAGTTCGATTTCCTCTGGTACACGCCGCTGCCGCAGCTGACGTTACAAGGCGGCGTGACTTACGCCGATACGATGATCGAGGACTTCGGCACGGCGCTGCAGTTCTTCCGACCGGAACGCCAGGACGACACGTTGTCGTTCGCACCGGACGTATCGGCGAGCCTGCTGACGACGTTCGAGCAGCCGATCGGCTCGTTCGTACTGCGCACGGCCATCAGCGCCAAGTACACGTCGGAGTACAACACCGGCTCCAACCTCGATCCGCGCAAGATCCAGGAAGCCTTCACGCTCGTGAACGCTCGCATCGGCTTCGGCAGCGAGGATCAGAGCTGGATGCTGGAGCTGTGGGCGCAGAACGTCACCGACGAAGAGTACTTCCAGGTGGCCTTCGATCCAGCGCTGCAGGGCTCGTCCACGGGACCGACAGCGACCAGCATGATCGACGCCTTCCTCGGTGCTCCGCGCACCTTCGGCGCAACGATCCGTTTCAAGTTCCAGTGATCTGATCGAGCGCGGGTTTGACTACGAACCCGCGCTCGATGTCACCGCGGAATCCCAGCGACTCGTAAAGGGCATGCGCATCTCCTCGTTGCATGCCCGACAGCAACATCACTTTGCAACAGCTCTGCGACCACGCGAAGTCGAGCGCGTGTTGTAACGTCGCTTTGGCCAGGCCACGACCGCGAAACTGCGGCAACGTGACAACATGCTCGATCACACCGAACGGTCGCCCACCGCTCGCGAGATTCGTCACCAGCGCGACCATGCAAGTCGATGCAAGGATGCCTTCGCTCTGCGCGACAACGACGCGAATGTGAGATTGGGACAATAGGTCCCGCCACTTCGCTTCCGCCTGCCCGGCAGTGAGCTCGGGGTCGTGAGGACGCAGCTCTTTATAGAGAGCCAGCACGCCCTGCAGATCGCGAACTTCCCCAAATCGGACCACAGTCACTCCCTGCCCCGGACCCGTTTATAACTCAGCACATTCGGCTCGACGCCGTGGTCCGCCAGGCTGCCACTTCTGGCGAAGCGTGCCCACAGCTCGCGAACCAACCGGCCGCTGCGGTGAATATCGTCCCATTCGATGCCTTTCACCAGCTCCGCGTCCGACCATGTGCGCTGGTCGCCGAACAATAAGGGCAGATCGATCGCATGCGTCGCGCCGAACCCGTTCGTCTTCGAGCCCCAATCGATGCGGTAAGTGTATGCGCGTCCGCCGCTGTCGGCATGACGTTGGGCAAACCGCGCAGCGGCCGACGCGTACACTTTCTGAGTAATGGTGCGTACGACGAACCTGCGCAGCGCACCGCCGATCAACGGCAATCGGCTTGCCCGGCGCACCGGCTCGATCAAAGGAATAAAGAACGATCCTTCCGAAGCGGCAAAGCCGATGAGGACATCGAAGCTCGGCGCATAACGTGACCACGCTGCGTCGATCGTTGCTTCGCTCGGCAACGGATGATGTCCATACTGCGTGCCGAACGGCATGCTCGCAGGCCAGCCGAACCCCTGCGCAGCGGAGAGCACTGACGACTGTGCAGCGATTACCTCTTCCGTTGGCGCATCGTGTGCAACTTGCGCTGCCATTTTCAACATGGCTTCGGTCATCTTGCGACGACCCAGGCTGATGCCGAGCGGCGCGCTTTGAATGATGGCTCGCCGAAACAAGCCCTGCGTCTCCTCGGCGATCATGAGATGCGCGATGGCATCGCCGCCGGCCGACTGACCGAACATAGTCACGCAGTCCGGCGCACCGCCGAATGCTTGAATGTTTGTATTGATCCAGCGCAGTGCCGAGACAATGTCCAGCAGCCCCGCATTGGCCGCACGGCCGTTGCTGTCGCCGAGAAATCCAAACAATCCCAGGCGATAAGTCACCGCGACCACGATAACTCCCTGCTCTTCCACCATCGAACGCGGATCGAAGATCGCCGCATCGCCGGCACCGAACACATACGAGCCGCCATGAACCCACACCATGACGGGCCGTGCGTCACCTGGCTGCACATCGCCAGGCATCGTGACCGACAACCGCAAGCAATCTTCCGTCGTCGTCAACGGGCGCAGCGGTGAGCCCACGATGTCCGTTCCGAGCTCGTGCGCAGCCTGAGCACATGCGGGCGCCCACTGGGTCGCATCGATGGTGGTAAGCGAGCGTGGCTCGGGAATCGGCGGTCGAAAGCGAGTGGCGCGCGCATAACGAATCCCCGTGGCACGAATCACTGCACCGTCTCGCCAACCTACGATGTGCCCCGCCGGAGCGTCGAACGAAGGAGCGTCAGTCATTCTTTGGGTTCTTGGCATTTCTGCGCACGCCGCGTGCCGCCCTTGAACAGTCCTGTAATAAACGCACCGTATAAAGCCGCGTTCCGGTGAGATCGGATCATGGCGCGCTTCGTACAGAATACCCTTTTAATTTCCCTGCTGCCGCTGTCGTTAAGTTTAGTCGTGAGTCCGAAGCGCAACGCGTCCGGACGAAGCCACCAATCAGCCAATCGCGGACTGATATATTCGCGCAACGCGCCGTATGATACCGACGGTGGACAATATTACCTGCGCCTGGACACGCGCTTCTGACGACCTGGAGGCTGAGTGGGCACCCTCTCTCGGCGCGATCTCATCATGACCGGCGCAATCACCGCGGCCGGTCTCTCCACTGACTCCGCCGCTGCGAAGCTGCCGGCGCGTCCGGCGATTGCATCCGAGAAGCTCGCCACCGACGAGTCGTACTGGCGGCAGGTCGCCGCTCAGTACGACATCACTCGCGACGTGATTCACCTGGAGAACGGCAACTGGGGCTCGATGTCGCTGCCCGTTCTCGCCGCATATGAGCAGCACCAGCGTCGGGTGAATCAACAGAACTCTTATTACGCCCGGCGTGAGTACGTCGCGGACTATGAGAGGGTTCGTGCTCGCATTGCTTCGGCACTCGGTGTGAGCGTTGAAGAGATCGCGCTGACCCGTAACGCAACTGAAGCTCTGCAAGCATTGATCGGCAGCTACAACGTGCTGCGTCCGGGCGATGCAGTGCTGTACGCGGACCTCGATTACGACGCCATGCAGATGAATATGCAGTGGCTCGCTGCTCGTCGCGGCGTGAAGGTGGTCAAGATCGATTTACCCGAGCCGGCGACTTACCAAGGTGTCATCGACGCCTATGCAGCGGCTCTCAAAGCCAATCCGCAAATTCGCATGATGCTGCTCACGCATGTGAGCCATCGCACTGGTTTGCTGCTACCGGTCAAGGAGATTGCGGAGCTAGCCCGTCAGCACAAGGTCGACGTCATTCTCGATTCGGCGCATGCGTGGGGCCAGGTGGACTTTCGCTTGGCCGAGCTCGGCGCGGATTTCATCGGGCTCAACGCTCACAAGTGGATCGGCAACGCCGTGGGCGTCGGCGTGATGTATGTTCGCCGTGAACGCATTCCGGCCATCGACCCATACATGGGCGACACCTCTTACCCCGCCGAGGATATTCGCGCTCGCGTACATACGGGCACGAGCAACTTTGCAGCGTATTTGACGGTGGCCGACGCGCTCGATTTTCACGAAGCCATCGGCACGCCCGCGAAAGAGGTTCGATTGCGACACTTGCGCGACTTGTGGGCCGAGCCCCTGCGCGAGCATCGCGAGTGGGAAATTCTCACGCCGGCGGACACGCGACTGCACGCCGGCATCACTTCGTTTCGCCGCCGTGGCCGCAATGGCCTGCAAGAAAACATCGCGCTCGCGAGGCGGCTGCTCGAAGAAGCAAAGATCTTCACCGTTCACCGAACGGGACTGGCATCGGGTTCGTGCGTGCGTGTCACGCCGGCAGTTTTCAACAACCCAAACGAGATTGCGCAGCTGTTGAAAACGCTGACTGGCCCGGCGATCAGCTGGTAATGCGGCCTCAGGTCGATTCGTTGTTGGCCGGTGGCGCATCGGTTTGCGCCTTGCGACCGCTGAACAGCACCTTACCCGCTTCGATCCCGCCGCCGAGCATCTCCAGCTCGAACCGTTGCTGATC
>Ga0247784_1000312_pt1 | contig 13747 bp, 8 predicted proteins | sample UWRJL169409R5_FD_179909 | JGI IMG/M metagenome (GOLD analysis project Ga0247784, IMG submission 179909) | Plant litter microbial communities from Arlington Agricultural Research Station in Wisconsin, United States - UWRJ-L169-409R-5 | ecosystem: Environmental > Terrestrial > Plant litter >...
CAGACGAACCAGGCGTGTCCGCGCTGGCAATCGCCGAAGCGCAACGTTTGTTCGAAGGTGAGGCATGCGCGTTGGCGGCCACGTGCATTGCCGACGATCAGCTCGCATTACTCGACCGGCTGTTGCAGGAGATGAGCGCGGCGCCAGTCGACGAGATGGAGAAATTGGAGCAAGACTTCCATCTCATGATTGCGCGCGGCTCAGGGAATGCGGCCATCGTGTCCGGCATCGAAGACCTGTGGCAGATGCGCCTGCAGTCCAGCTCGTGCATGGCGACCCTGCGGCGAGTACGCACGCCGTCCCAGGCTTCGGTCGACGAGCATCGCAAAATTCTGGCGGCGCTCCGGGCACGCGACTCGAAAGAAGCGAGGCTCGCGCTGCATGCTCATCTCAATCGCGTGATCGAAAACCTGCTCGACCTGGCCGAGGCCGAAGCGGTCGAGCAAACGCGTCAGAAAATGGCCGAGCAGCGGCGGGCGCTCACGCTTCGCAACGACCTCTGACCATACCGGCTGCGTTGGGCCGGCAGCTGGCTTAAACTGCCCAGCTCCTTTCCGACCAGTCACTAGTCCCTAGTCAGTAGTCACTATCCATGCTCGACCCCAAACTCCTTCGCTCCGATCCCGACGCAGTGGCGGCCAACCTGGCCCGCCGTGGCTTCAAGCTGGACGTGGCGCAGCTGAACTCGTTGGAAGAAGCCCGCAAGAAATGGCAGGTGCGGGCCGACGAGCTGCGCAACGAAAAGAACGTGCATGCGAAGTCGGTGGGTAAGGCGAAGGCGCAGGGCCAGGACATCGCGCCGTTGTTGAAGCAGGTCGAGTCGCTCGGCACGGAGCTCGCGGCCGCCGAGGCAGAGTTCGCCAAGGTTCAGGTCGAACTGGACAAGTTGTCGCTCGGCCTGCCCAACATGCTCAACGACAGCGTGCCGGACGGCCGCGACGAAACCGCGAACGTGGAAATTCGCCGTTGGGGCGAGCCGCGGCAGTTTCCGTACAAGCCGCTGGATCACGTCGAGCTGGGCGAAAAGCTCGGCCAGTTGGATTTCGAGGCCGCCGGCAAGATTTCCGGCGCGCGTTTCTCTGTGCTTACCGGCCCGCTGGCCCGACTGCATCGTGCGTTGATCCAGTTCATGCTCGATCTGCACACCGGCGAGCACGGCTATCGCGAAACGTATGTTCCTTATCTGGTGAACGCGAACGCACTGACCGGCACCGGCAACCTGCCGAAGTTCGAAGCCGATCTGTTTGCGCTCAAGGGCGAGTCGGGTCTTTATCTCATTCCCACCGCGGAAGTGCCGGTCACCAACCTGGTGCGAGAGACGATTGTCGAAGCGAATCAGCTGCCGATGCGTTTCGTCGCGCACACGCCGTGCTTTCGTTCGGAAGCGGGCTCTTACGGCAAGGACACGCGCGGCATGATTCGTCAGCACCAGTTCGAGAAAGTGGAATTGGTGCACATGGCTCGGCCGCAGGATTCGTACGCCGAACATGAGCTGTTGACGCGCAATGCCGAGGAAGTGCTCAAGCGCTTGAACCTGCCGTATCGAGTGATGGCGCTGGCCGCCGGCGACATCGGCTTCGGTTCGGCGAAAACTTACGACCTGGAAGTGTGGTTGCCCGGTCAGCAGGCGTATCGCGAGATTTCGTCCTGCTCGAATTTCGAAGCGTTCCAGGCGCGCCGCATGCAAGCGCGCTGGCGTAACCCAGAGACCGGCAAGCCGGAGCCGCTGCATACGTTGAATGGTTCAGGCGTGGCCGCCGGCAGAGCGCTGGTCGCGGTGCTGGAAAACTATCAACAGCCGGACGCCAGCATCACGGTGCCCGACGTGTTGCGCCCCTACATGGGCGGCATGGATACGATTCGCAAGCCGTAAAAGAAAAGGGGCCCGATGGGCCCCTTTCCGATGCGGTCAGTTGGAGCGCGATCAGTCGTCGCCCGACGCCGCGCCCAACAGGTGCAGCAGGCTGGTGAACAGGTTGTAGATGCTCACATACAACGTGACCGTCGCCAGGATGTAGTTGGTCTCGCCGCCGTGAATGATTGCGCTGGTCTGATACAGGATCATGCCGCCCATCAGGATCACGAACGCGCCCGAGACCACCAGCGACACGGTCGACAGGTCGAAAATCACCGCGACCAGGCCGACCAGGAAGGCGCCGATGATGCCGACCATCAGGAAGCCACGCATGAAGCTGAAATCTCTTTCGCTCTTCACCGCGTAAGCCGACAGACCGACAAACGTCGCGGCGGTGATGCCCAACGCAGTGGTCACAACCTCTGATCCGTTCGGCAGAATCGTCAGATATGCGTTGACGATGGGGCCGAGCGTCAGGCCCAGAAAGCCGGTCAGCGCGAACACCAGCACCAAACCCCAAGCGCTGTTCTTGGTTGCGTACACACCGAACAGCAACCCGAAGTAGCCGATCAGCGTGACCCACGGGCCGAGGAACGGCATGTTGAACATCATCGCCAGGCCGGCGGTGAGTGCGCTGAAGGCGAGCGTGGCACCGAGCAGCAGATACGTGTTGCGCAGGACCTTGTTGGTCGACAGCGCCGAGCTGCGTGTCTGGCTCAGGACTGTGCTTGGATACGAGGCCATCTGGATTTTCTCCTCCGGTAAGACCCGTGGACTGGCGTTCATTCTACATGCCGCCGCCACAGCAGTGCGATATGGATGCAAGGCGGTGAATTTCAAGGCTTTGTGCCGAACGTTTGTTCCCTGGTCGCGGTTTTCAGGCGCATTGACACTACTGTCAGCAGGCTCGTAGATTCGCCGACCTGGCCATAGCAACGAGCGCCATGGGGCCATTGATGCGCACGGATCGCGATTACCCGCAGATCGTCGCCTCGCCACAAGCGAGGTTTTGCTCGCCACGCAGTACGTCCGCTCTGATCGCGCGTCCCGGGTTGAGTGCTCGGATCGAGAACAGCGCCAAGCTGACGTTGCTGCAAGCGCCGCCCGGCTCGGGCAAGAGTACCTTGCTTGCGCAATGGCCGGAGCACTCGCACATCAAACATCGAGTTGCATGGCTGCTTTGCGGACAGCGCGATCGAGATGCCGTGCATTTCTTTTCCTCGCTTGCCACCAGTGTCGACCAGGCGATGGACTTGGGCGATCCCGTCACATCGACGACTGCGGCGACCTGGCAGTGCTCAGCCGAGCATCTTGTCGATGCGCTGTGCGACCGGCTCAGCTCGCTGCAAGACGAGCTCGTCATCGCCATCGACGATCTGCAATTCCTGGATTGTGCCGAGAGTGAACATCAGTTGTGGTCGTTGATTGCCCAGTCCGCGCCCTGCGTGCGTTGGATCGTCGCGACTCGACAGACACCGCGCTTCGATTTGCAGCGGCTCAAGCTCATCGATCAATTGACGGTGTTGAACGGCTCGGACTTGAGTTTTCAGCCCGAGCAAATTGCCGAGCTCGCATTGTTGTTGAATGGCACCGCGTTGTCGCCGCTGGCCGCCGCCGAATGTTGTCGCCGCACCGAAGGCTGGATTGCGGGTGTGAAGCTCGCGTTGCTCGATCATGCCGGAGCGGACCTCGGCGATGCGCTCAATTACGACGTCGTGGCCTATCTCAACAGTGCCGCCTGGGAGTCGCTGAGCGAATCTCTGCAGGACGCGCTGCTCGCAACGTGCATCTGCGATCGCTTCTGCGCCGAGTTGGCCGACGCCTTGTTGGAAATTCCAGGCTCGGGGCGATTGCTGGACGAGATGGAACGGCTGCAGTTGTTTGTCCAGCCGCTCGACGGCAAGCATCGCTGGTTTCGTTATCACACGTTATATCGCGAGTTTCTGAATGCGCAGCTGCGCAAGCTCTGGCCCCAGCACGTCATTCGATTGCATCGTGCCGCCAGCCATTGGTTTGCCGAGCAGGAATTGCCGGCCGAGGCGCTTCAGCACGCGTTTGCGACCGAAGATCGCTACTGGTGCGTGCAGCTCGTCGCTCGCTGTGCACCGGTGTGGTTGAGGACGGGAGAATTCCCGGAAGTTCTTCGGTGGACCTCGCGCCTGAGCATGGCGGAAATCATGAGCTGCGCGGCCGTGCGCGATGCGCACCTGATGAGTCTGATCTTTTCGCGGCATTTCGAACGAGCACGAACCGAACTGCTGATCGCCAAATTCGAAGCGCCGCAGTCACGCGCTTTGCCGGCGTTGCAACTCATGCTGGATATCATGACCGATGCGGGTGTGCACGTGACCGCGCATGAGGTCGAAGCGTTGAGTGTCACCGACGATCCGTATCTCACGGCGAACTTGTTCAACGTCTCCGCATATCAATTGCTAGTGGATAAGAAGTTCGATGCCGCGCGACGTTTGGCTCTGCGCGGCCGCGAGTTGCTGACAGGAACTCAGCATGTTTACGCGTTGGCGCAAGCGGCCGTGGTGCTGATGTTGGTGGATCGCGCCGAAGGGCACGCGAGAGACGCAGCTGAAACATGCATGCAGCTTTATGCCCGAGCCAGGGCAGGGCGCCGCAATCCCATTTGGGTCACTGCGGCCACCGCAGCGGCGTCAGTCCACTATCATCACAATCGTCTGCAGCTGGCCGAAGCTCTTTGCAGCGAAGTCCTGCCGCTGGTGTCGATGGCGCCCTCGCTTGAGAATCTCACCGTCGCTCACGTTGTCGCCGCGCGTTTGAAGTGCGCGACCGAGAAATACGGTGACGCGCTTCGATTGCTCGATTACTTGCACAGCGTCCTGGAGAGCAGCAATTGCAAGCGCCTCCTGGCACGCGTGTGCTTCGAGAAGGTTCGAATTCATCTGTTACACGAACAGCTGGCGCGGGCACTGGCAGTGCTGGCCGAGTTCGGGCAGGACGAGCGCGACGAGCCGTGGGAGGATTTCACGCTGTCGCGAGTGGCTGTGCTGATTCATCGTGGCTCGTTCGATATCGCCGCGGGGCAGTTGCGGCAGCTCTGCGAGCAGGCTGAGGCGGCGGGCGATGTCTACGGTCAGATTCGATTGGAAGCCACGCTGGCAACTTGTCATTGGCAGGCGCGCGATGAGGAGACGGCGTTTTACTGGATCAATCACGCGCTCGCGCTCACCGAGAATCGCGGATTCAGTCGCGCAGTGTTCGACGATGTGTTCTGCTTGCCGAAGACGTTTGCCGCGGCCATCAAGCGAGCGCGAGTAACGCAGCTGCCATCGCCGGAATATTTCCAACGGTTCCACGATGTGCTCGCCTTCGATCCGTACAAGGAGCTGTCGAGCGCGCAGACCGACGCGTTGCTGACGCAGCGAGAGCTGGATTTATTGAAGCTGGTGTCGATGGGCTTGAGCAATCGCGACATCAGCGAGCGCAGTAACATTACGTTGCTGACCACCAAGTGGCATCTCAAGAATGTGTTCGCAAAGCTCGGCGTGAGCACGCGCATGGAAGCCGTGTTTCGTGCGCAGGAACTGCGACTCGTGGATGGCCGCCCGCCGTCACCGTCGAGGAACTGACTTTACACAACTTTACATGCGCTAGATGGTGCGGAAACGCCCGTGACGCACAGTGATTCCCGTCGAATCACCCCCACGGAGGTTTCCCATGAGTAGTTCTTCTCGACGCGGTTGGATCATCGGCGGCATCGCAACGGGTGCCCTGGTATTGCTGGGCGGGGCCATTGCCTATGCCCGGGACGGCGGCTGGCACGGCCCGATGAACGCGGAGCACATCGCCGACCACATCGAGCACGGCGTGAAATATGCGCTGTCCGATGTGGATGCTACCGCCGAACAAAAAGCTCAAGTGACCAAGATCCTGCAGTCCGCCGCCACCGACGTGCACGGCCTGATGGACCAGCACGCTTCCGCTCGCAAGCAGCTGCAGGAGATCTTGTCCGCAACGACCATCGACCGAACCCGTCTCGAAGCGGTGCGGGTGGAGGAGCTACGCTTTGCCGATGAAGCCTCCAAGCGCATCCTGCAGGGCGTCGCCGATGCGGCCGAAGTGCTGACGCCGGAGCAGCGCACGACCCTGGCCGAGCACCTGGAGAAGCATCGGCGCTGGCGTCATAGTGGAGGCTGAGGGCACCATTCGCTCATGAGCTTTCGCGTCCTGCTGATTGAAGACGATGCCCGTCTTGCCGGGATGGTCGCAGACTATCTCGGCGAGGCGGGGTTTCGCGCGACGATTGCGCCCACCGGTGCCGATGCCGAGCATCGCCTCAAGGCCGGCGATTTCGACGTCGTCATCCTCGATTTGATGCTGCCCGACACGGACGGCCTGGATCTTTGCAAGCGCATCCGGAGCAAATCCACCATTCCGCTGCTGATGTTGACGGCGCGAGGCGATCCGCTCGATCGTGTGGTCGGCCTGGAGTTGGGAGCCGACGACTATTTGCCGAAGCCGTTCGAGCCACGCGAATTGCTAGCTCGGTTGCGTGCCATCCTGCGCCGGCAGCGTGATCGAGCTCCCGAAGATGTACTGCGCTTCGGCCGCTTGGATGTCGATCGAGCCGCGCGACAGGTTCGTCTCGACGGCGAAGAAAAGCCGCTGACCGGATATCAATTCACATTGCTGCTCGCGCTGGCGGAGCGCGCCGGTCGCGTATTGTCGCGCGACACGTTGATGGATCTCACCAAAGGTCACGCGTTGGAAGAGTTCGATCGCTCCATCGACGTGCACATCTCGCGCATTCGCGCAGCCATCGAAGACGATCCAAAGAAGCCGCGACGTATTCTGACCGTACGCGGCGCTGGATACGTTTTCGCCAAAGAACAAGATCGTCTCTAACATGCGTCGACTGCACATTCAGTTTTATCTGGCGATTCTGGCGACGCTGGCGATCTTTGGCCTCGCGAGCTCGATTTTCTGGGCGACAACCGCCCAACAGCGCGACGACACTTGGGACGCAAGCACGGTCGCCAAGTTCGCGCAGAGTTTGCTGCCGCCTGCGTCTGCATCCGTGCCGGAACAGCAACTCGCCATCGACGATCTGCATCGACGGTTGAAAATCGACCTGGCGCTGTACGATGCCGAGGACAATCTCCTGGCCGCGACCGAAAGGATTCCGCGGTTGCCGCGTCGGGGAGTGCGGCGCGATGGATGGGCGATGGAGCATGGCCGTCCGCTTTGGGTGCTGCCGTTCGACGATGGCAGGCGCCTGGTCGTGGAGCATCGCCATCCGATTCCACATGCCGGATGGCGAGTGTTAGCGATGCCGCTGCTGATCGTGCTGGCGTTCGCGCTCGGTGCTTATCCGATTGCGCGACGGCTCACGCGCCGGCTGCAACGTTTGCAGGCTGGTGTCGAGCAACTGGGCGAGGGCGATCTCACCACTCGCGTTGCAGTCGAAGGCAAAGACGAAGTTGCGGCGTTGGCGCGCAGCTTCAATCAATCCGCACAGCGCATCGAAGAGCTGGTGCAGTCTCACAAGCTGCTGCTTGCCAATTGCTCACATGAGTTGCGTACGCCGCTGGCGCGGGTTCGACTTGGCATCGAACGTTTGGCGAATACCTCGGACTCCTCGGTACGCGACGAACTGACGCGCAGTATCGGTGAGTTGGATGCACTCATCGAAGAGATGCTGCTCGCCAGCCGGCTCGATGCTCTCAAGACCTTGGAGCGGTCCGAAGAAGTGGACTTGCTTGCGCTGGTGGCGGAGGAGGCGGCGTACTTCGATGTGGCCGTCGAAGGTCAGCCCACGGTCGTTCAAGGCGACCCGGCATTGCTTAGACGCATGGTTCGAAATCTGCTCGATAACGCGCGTCAGCACGCTGGAGGGGCAACTCACATCGAGGTTAGCGTCCTTGCCGAGGGTGGAGCGCAGTTGATCGTCGAAGATCATGGCGACGGCATTGCCGAAGCGGATCGCGAGCGAATCTTCGAGCCGTTCTATCGCGCGACGGGAGCGCGGCAGGCCGGGCGTGGATTCGGTTTAGGTCTCGCTATTGTGAGAAAGATCGCGCGAGCGCATGGTGGCGATGTCACCTATGAGCCGCTGAACGGTGGGGGAAGTCGGTTTAGTGTCAGGTTGCCTTGAAAGCGCAGGCCTGCCCCCGAGTGGAGCAGGCCTGCTTCTAACATCAGGGCACGCCAGCGATGCGCGCACCCGATCCCGGCGGAGTGCAGGTAAAGGTGATTTCCTGACCCGGGATCAAAGCCAGCGCTCGGAACAGCGAGTCCGGAATGCCGGTGCTGCCGCCCGCAGGTACGAACGAATCCGCGCCGGGGTTGTACAGGAAGCCGAGTGGCGTTCCGGCGATGGACACCTTCGCGACCAGGTCACATTCGGTGACTGTGCCGCCGAGCGTCTTCGACGTGAACGGCGCCGCAGCCCGTGCCTGGAGCAGATCGATGCGTGAGCCGACCGTCGCGCTGTTGGTCTTCGTCAGCGTGATCTGCTGACCGACGATGGGCGCGATGTCGGATTCGAACGCCAGCATGAATTGCTCCATGTCACGACGTGTTTGCTCGTACGTTGCCGCCGGGAAGCCGACTTCCGGCGTGGGTGCAAACAATACCGCCGACAGGAAGTGGAACACAGTGTCGATCGAGCCGTCGTGCAGATAGCCGAAGCCGCGGATCTGATTGCCGGTGTTGCCGGTATCGGGCGTAGTGAAGAACGGCATGCCGGGGAAGCCGAACATACCCACCTTGGTATAGGCATTACGCAGGTGAGGAATCTTCACGATCTGCGGCAGGCCCTCGAAGCTTGCCTGGCCGTCGGTGCCGAAGAAGCCTTGTGAGGAATCGAGGCGATGGCAGCCTTCGCACACGAAGCCTGTGCCCGGGCCGGCAGCCGGAGGCGCACCGTCGGAGCGTCGGGGTCCCAGATAGAAGTCATGACCGCGCTGCTGCGCTTCGGTGAGCGAGTTGTCGAGATTGCGCACCGGATTCGGCGGCAGCTGCACTTCCAACTGGAAATCGGTGAAGCGCTGCATGGTGGTGAGATCCGGCAGCGTCGAGCGGCCGATCAAACCATCGAACGCAACCACGAAGTTGTTGAACGACAGCTCGGGATCGAACGCATCGGTGCCGAAGAAGCCGTGCGCACGATCGCCACGCCAGTGCATCGCGCCGTGATTACGCATGCCACGCAGCGTCTGCGTCGTCATCGGACCTTTCATCGGGTGGAACTCGTTGACGACACCCGTGCCGTTGATGCGAGGCTGCGTGTTGAGCGCCGCGAAGCCGAGGCGAATCGGAATCGGATTGCTGGTGACGAGATCGTCCGGATTGCCGAGATCCCAGGCCAGATCGTCGTTGTCGCCGAAGATGTGACAGCTGGCGCACGCAGCTTCGCCGTTCGCCGACAAGTCGGTCGCGTCATACAACAGCGGGCGGCCGTTCACGACCTTCGCGGGCTCGGGATTGAACAGCGGCAGCGTCGCCACCGTCGCTTTGGTCGCAAGGTTCACGACCTTCACGGAGTTGTCGAAGCGGGTCAGCACATACAAACGATTGCGGGACTCGTCGAGCGCGAGGCCGCTCGGTCCGCCGCCACTCACACTGATGTAATTGGCGCTCGCAGTCGTAGGATTGAATGTATTCGCTTCCAGCGCGGCAGTGTCGAACACACCGACTTTGCTCGAACCGAACGCGGCGACATAGAGCTTGCGACCGTCGCGGCTGACGACCATTTCCAGCGGCGTCGACAAGCTGTGATTCTTCACCGTCGGGTCGAAGCCCGGATCGTTGGCGAGCAGGTCGTAGTTGATGTGCTTGTTCAGATGGCGCGTGTTGACGGTCGTGCCGGAGATCACGCTGATGCGAGTTTCGGCCAGGTGACCTTGCACGGTGCTGCCGCCGACGACGCCCGGGCCTTCGAAGCGCACGTTGTTGATGGCTTCGCTGTTGGAAACATACAGCTTGCCGGTGCGCGGATTGGTCACCATGTTGAACAGAGTGGTGCCGACGTGCGAGAACGAAGCCTTCTGCGTGAGCGCGTTGGCGTCGATGGAGAACACGTCCTGGTCGGGCAGCTGGAAGCGCACGGCGCTGTCCCAATTGCGGCCCAGCTCGTCCTCCCAATGGCCGGAGGTGCGGTTGAACTTCACGATCAAGCCGACTTCGGGGGCGCGCTTGCCTTCGAAGTTGGTGAGCGGGCCGGGATTGCCGCCGGGCAACGTGTTGCCGGCGAACGTGCACGGCGTGTTCGGATCGAAGCCGTCGCACACCATCAGCTCGAACACGGTCGTCGTTTGATTGCCGGACTTGAATGCAGCCGCATAAACAGTCTTGCGATCCGGGCTCACTGCCAGCGCACGCGGCGTGTCGCTAAAGAATGTCATGATCTTCAGCGGCGTGCCGCCGAGTGTCGCGCCCAGGCTGGTGGGATCGAACACCCACACGTCGGCCCGGCCGACGCCAGGCGTCGTGAATTGCGGATCGCCGGCACCGGGCACAGCTGCGATGGAAGCATCGGTGCGATGCTGGCCGCGATGTGCCGTGGTGACGAACGCACGGTTGTTAGTTCCGGCGAACACGATGTCGCGCGGCTCATCGCCAACGAGCAACGTCCGTGTTACTCGTGGCGTACCTGAGAGAGACACGATGCTGACGCTGTCGGAGAGGTGGTTCACCACCCAGACTTCGTTGCTGTTGCGGATCGCGACGGCGACCGGTTCCAGGCCCACCGACACTTCGGCGTGCTTGCTGATGCCGTACGACGAGACGTTGTAGATCACCAATGTATTGTTCGGTGTATTGACGGCGAACAATTTCGAGCCGTCGGCCGACAATGCCAGCGGCCGGACGTGACCGCTTTCGAACGCCATGAACGAAGGCGCCGCCAGCGCCTGCGGTGCGACCATCGCTGTCATCAGCAATGCGCCGCTCGCCGCCATCCATCGCCCGAGCCGAGCGATCCCCCCTGAGCGTTTGACCATGTTTCTCTCCGTAGCCAGGCCAAAATGCGATTGATCCCGTCGGTCGACGACCGCGGGCGCATCGGACTTTACGCGCGGGGGGAGGGGCTCGCGCCCCTCCACGGAGGGGGTTAATTTGGCTGTAACATCACGGCTCGAAGGCTGCAATGGAGTCGTACTGCGCAGTGGTCCGATACGTCACGGACGAACAAACGTTCAGCCCGGCTCAGAGCTCCAGCTCAACTCGAATCGCAGACCAACGACCCAGGCATCGTCCAACGTCGGATCGGTGCCGGGATTGACGATGTATTGAACGTCCGGCTGCAACGCGAGCCACGGTGTCGCCTGCACGCGGTAAGTGAGCTCGACCGCCGTTTCGTGTTGCTCGAACGTGGAGCCGAGCTCCGACTGCACGCGTCGGAACGGGTTGCCGTTGGTGATGATGGCCACTGCAATGCCGAGCTGTTCTTCACGTTCGCTCTCGGCAAGCAGCGGCCCCGACCAGACCAGGCCGGCACCTTGATAGCGTGCGATCTGGTGCACGTGAGCATCGGCGAAGCCGAGACGGATGAAGCCGTTCATCGAGTGCTCGCCGACACGGAGTAATGTTCCTTCCGCCAATGCATACAAGCCAATCGATTCGTCGCGATGATACGCATCGGGGTCCGCGAGATCGCTGGCTCGGCCATTGTGACGCCAGACGCCAAGGATCGAGCGAGTCGAGTCGGTCGGGCGGAATGTGACTTCGGCGACCAGCAACGCACCTTCGTCGCTTTCCAGATCGAGCTTGGTTCGACGTGGATGATTTGGATCGCCGACCGTCGCTTCGAAGGCGGCAACACGCAACTCAGTGCGTTTACTAAAGTCCATGCGACTCAATAAACCGAAGCCGGTGATTGGAAAGATCGCCGGTCCGTTCTCGCCGACCTGGCTGAAGTCCGGACCGATGCCATGCGAGCTGTTGACGAACAGCGCGCCGGTTTCGTTCACATCCAGCTCGCTATTGAGGTCTATCAGGCCAATCTTCAGCGCGCCGCCGTCGAACGCGCGCTCGATCCACGCTTCATATAAACGAGTCGCGCCGTCGGTATCGATGTTGCTGACAGTTTGAATGTCGCCGACGATGCGATCCGACAGCGTCGCGCGATTGTTGTGCAGGCCCGAGATCAGAATCGTCGTGCCGGTCCAGCCGAACGCGCGCTCGGCATCGAGCGTCGCAATCACATCGATGTTGTCCAGGTATGTATCATCACGACGCAGGCCGCCGCTGACATTGCGCCACGCATCGCCGGTGTATGCGGCTTCCATCACCAGCGGCGGCGCATCCGCATTTTTCATTTCGCTGCCATTCGCGTGGAGTGGCAGTCCCAGTGCCGCGATATAGAGCGGCACCGCGAACACAGATCGATCGCGAGTCATTCTCATCCGAGTGGCGTCTTTGGCTATCGGTGGTGGCTCGGAGAATAAGTCGGTGACCTGACTGCAACCTGACACGGGCCGAATGAGTGAGTGATTCGGCTCGACTCAAACGCAATTCGCCCGACGAACGTGCCAACTCGGCAAGGGGCGTCGGTTCGTCGAGCTGCGCTTGTCGGATTCCACCTCGCGTTGATCGCACATCTAAATTTGTAAGCGGCGCGTATTGAATCGCATCGAACGATGGCGTAGCGTCGCTCGCTTCATGGGGATCACACGGAGTGTCGTTATCATGAAGATTCGTGAGGGAGGCGCGCACTCGGTAGCATGCGCGCTCGCGGTGATGGCGTTCATGCCTGCGCTGTTGCAGGCCAAAGACGCTGTTCCAAATCTCGGCGGCGGTCTCGAACAATTCGTCGCACCGGCCGCGGCCGCTAGAAGTTTCGCTCGCTCGGCGCCAGAAGCGTCGCTCATCAATCAAGTGCAATTCGACGACGCGGGCCGCGCGCTCGTGAAGGTGACATTGGACGGCAAGTCGCCGCCGGCCGCCGTTCTACAGAGCCTGCAAAGCCTGCCGGGCGTCGAAGTGATCGCGTCGGATATGAGTTATCGCGCCGGCGTCATCGAAGCGTATGTGCCGACCAGCTCGCTCGCGAGCGTCGCGACCAAGCGCGGTGTGTTGGCCGTCGTGCCTTCGAGCCCGTTTGTCACCAATGTCGGCGCCACCGATAGCCAAGGCATCGTGCAGCACCGGGTCGACAAGCTCCCGGCCGGCGTCGATGGTTCCGGCATCACCATCGGCGTGATGTCCGACAGCTACGACACCAACGCCGCTCCCAACAGTGCCGCATTGGATGTCGGCACGGGCGACTTGCCTGGCACCGGCAATCCGTTCGGCAACACCGAGCCGGTCGTCGTGGTCCAGGATTCGCCCGGCGGCACCGACGAAGGTCGCGCGATGCTACAGATCGTGCACGACATGGCGCCGAAAGCACGGCTCGGCTTCGCGACTGCGAATGGCGGTGAAGTGAACTTCGCCAACAATATTCGGGCGCTCGCCGGTTTCCCGGATGCGCCGAACGCAGTGCCGGGCTTCAAAGCCGATGTCATCGTCGACGACATCATCTATCTGAACGAACCGTTCTTCCAGGACGGCATCGTCGCGCAAGCGGTGGACGAGGTCGCGGCCCGTGGTGTTTCTTATTTTTCTTCGGCGGGCAATCGTCCGGCGACACAGGCCTACGATTCCAAGCCGCGCATCGTGCCGGGCAAGCCGGCATCGTGGGCGAGCACCAATCTCGATTTCTCCGGCGTCGATCCGTCGCTGTACGCGGGTGGCTTTCATAACTTCGCCGGCGGCGGCGAAGTCGACATCGCGCAGACGGTCAACTTCAATAACCGCAGCACCATCGTGTTCCAGTGGAACGAGCCCTACGATCCAGTACCGCCGACGCCGGTCGGAGCGCCGCTCGCTTCGGGCGTGAGCACAGTGCCAGCGGGTGGTTCGTCGAGCTTCACGTTCGTC
>Ga0247784_1000313_pt1 | contig 13736 bp, 12 predicted proteins | sample UWRJL169409R5_FD_179909 | JGI IMG/M metagenome (GOLD analysis project Ga0247784, IMG submission 179909) | Plant litter microbial communities from Arlington Agricultural Research Station in Wisconsin, United States - UWRJ-L169-409R-5 | ecosystem: Environmental > Terrestrial > Plant litter >...
AGCGCATGCGGCTCGCGCCCGAGCGCGAGCCGCGCCTGCACGAACAGCTGGCCGACGACGATCGACAGCAGCGCGAGCAGTGCCGCGGTGGCCCAGTCGAGCGCGTCCTGCACTGGGTTCACCGTGCTGCCGCTGCGCAGCTCGCGCAGCAGCAGCCATGCCGCGAAGGCCATCGCGGTGACGAACACCACGTCGCGCCAGCCCGGGCCGACGGCGCGCGCATCGGGGTCGGGCGTGTCGCGCGCCGCCCAGTAGCCGGCCACCAGCCCCGGCGCGGTCGCGGCCCACAGCGCCAGCGCGACCGGCCACCACGGCGTGAACCAGCGCTCCCAGCCCTGCGGGTCGAGCTGCTGCGTGCTGTGCTGCCACAGGTGCGGCGCGATCACCAGCAGGCCGAGCAGCATGCAGGCGAACATGAACTCGGTGTGGATCGCGAGCCAGGCGCGCAGGTAGGTGACGACCGCGATGCCGATGTCGCGCGAGCCGGCCGGCGACAGGTAGCGGCCGTTGCGGCGCAGCCATTGCAGCACCGGTGAATCGCTGCGTGCGAGCAGCGCCTGCGCCTGCTGCAGCCCGAACGCGTTGACGAGCCGGCCGAACATCGCGCCGGTGTAGCCGCCGCCGGACACGGTGGACAGGTAGTCGACGCGGCCCAGCATGCCGTCGGCCACCAGCGAGCGGTCGGCCGGGTCGGCGCGCTCGCTGTTCGGCTGGCCATGGTTCTGCGCCAGGCCGCGCAGCAGTCCGAGCGCGAAGGTCGCGCTGCGCACGCCGCCGCCGGACAGCGCGAGGCCGACGCTGGGCAGCTTCAGTGCCGGGTGCGTCTCGTCGTCGGCCAGGCCGAGCGCATGGCGGCGCCGCGCCTGCAGCGCGAGTTGCTCGGCCTCGCGCAGCGCCTGCCAGTCGTCGGGCAGCGTCGGTGTGGAAGAAGTGGCGGATGTCGATGCGTCGTCGGGCTTCATGGGCCGTGTCCCCTTGGGGCCGTTCGTGTGGCGGCCTCGGCGCGACTGTAGGACCGGGCGAGACGCTTGTCAGCCGCTGCCTGACCGGTGACCTAGGGGGACGCCTGACAGCCTGTGTCAGCCCGATGAAACCCAGCTGTAACCACCGGTGCGGGCGCCAACAAATGCCGTGTTCTTGTGCGCAGACACGCGTCAGGGTCCGAAACGACGGCTTCGTGCGAACGCCGGGGCGTCGAAAAGAAGGAGCACAGACAGACCTGTTCGAAAGCCTGCCCCATGCTCCTGCCCCGCACCTTCCTCGCTGCCTGCCTCGCCACCGTGGCCGGGCTGTCGCTCGCCGCGTTCGCACCGGTGGCGTCGGCCGAGACCTGGGGCCTGCACATCGCGAGCAAGCACATCCCGGCGAAGCGCTACAACAACTCGAACCCCGGCGCGTACTACCGCAGCGACGAGAACTGGACCGTCGGCGCGTACCACAACTCGCTGCGCCGCAACAGCGTCTACGCCGGCTACACGCTGGAGCACGGCCGTTTCGGCGTGACGATGGGCGGCGTCACCGGCTACGACCATGCGGTGCAGCCGCTGTTCGTGCCGACGATCTCGCTGTTCACGGTGCACGGCGTGACGACGCGCATCGCGTTCATCCCGCGCGTTGAAAAACGCATCGGCTCGCACGTGCTCCACCTGATGGTGGAGTTCTAAGGCACGCGCTGCTCGCTGTGCCAGGGCGTCCAGATCAGCGCCGCCGCGAAGCTGGCCGTGCTGCTGCGCTCGAACAGCGGGCTCGCGCGGTTCGCCGCGCCCGCGTGGTCGTTGAACGACGCGCCGAGACTCAACACCGTGTCGGGGGCGATGCGGCGTGACCACCAGGCGCGCACGCCGCTGCCGAAGTAGCCGGAGCTCGCGTCGTAGGCCGACCGCTGCGCGGTCGCGTAGCGCGGATCCACCTGGTAGAAGTAGTCGTGCAGCGATTCGCTGGCCCAGGTGCTGACGACGCTCAACTGCACCTGGCTGTCGCTGTCGGGCCAGCCCTTGCGTTGCCAGCGCAGCTCGGGCTCGACGACGCTGCCGTGGCGGTCGATGCCGCGCCCATCGGTCGAGAACACCGCGCGTGCCTTCAGGTGGGCGCTGACCTGTTGCCCGTTGTCCAGCGGCAGGCGCCAGCGCAGCTGCGGGCCGAGCTCGAACAGGTAGTCGAGACCGGGCATGCCGCGCCGCGCATCGTTGTCGCGCGCATTGAACGCGGCGGCGCCCGACAGGTCGAGCTCGAGGCGCCCGCCGGCGAACAGCCGGCTGCGCACGCCGTCTTCGTCGACTCGCAGCCGCTCGCCGCGGTAGACGAAGATCGGCACCGGCGCGATGCGCGAATGGCGCGTGCCGGCCGCGGGGTAGTCGGGGCCGTTGACGGCGACGCCGCCGACGCCGATCTCCCACAGCGGCTTGCCGCTCGGCGTGGCCTCGACCTTCGCGGGCGGGGCATCGGCCTGCTGCGCGTGGACGAGCGGCGTGGCGAGGAACAGAGGAAGGACGAGCGTGAGGCCCCGCGGCAGCCGGCGCATCAGGGCGTCACGTCCAGGCTCAGCACGTCGCTGTCGGCCGCGTTGCCGTTGTTGTCGACGGCGCGCGCATAGACGCGCACCGTGCTGCGGCCGTCGCTCGGGCCGGTCAGCGTCCATTCGTAGGGGGCGAAGCTGTCGCCGCCCAGCAGCACCGCGCTGCCGCCGTCGAGGCGGTAGAAGCGCACCTCGTCGATGCCGCTCTCGTCGCTCGCCGCGGCGGACAGCCGCACCGAGCCACCGGCCGGCACCGCGCTCGACGACGCGACGAGCTGCACGCTCGGCGGGCCGTCGACGTCGACGCCGTCGCTCCATTCGACGTAGAAGCCGCCACCGCAGGCGGTGAGCAGCGCCGCGCCGGCGAGCGTGGCAGACAGGAGGGCGGGTCGTCGCATCCGCGGATGCTACCGCGCTCGCCGCGCAGGTGGCGCCGCGCGGGCCGGCGACCTCACACGCTGGTCCACCACCGCTGGCCGGGGTGGGGCGCGGCGAGCGACAGCCGCTCGCCCATCGACGGCGTGGCCAGCCGCACGCCGTGCGCCGCGGCCAGGTCGAGGATGCGGTCGAAGGGCTCATGCCACGGGTGCATCGCGAGGTCGAAGGTGCCGTTGTGGACCGGCATCAGCCAGCGCCCGCGCAGGTCGAGGTGGGCCTGCAGCGTCTCCTCGGGTTGCATGTGGACCTCGGGCCATTGCGCGTCGTAGGCGCCGGTCTCGAGCAGCGTCACGTCGAACGGGCCCAGGCGGTCGCCGATGGTCTTGAAGTCGGCGTGGTAGCCGGTGTCGCCGCTGAAGAACAGGCGCAGGTCGCCCGAGACGATCACCCACGAGGCCCACAACGTGCTGTCGCCGTCGCGCAGGCTGCGGCCCGAGAAGTGCTGCGCCGGCGTGGCGACCAGCTGTAGCCCGTGCACGCTGGTCGACTGCCACCAGTCGAGCTGGCGCACCTTGGCGGCGGGTATGCCCCAGGCGATCAGCCGGTCGCCGACGCCCAGCGGCGTGACGAACACCTCCACCTTCGGCGCGAGCTGCAGGATGGCGTCGTGGTCGAGGTGGTCGAAGTGGTCGTGCGACAGGATCACGCCCTTGATCGGCGGCAGCTCGGCGATGTCGATCGGCGGCGCATGGAAGCGCTTCGGGCCGGCCCACTGCACCGGTGACGCGCGCTCGGAGAACACCGGGTCGGTGAGCCAGAACTCGCCGGCCAGCTTCAGCAGCAGCGTCGAATGGCCGAGCCGGAACAGGCTGGCATCGGGCGCGTCGGCGAGTGCCGCCGCGCTGAGCGCCTGCACCGGGATCGGTGCGCGCGGCACCGTGGTGTCGGGCTTGCTCGTCAGCACGCGCCACGCGATGCCGAGCGTCTTCAGGAAGCCGGGCGATTGCCGGGGCACGACGTTGCGGAACTTGCCGTCGCGGTGCTGCGGCGAGGCCGTGTGGTCGGCCGGCGTGGGGCGGCGGGGGCAGAGGGTGGCGGAACTCATGGCGGGATCACTCCGGTGACGCAAGAAAGGGACGGCGCTCAGCGGCGCGAGGGCGAAGGGACGGGCGCGCGGCACACCAGCCGGATCGCGACGCGCATGCGCTCGCGGTAGTCGGCAGTGCTGCGGGCGTGGTGCTTGATGCCGTGCGACGCGGCCGACAGGTGCAGCGCCAGGTCCTTGGCGCTGACGCCGGCGTCTTTCCAGGCGGCGGCGACGCCGCTGGCCGTCAGCGCGCGCGACAGGTCGGCGACCATCGCCTGCTCCAGCCCGTCGAGCACCGGACCGACCAGTTGCGTGGCGGTCGCGAACAGCTCGGCCAGGTGCTCCTGCGGCAGCTCGGTGCCGTCGGCTTGCGACTTCAGTGCCATGAAGGCGACCAGCAGGCGCTCTTCGATCGGCAGCTCGTCGCGCGCCAGCGCCGCGCGCATCGTGGCGCGGCTCTGGCCGATCAGCTGCACGACGACCTCCTTGAACAGCGCCTCCTTGTTGGCGAAGTGCAGGTAGAGGCCCTGGCGCGACAGGTCGGCCGCACGCGCCAGGTCGTCCATCGAGGTCTTGCGGTAGCCGTAGCGCAGGAAGACGCCGGCCGCGGCCTGCAGGATGGCGTCGCGGCGTGCGGTGGTCGGCTCGACGGTGTCGGGTGGCATGGTGCAGGGCTCGAAGCCGGGCGGCTCCGAGCGGTTGATCAGTTGCATCAACTTTACACCATGTGCACATGTTGTCAAGTACGCTTCAGCTTCGCCAGCTCGTCCGCCACCAGCTTCACCACCAGCCGGTCCAGCGTCTGCACCGAATACTGCTTCACGTCGTGGGTGGTCTGCGTGCCGGGCCCGCTCGCCGGGTCGGCCGCATCGCGGTAGGTCAGGAACACGAAGCGGCCGGCGGTGTATTGCGCCATCTGCCGGTAGATGTACTCGCCGACCGGGTCGAGCCCGCTCGCGCCGACCGCGAACAGCTTGATGCCCTTCGCGAGCGCGGCCTGCATGTCGGTGTCGTACTGCGGGCCGCCGTAGTCCAGGTGCGGCGGCGCATCGGCCACCAGCACCACCATGCGGGCCGCGTCGCGCCGCCAGCTCAGGCCGTGCACCACCTCGTGCAAGGCCTCGTTCAGCGCCTCGGGCGTGTCGCCGCCGCCGTTCGCCTGCAACTGGCCGAGCACCTGCTGGAAGCCGCGCAGGTCGTCGGTGAAGTCCTGCGTGCGGGTCAGGAACGCATCGCCACGGTCGCGGTAGGCCACCAGCCCCCAGCAGAGGTCAGGCTGCACCGGCAGCTGCGCGATCTGCTGCGCCATCGCCAGCATCGAGGTCTTCAGCTTCGCGATCTCGTCGCCCATCGAGCCGGTCGCATCGACCATGAAGACCAGGTCGAGCCGCGGGCGCTGTGCCGCCACCGCCTGGCCGAGCCGTACCTGCACCGCGCTCGCCTGGCCGCGCTGCAGTTGCGCCCGGCCCTGCACGCCGTTCTTGCGCACCGCGATGCCGAGCGTCCTGTCTCCCTGCACGCCCTGCGGCAGGAAGGCGCGCGGGTGCAGCCAGACCCGGCCGGCGGTGTCGGTCCGCGCCCACATCACCGGCTGCGCGAGGCCGGGGCGCTGGATCGCCACCTCGGCGTCGTGCACCGGATCGCCCTGCGCATCGGTCACCTCGAGCAGGTAGCGTTCGGCGATGTCGCGCTCGCGCACCGGCAGGCCGGCGTTGCGCTGCCGGTACGCGAGGTACTCGCCGAAGTCGGCGTTGTCGTCGACCATGCCGGCGGTGACGGTCTCGCGCGCCGGGCGGGGCTTCGTCGGCTGTGGTGCAGGCGGTGCCGGCCAGGGCTCGGGCGCGAACGACGCGCTCGGCTCGGGCGCGGCTTTCGCGGCCGGTGCCGCCGGCGCCACGGCGCGCTCGCGCACCGAATCGGCCGCCGAGCCCGCGGCCATCGCCGGCTCGTCGCGGCGCTCCGGCGCGGCCTTCGATTCGGCCTTCAGCGATTCCCGCTCGATGCGGTCGGCGCGGCCCAGGCGCCGGTGGGCCTGCGGGCCCGCGCCGCCGGGCACCTCGCGCATCGCGGGCAGGCGGTGGCAGCTGGTCGCGGACGGCGGGCTGAACGCGGGCGGCGCGTCGTCGAGTTGCGGCGGCGCGTCCTGCCAGACCGGCGGCCAGGGTTCGGCGGCCTGCGCGAGGTTGCCGTCCAGGCTGCCGGCGCACGCGGCCAGCAGCAGCGAGGCGATCAGCACCGAAGTGAGCGTGCGGCGCGGGGTCTTCATCGTGTCCATGCGGGTCTCCAGGTTGTCGGAACGTGACCCGGACTGACACGTGGCAGCCGGCACGATGGGGTGAACCCTTCGCGAATCTTTTTTGGCGTCGCCGTTTCACCCCGTTGCCCGCCGCGGCGCGTATCACCCGCTGTATCAGGCAGACTGCCATGCCATGCAACCCGGCCTCCACCCCGACACCGACACCAGCGACGACCACCTGATGAGTGCCTATGCGCGCGGCGATGCGGCCGCCTTCGAAGCCCTGTACACCCGCCACCAGGCCGGGCTGTACCGCTTCGTGCGCCGGCTGCTCGGCAGCGCGCTGTCGGCGCAGGCCGACGAGGTGTTCCAGGACACCTGGCTGCGCGTGGTCCATGCCCGCGCCAGCTGGCAGCCGCAGGGCGCGAGCTTCCGCACCTGGCTGTTCACGCTGGCGCACCACCGGGTGATCGACGTGTGGCGGCGCAGCGGCCGCGAGGTGTCGACGACGACCGACGACGACGAGGCACCGTGGGAGCCCGACGCCGCGAACGGCGTGCCGTGGCAGCAGTGGCCGGCCCCGCAGGGCGAGGACATCGCGTTCTGGCGCCGCGCCGGCGAGCGCCTGCTGGCCTGCCTGGAGGAACTGCCGCTGCCGCAGCGCAGCGCCTTCCTGCTGCACCACGACGACGAGTTGCCGCTGGCCGAGGTGGCACGTGCGCTGGAGGTCGGCTTCGAGACCGCGAAGACCCGGCTGCGCTATGCGATGAGCAAGCTGCGCAGTTGCATGGGGGCGTACCTCGCGCCGCTGAACGGCACGGAGGCTTCGCGATGAGCGACAAGGCCGACATCGACCGCGACATCGACCGAGACAGCCACCTGCGGCAAGCGCTGCGCCATGCGCCGGACGCCGATGCGGCGGCGCCGGCAGCGTTGCGCGAACTGATCCTGCACGAAGCGCAAGCGAAGGCACGCGAGGGTCGTCCGACCGTTCCGGCAGCAGCACCGTCGCTGCCGTCGAGGCTGTGGCACTGGATCGGCAGCCCACGCTTCGCCGGCGCGCTGGCCGGCGTGGTGGTGATCGGCTTCGCCGGCCTGCTGTGGCGCGAGCGCCCGCCGGAAGAAGCGCTGCCGCCGCGGGCCGCGGTGCAGGCGCCGGCGGCACCCGCTGCCGAGCCGGCGTCCGACCCGTTGGAAAAGAAGAAGGAGGCCGAGCTCTCGATGGCGGGCACGACTTCACCTGCGCCTGCCGTGGCGCCCCCGCCCGCGCCGGCACCGTCGGTGCGCAGCGAGAAGCCCAAGCCTCCTCCGCCCGCACCGCGACAGGCTGAGGAGTCGCCCCGCCGCGATGCCGTCGCCGATTCGCACGGCATCGTGGCCGAGGAATCGACGCTGCAGATGCCGCGACCGACGCCCGCGGCGCCGCCACCGGCGGCCGCCCCCGCGCCGCAGTCGCAGGGCGCGGCGGCCGGTGCGTTGAGCCAGCGCCGCCTGAACGAAAGCCGCGAGCGCAGCAGCGACACGGCCGACCGGAGCTCGCGGTTCGCCGCCGCGAAGGCCGCCGCGCCCAGCCCGGTGGACGCGGCCCCGGAAGCGGCCGCGCCGGCGAGCCTGCAAGCCCATGTCGCGGCCGGCCCGGCGATCGCGCAGCTTCGCCAGCAGATCGCCGGCGAAGCGACGCACTGGTACTGGCAACGCCCCGGCGGCCCGCAGCACCCGTTCGACAACGCCGTCAGCCAGTGGCTCGGCCGCCTGGAGGCCGCATCACGCGGACGCTGGCAGAGCCTCGGCAACGTCCGCCCCGCGCCCGGCACCGAGCTGCAACTGCTGCGCGACGGCGAGGTCACGCAGCGCCTGCAACTGACGGACGATGCGTTGGTGTGGGAGCGCCGCGACCACGGCGAGACGCTGCGCGCGCCGCTCGACGCGCCGACGCTCGCGGCGCTGCGCCAGGCGCTGGAGGCGGCGACGCCCTGACCATTTCCCGTTCGCCCTGAGCTTGTCGAAGGGTCGGCTGAGCTTGTCGAAGCCTTTGCTCGCTGCGCGGACCCTTCGACAGGCTCAGGGCGAACGGGTGTGATGCGCAGGCTTCGACAGGCTCAGCCCGAACGGTTTCCCTCAACCTGAACAGGCCTCTTCAGCGCTGCGCGAGCCAGGCCGCCAGGCCTGCCGTGACGCCATCCGCGAAGCGCTGGAACACCGGCTCGACGACGAAGCCCAGGTGCGGCGTCAGCAGCAGGTTCGGCGCGTCGCGCAGCGGATGGTCCGCCGCCAGCGGTTCGGCGTCGAACACATCCAGCGCCGCGGCTCCCGGCCGGCCCTGCTTCAGCGCCGCCACCAGCGCGTCGGTGTCGACCAGCGACGCACGCGAGGTGTTCACCAGCACGCTGTCCGTGCGCATCGTCGCGAGCCGCGCGGCGTCGATCAGGTGCCGCGTCTCGGCCGTCGGCACCAGGTGCAGGCTGACCACCGCCGACGTGGCGAGCAGCTCGTCGAGCGGCACCGCGCTGGCGCCATGCTGCAGCGCGCGCTGCTCGGTCATGTGCGGGCTCCAGGTGACCACGTCCATCCCGAAGGCCCTGCCGACGGCGGCCACGCGCCCGCCGATCTCGCCGAGGCCGATCAGCCCCAGCCGCTGGCCGTGCAGCACGCTCGCCAGCGGTTCGGCCGCTTCGCTGCGCCAGCCGCCGGCGCGCAGCCGCGCGCTCGCCGCCGCCACCTGCTTCACTGCGCCGAGGATCAGCGCCCACGTCAGCTCGCAGGTCGCGCTCTTCGACGGGCCCCACTCGGTGTGGTGCACCGGGACGCCGCGCGCCTGCAGCGCTTCCTGGTCGAGCGCGTTGTTGCGCGTGCCGGTGTACGCGAGGAAGCGCAGCTTCGGCAGCTGGTCCAGCAGCTCGGCGCCGAACGGCGTGCGGTCGCGCATCAGCACGATCGCGTCGGCATCGCGCAATGCACCGAGCAACGCGTCGCCGCGCAACGGCGCGTGGTGGATCGTGACGTCGGCGACCGCATCGATTCCCTGCCAGTCGCCCAGCCGGCGCAGGCTGCGCTCCCAGTCGTCCAGGACGACGACGCGCGGCCGCGCACTGGGCGCGCCCGTCATGGCCGCGCCAGCGCCGCCAGCGCCTTCAGGTCGACCGCACCACCGACCTGCCAGCAGGCGCGGATCAGCTCGCTCGTCTTCGCCGCGCCGAGCACCGCATCGGACAGGCCGTGGAACTTGGCCTCGAGGGCCGCATCGCTCATCGGCCGCTGCAGCGAGCCGATCGCGTGCTCGACGAACACATGCACGCGGCGCCCGTCGCGCAGCACCGCGGTCACGTCGGCGCTGGCCTCGTCGATGCGGTCGTCGACCGTGGCGACCACCTTTCGGCGCAGCGCCACCATGTCGGGACGCGTGACCACCGCATCCGAGAACTCCTCCTCCGCCGCATGCCCGAACACCAGGCCGGCCGCGCAGCCGTGGTACACGCTGAACTTGCCTTGCAGCCCGTCGGCCGGCTCCTTCTTGCCGGTCAGTTCGAGCACCAGCGAATGCACCTTCAGCTCGATGCGCTCGACGTCGTCCGCGCGCACGCCCTGCTCGCGCAGTTGCACGCAGGCGTCGATGCTCGGGTGGATCACGATGCCGCAGGCGAACGGCTTGTAGCTGTTGAACGAGATCTCGAAGCGCTCGCCCAGCTCGTCGGTCACCTCGTTCCAGGCGCACTTGGTCGACACCACCTGCGCGAAGCCGCGCGGCGCCTCGATCGCCTTCGGGCTGCTGGTGAAGCCGTGGCGCGCGAGCAGCGCCGACATCAGCCCGGCACGCGCCGCCGCCCCCGGGTGGAAGGGCTTGGTCATCGTGCCGAACTGCTCGCGCAGCCCGACCGGCTGCGACGCCGCGATGCCGAGCGCCATCGCCGTCTGCTGCACGTCCAGCCCGAGCAGCCGCGCGCAGCCGGCGGCCGCGCCCAGCATGCCGGTGGTGCCGGTGATGTGCCAGCCGCGGTCGTAGTGCTCCGGGTAGACGGTGTTGCCGAGCCGGCAGGCCACGTCGATGCCGATCACCAGCGCGTCGATCAGCGCGCGGCCGCTCGAGCCCTGGTGCTCGGCCAGCGCGAGCAGCGCCGACGCCACCGGCCCGGCCGGGTGGATGATGGTCTTCAGGTGCGTGTCGTCGAAGTCGAAGGTGTGCGAGGTGATGCCGTTCACCAGCGCGGCGCTCGCCATGTCGACGCGTTCGCCGCGGCCGAGCACGGTGGCCTGCGGGGCAGGCTGCAGCATGCCGACCGCCGCCAGCGCGGCATCGGCCGCCTCGTGGCGCGCCGCGCCGACCGCGCAGCCGAGCCAGTTCAGGAAGGTGCGGTGCGCCTCGTGGTCGACCGCGTCGCTCCAGCCGCGCGACGGGTGTTCGGCGACGAAGCGGGCCAGGATCTGCGTGATGGGCGGGGCGTTGTGGTCGGCGGCGACCTGGGTGTTGCGGGCCATGGCGGTCTCTTCAGTTGTCGAGTTGGATGTTGCGCGCCTTGGCCAGCTTGGCCCAGCGCGCGATGTCGTTGCGCATGTAGTCGCCGAACTGCGCCGGCGTCATCGGCGTCGGCTCGACCGCCTCGACGGCCAGCTTCTCGCGCAGGTCCGGCGCCTTCAGCACGGTGCCCAGCGTCTCGTTGAGCTGGCGCACGATGGGCTCCGGCATGCCGGCCGGGCCGACCACGCCGTACCACTGCATCGCATCGAAGCCCTTGAAGCCGGATTCCTCGAGCGTCGGCACGTCCTTGGCCTGCGTGTGGCGGCGCGTGCCGGTGACGGCCAGCGCGCGCACGCTGCCGCTGCGCAGGTGCGGCATCGCGGCGGCCAGGCCGGGGAACATCGCCTGCGTCTGCCCGCCGATCAGGTCGGTGAAGGCCGGTGCGATGCCGCGGTACGGCACGTGCACCATGAACGAATCCACCTGCTGCTTGAAGAGCTCCATCGTCAGGTGCGTCAGCGAGCCCGGGCCGGCCGAGCCGTAGTTGACCTTGCCGGGGTTCTTCTTCAGGTAGTCGATGAACTCCTTCAGCGTCTTCACCGGCAGCTGGGCGTTGACCACCAGCACGTTGGGCGTGGCGCCGATCATGCCGATCGGCGTGAAGTCCTTGATCGCGTCCCACGGCAGCTTGCGCGTGGCCGGGCTGGTGCCGTGCGTGCCGACGTAGCCCTGCATCAGCGTGTAGCCGTCGGGCGCCGCATGGGCGGTGGTCTGGCCGGCGATCACGCCGCCGCCGCCGCCCTGGTTGTCGACCACGATGGTCTGGCCGAGCAATGCGCCCCAGCGTTCGGTGACGGTGCGGCCGATCATGTCGCTGCCGCCGCCGGCGGCCACCGGCACGATGTAGCGCAGCGGCTTGGTCGGGAACCTGGCCTGCGCGAAGGCCGGGCCGGCGATGCCGGCAGGCAGCGCGCCGACGGCGGCGGCGTGCAGAAGGGTGCGTCGTTTCATGCTTGTCTCCGGTGTGTCGTTGTTGACTTGTGAGGCATGGAACCCGGGTGCGGCGTCGCGGTGTCTACGGCGGCGGCGCGCTCCCGAGTCTCGAATGGGCGTCGGTGACGTGGGCGCGGGCCAGGCGTTCGCAGGCGGCGGCATCGCCCAGGCGCAGCGCCTTCGCGATCTGCGCGTGCTCGGCGATCGAGATGCGCCGGCCGGCATCGCCCGACAGGTTGGTCAGGCGCGCCACGTGCAGGCGCTGGATCACGCCGCGGTAGGCGTCCAGCAGCTGCCGGTTGCCGACCGCCTCGACGATGACCCAGTGGAACTTCAGGTTCTCGGCGTAGTAGGCCTGCGCATCGCCGCTGTCGACCGAGGCGTTCATCACGCCGATCGCGGCCTCCAGCCGGCGCGCGAGCGGCTGGCGCCGCGCGGCCGGCAGCGCCGCGACGCGCGACGCGGCATAGCCGTCCTGCATCTCGCGCAGCTCGTACAGCTCGCGCACGTCGATCGCCTCGAGCCGGCGCACGAACACGCCGGCGTTCTTGCGCGCGACCACCAGGCCGGAGCTCTCCAGCTCGCGCAGCGCCTCGCGCACCGGCACCCGAGAGACCTTCAGGCGGGCCGCGATGTCGGGCTCGTTGATGCGCTGGCCGGGCAGCAGCGCGCCATGCAGGATCAGCTCGAGCACGTCGTCGCGCACCAGCTTGGCGAGGGAGGTGTCGCGCAGGTCGTTGAGACGATCGGCGGTGGCGGAAGCGGTCCAGGGCAGCATTCGTATATCGTATACGAAACGATCGGCGAGCAAGCGGGGGTTTGTCAGCATCCCCAGTTCGGCGGAACCCCGCCCTTGGGCCGCGACACGCTGCGCCTTTATGATGGCCGGTTTCGTGCCTGCGATCCGATGCCCGCGCCTCGACCTCCCGTTCCTCCTGCTCCGGTGACCCCCAACGCGGCCACCCCCCCGGCCGACGCCTCGATCGAGGCGTCGATCGAGAGGCAGCTGATCCGCGTCCGCGGCGCCCGCACGCACAACCTGAAGAACATCGACCTCGACATCCCGCGCAACAAGCTGGTGGTGATCACCGGGCTGAGCGGCTCGGGCAAGTCGAGCCTCGCGTTCGACACCCTGTATGCCGAGGGCCACCGCCGCTACGTCGAGAGCCTGAGCGCCTATGCGCGCCAGTTCCTGCAGCTGATGGACAAGCCCGACGTCGACGTGATCGAGGGCCTGAGCCCCGCGATCAGCATCGAGCAGAAGGCCACCAGCCACAACCCGCGCTCCACCGTCGGCACCGTCACCGAGATCCACGACTACCTGCGCCTGCTGTACGCCCGCGCCGGCACGCCGTTCTGCCCCGACCACCATGTGCCGCTGCAGGCGCAGAGCGTCAGCCAGATGGTCGACGCCGCGCTCGCGCTGCCCGAGGACACCCGGCTGATGGTGCTGGCGCCGGTGGTACGCGACCGCAAGGGCGAGTTCACCGACCTGTTCGCCGAGATGCAGGCGCAGGGCTACATCCGCTTCCGCATCGACGGCCAGACGCACGAGGCGACCGAACTGCCGAAGCTGAAGAAGGCCGAGAAGCACGACATCGACGTCGTGATCGACCGCGTGAAGGTGCAGCCCGACGCTGCCGCCAGCGGGCTGCGCCAGCGCCTGGCCGAGAGCTTCGAGGCCGCACTGCGCATCGCGCAGGGCCGCGCGGTCGCGCTCGAGATGGACCACGGCCGCGAGCACCTGTTCTCCAGCAAGTTCGCGTGCCCGATCTGCAGCTACTCGCTGAGCGAGCTCGAGCCGCGCCTGTTCTCGTTCAACTCGCCGGTCGGCGCCTGCCCGAGCTGCGACGGGCTGGGGCTGGTCACCGCGTTCGACCCGGAGCGCGTCGTCGCCTTCCCGTCGCTGAGCCTGGCCAGCGGTGCGGTGAAGGGCTGGGACCGCCGCAACGGCTACACCTTCTCGCTGCTCGAGAGCGTCGCGAAGCACTACAAGTTCGACATCGACGCGCCGTTCGAGGAGCTGCCGAAGGAGGGCCAGCGCGTGCTGCTGTACGGTTCGGGCGACGAGGAC
>Ga0247784_1000315_pt1 | contig 13671 bp, 10 predicted proteins | sample UWRJL169409R5_FD_179909 | JGI IMG/M metagenome (GOLD analysis project Ga0247784, IMG submission 179909) | Plant litter microbial communities from Arlington Agricultural Research Station in Wisconsin, United States - UWRJ-L169-409R-5 | ecosystem: Environmental > Terrestrial > Plant litter >...
CGGATAGGATTCGCGCGTGGTCTTGTCCTTCACCAGCTCAAGGCCGCCGATCAATCCGACCCCATTGAATCCCCCGATCAGGGGATGTTCGCGCAACGCGCCCAACATTTCCAGAAATGTCGGTTCAACGGCGCGAACGTGGGCCACGATGTCGATCTCATCGTAAATTCGGAGCGTTTCCAGAGCAACCGAAGCGGTCACCGGATGGCCGGCATGGGTCGAGCCGTGGACAAAGGCTCCCTGCTTGTCGCTCTGCTGGAGAATCGATTGGAATATGCGCTCATTCAACAGCAGCGCCGAAATCGGCTGCATGGCCGCAGACAGCGCCTTGGCGCAGGTCATCATGTCCGGCTCGATGCCGTAGGTCTGACAACCCCACATATTGCCGGTGCGCCCAAAACCGCAAATCACTTCGTCCGCGACCAGCAGGACGTCATATTTGCGAAGCACCGCCTGTATCTTGTCGAAGTATCCCGCGGGCGGCGGCAGCGCACCGGCGCTGCCCTGCACCGGATCGCAAAAGAACGCCGCGACCGTCTCCGGCCCTTCCTTCAGAATTATCGTCTCCAGCGAGCCGGCAAGACGTTCGGAGAATTGCTCCTCGGTCTCGTTAGGCAGGGCATCGCGAAAAAAGTTCAGCGGGCCGGTATGCAGGAAGCCATCGAGCGGCAGTCCAAAGCCGCCATGATATTCCGGCCGGGCCGTCAGGCTTGTTGCGACACAGGTCGACCCATGAAAGCTGCCGGACCGAGATATGATCTTGCGCTTCGCCGGCTTGCCTTGGGCGTGCCAATGATACCAGACGAGCTTGACGGCGGTGTCATTGGCTTCCGACCCCGAACACTGCAAAAGCACCTTCGACATCGGCACCGGGGCGATCGACAGCAGTTTCTCCGAGAGATCGATCGCCGGTCCGTGCGAGGCGTGGCGGAAGATCTGATAATACCCCAGGCGACCCATCGCCTCGGCTGCAACCTGGGCAAGACGCTTGTTGCTGTATCCCAGGGACGCGCACCATAGCCCGGCACCCGCATCAAGGTACGCGCGCCCTTCATCGTCATGAATGAAGATGCCGTCGCCATGCGTCATGATCGTCGGGCCGGATTCAAGATGGCGGCCCGCGTGGGTCTGCGGGTGCAGCACGGAAGCTATGTCACGTGCATGCGCACTATTGCCGGCGAAGCGCGTCATGGTCTTCTCCTATGTCCCGCAATACGTTTCGCCGGCATGCCGGCTGGAGATTGCTATGGGAGACGCACGCATGACGTTCGCCGCCTTGTGTCCACTGACGCTCCTTTGCGCCGATGAAACGTTTTTACGAAAAAGAAGACTGCTTTAGAACTAACGTTTGGATATCGGCCCCATCTTGATAGGAGATGGCTAGACCACTACCCTTGTCTCGGTATCAGTCGGTCAAGCAACAATCGCGCCGCCGGCGACAGCAGTTCCGGCTTGCGAACGCAGACTCGGTGTTGTCGTCGAGCCCAACTGTCCAGTACCGGCAGGCTGACCAGGTTCATTTCCGTTGCAAAGAGACGGAACGAACTTTCTGCGACGATACCAATCCCCAATCCTTCCTGCGCCAGGCGACATACCGCGTCATAGCCATCAGTCGTGACGCGAATCCGTATCGAGCGGCCGAGTGCAGTAGCTTGGCGAAGCAGCAGGTTGCGCAGCGATGCTCGCCCGTCCTGGCCGACGACGTCGTGATCCAGGATCTCCGCCATTGTCACGCTGGGATAGCTCGCCAGCGGATGGTCTTTGCGCATCACGGCGACAAGCTGATCGCGGAAGCACGGCCGGCTCCACAGCGCCTCCGGCACGACGTCATCCGGCAGGATACCTATATCCGCCGCCTGCTCCTGCACGGCACGGCTTACATCGGCATGATCGCGCTCCTGAAGGTCAACGTCGATCCCGGGATTCGCGTGCAGGAACCCGCCCAGTATTCCCGGCATATAGTTCACCGCCGTCGTTTCCGTCGCCGCTACCCGCACATGTCCTTGGATGCCGGAACTCAGCGCCTGCAACTCGGCCTCGAGTTGCTCGGCCTCCTGCAGGAGGTTTCGAGCCCGCCGTAACAGTGCCGCCCCAGCCGCCGTAACTTCCACCCCGCTGGCGTGACGGCGCAGCAGCACCAGGCCGAAGCGCTGCTCGAGTTCGCTGACGCGCTTGCTGATGGCGGAAGCCGCGATACACTCACGGCGCGCCGCGCGCGCGATGCTGGCTTCTTCCGCTACCGAGACGAATAGACGCGCGGTGACGATGTCGAGCAAGAATGTCATGGCGGAATCGATCGATCCATTGATGATTGGCAGGCGGTGGCTTGGCCCGCGCGAGACAGACGGTGCACCTCGACCCTGAGAAATGCAAAGATTGCGCCAATCAAACCCGCCCGCCGGTCTGGATCGCAACGATCTCGCTCGGCGGCGGCGAAAGTTCCATCAGGTTGTTGCCACGTGACAATTCGACTGGGCTTTGACAGACCTCAGGCTATGACGCGCACGCCTCCAGCGCCTCTTCGATCGCAGCGAGGAGTATGTCGACGTCGCTGCCGCGATGCGCGGTTGAGAACACGAACCCATAAGGCGAAACCAGGACGTTCCTTGCGAGCATCCTGGACGTGAACGCAGCGGCCATCTTTCGGTCATCTTCGGTCGGGTAGGCGTCCCGGTAGTTGTGAAGTGGATGCCGGTTGAAATGAATTTTAAAGACCGACCCGTAGCCGGTCGTTTGTGCCTCGAAACCCAACTTGCGGATCATCCGGTCGACGTTGTCGCGCACATCCTGCCCGAGCTTGTTGAGCCGCGCGCACTCATCGGCCGTGTACAGCTCGACCGCGACCTTTCCACACGTCATGGTCATTGGATTGGCGGTGAAGGTGCCGCTCGCCGGCAGTAAAGGCTTTCCCGTAAGCCTATGATCGAAGACCTCCATAGCTGAGGCGGTGCCGGCAACCGCCCCGACCGGAAAGCCTCCGCCGATGATCTTCCCGAGCGCGGTCAGGTCGGGATCGCAGCCGTAAACTCCCTGCATCCCACCAAAACCGAACCTGAACGACACCACCTCGTCCATGATCAGCATGATCCCCAGGTCCCTGGTCAACGACCGGATCGCACGAAGGAAATCAGGGTCCATACTCAACGTGCCGGTGGTCAGCGGCAGTACATCGACAAGAACGGCGGCCAAATCCGACTGGTTCTCCCGCAAGAGGCGCACCATCGATTCCACATTGTTGAGCTCAAGAACGATAACTTCGCTCAAGACAGATTTCGGCGTACCTTTTGCGTAGGGCACGGCAGTCGGCTCGTTCGACCACTGGCCGGGCGCCGGATCCAAGCTCGTCTCGGCAAAATCGTAGAGGCCATGATAGGCCCCTTCGATCTTGGCAATTTTGCTTTTCCCGGTCTTGGCACGCGCCGCCTTGATGGCAAACATCACCGCTTCCGTACCGGAATTGAAGAAGCGGATCGAAGCCATATTTGGCAGTCGTTCACACAGCATTTCGGCTAGGCCGATCTCCGATTCCGTCGGGGTCGACATCGCGGTGCCGAGACCCAGTTGCCTGCGTCCCGCATCGACTATCTCCGACCGCGCATGTCCGTGGATGAGCGAGAGAGAGTTGTTGTTACAATCGAGCCACCTTGTGCCATCGACGTCGGTAATCCAGCAGCCTTCGGCGCTCTCGGCATAGATTGGAAACGGAGACAGGAACCCGCGAACGCGGTTCACGCCGCCAGGCAGTACTTTCAAGCCCCGGTCGTACATCTCTGCACTCCGGCTTGCCGGATTTGGCCACATAGCGTCAGTTCCCCACACTCGCCCCGATAACACCCCAAGCTAATGATTATCGAGAGCAAGTCAATGAAACGTTTCATTGCGCCGAAAATCGAACATCTGTCGCCGCGGCCACGAGGCTTTGTCTGTGCCACGCCACACTTTTATAGCGTGGGCATAGGACTCTTGAACGGCCCGGCATCCCTTCCCGCAGGGAGGCACTTATCGGCGACAAAGTTGGTTGATGGCGTCTACGTGGCTCATCCGCGTTGCGCGCGTGACGGTTGCCATCACCTTCGTCAAGGCCTGCTAGAGGCCGCAATTCAACTGATAAGCTTTCTGCGAAAAGCTTATCAGTTCGCCAACGGCCTCTTTCGCGCATTCCGCCGGTCAGACGGCTGTCAGTTGGAGCAGGTTGAATGCTATCGACAGCAAAGCTGCGCGGCACGCGACGTCGTAGCCTTGAAAGTCAGTGAACTGGCACCGGACGATATGCGGCGGGGGGAGTTCACGGCAAGCATGGAATGCCCGATGCGTTGCGCGACAAGATTGCATCCGACGACAACATAACAATTGAGGCACGCTGAGACACTTCAGCCCGTCCGGCACGTGAGCGCGCCGTCGACCGGGAGCAGTGCGCCGGAGATGTATTTCGCGTCGTCCGACGCCAGAAACAGCGAGGCATGCGCGACGTCCCAGGCGGTGCCCATCTTGCCCATCGGCACCAAGGCGTCGCGCTTGGCGATCATGTCGTCGACATTATCGTAGACGTGCTTGTAAGGTTCGACAATCATCGGCGTGTTCATCAGGCCCGGAAGCACCGCGTTGCAGCGAATGCCTCTGGCGGCGTATTCGACGGCAACGGCGCGGGTGAAATGGTTCACGCCGGCCTTCGAGGAGTAATAAGAGATCATTGGCACGCTGATCGTGGTGATGGACGCAACCGACGATATGTTGACGATCGCGCCGCCACCCTGCTTCACCATCTCCGGAAGCACGCGCTGACAGGTGAGGAAGAACCCTTTCAGGTTCACGGCCATGACGCGGTCCCAGCTGGCCTCGTCGATCGCCTCGGGTCCACCGGGTTCGGCGATGCCGACATTATTCTGCAGGATGTCGATGCGCCCGTGCCGGCTGATGGCCGCGCTGACGGCGGTATCGATGTCCGCGGCCGACGTGATGTCGGCGCGCAGGGCCTCGGCTCTGCCGCCTTCTTCCTCGATGATCGCAACGGTACGCTGGGCCGACGCGAGATCGCGATCGACGCAGATCACCCTCGCACCTTCGCGGGCGAACAGGACCGCTGTGGCCTTGCCATTGCCCCAGCCTTCACCGACGCAGCCGGCTCCCATGACGAACGCGATCTTGTCCTTGAGCCGCTGCGACATCCACCCGTTCCCCGTTTCCGGTTTCAGTTCTTTTCGTAGAGCGTCACGACGGCCGCGCCGCCGAGGCCGAGATTGTGCTGAAGCGCCAGCCGCGCACCATCGACCTGCCGCGCGTCTGCGGTGCCGCGTAGCTGATGCACCAGCTCATAGCACTGCGCCAGGCCGGTCGCGCCTAGCGGATGGCCCTTGGAGAGCAGACCGCCGGACGGGTTGGTGACGAAACGGCCGCCATAAGTATTGTCGCCGTCGAGGACGAACTTCTCGGCCTCGCCCTCGCCGCACAGGCCGAGCGCCTCATAGGTGATGAGTTCGTTCTGTGCGAAGCAATCATGCAGTTCGACGACGTCGACATCGTCCGGCCCGATGCCGGCCTTCTCGTAGACCTTTTCCGCCGCCGACTTCGACAGGTCGAAACCGACCACCCGCATCATGTCGTGGGTTTCGAAGGTGCTGGGACGATCCGTCGTCATCGCCTGTGCGCGGATTCGGACCTTGTCGCTCAGGTTATGGCGCCTGGCGAAGGCATCGGAGACGAGAACAGCGGCGGCGGCGCCGCAGGTCGGCGGGCATGCCATGGAGCGCGTCATCACCCCCTCCCAGATCACCGGCGCCTGCATCACGTCGCCTTCGGTCATCTCCTTGCGGAACAGCGCCAGTGGATTGCGCGCGGCGTGGCGGCTGGCCTTGGCGCGGATCTTGGCGAAGGTCGACAGTTGCGTGCCGTACTTTTCCATGTGCTCCTTGCCCGCGCCGCCGAAGTAGCGCAGCGCCAACGGAATCTCGCTATGGCCGACCAGTTCGTCGGTGACGCGGTCGAATTCCGAGAACGGCGACGGCCGATCCTCGAAGATCGAGCCCAGCGCGCCGGGGCGCATCTGCTCGAAGCCGACGGCCAACACGCAATCGGCCGCCCCGCTCTCGACGGCCTGCCGCGCCAGATACAGCGCAGTCGAACCGGTCGAGCAGTTGTTGTTGACGTTGACGATTGGGATGCCGGTCATGCCGACGCGATAGAGCACCTTCTGGCCGGCGGTGGAGTCACCGTAGACGAAACCTGCATAGGCCTGCTCGATGGCGTCGTAGCCGAGCCCGGCATCCGCCAGCGCCAGCTTTACCGCCTCCTCGCCCATCGCATCATAAGGCGCCGAAGCGCCCGGCTTCGCGAACGGGATCATGCCGACACCTGCGACGATCGTGGTCATTGTGCGCTCCTGAGTTGTTAAGCCGATTACGCGGCCGTTTCGCTTTCGATAATCTTCCGGATTTCGGTCTTGAGGATCTTGCCGTAATTGCTCTTCGGCAGGCTCGGCAGGAATCGGTAGGACTTCGGTCGCTTGAAACGGGCGATGTGCTCGATGCAGAAGGCATCCAGCTCCTCGGCCGTCACCGGCGTCGACGAAGCCACGAAGGCGATCACTTCTTCGCCCCAGTCCGCATGGCGGCGGCCGATGACGCTGACCTCGGTCACGGCGGGATGGCGCAGCAGCACCTCCTCGACCTCGCGCGGATAAATGTTGGAGCCGCCGGAGATGATGACATCCTTGGAGCGATCTTTCAGATAGAGAAAGCCGTGCGCGTCGAAAGTGCCGACATCGCCGGTCCACAGCCAGCCGTCACGCAGCGCCTGCGCGGTGGCGCTCGGATTGTTCCAGTAGCCGGCCATCACGACATCGCCTGATACGATAACCTCGCCGTTCTCGCCCGGCGGCATGTCGTTGCCCTCAGCATCCACCACGCGGACAGCGACGCCGGTGCGCGGGATGCCGACCGAGGACAGCCGCTCGTCGAGGCGGCCGTCGCCATTGTCGAGGTGCATGTAAGGCGGCAGGTAGCTGATCGTGCACGGCGACTCGCCCTGGCCGTAGGCCTGCCACAACCTCGGGCCGAGCGCCGACAAGGCGCGCTTGAGGTCTTCCACATACATCGGCGCGCCGCCGTAGAAGATGTGGTCAAGGTTCGCCACCCTCAGATCCGCCATGGACGGCGAGAGGACGAGCCGGTTCACCATGGTCGGCGCGGCGAAGAACGAGCTGCCCGGATAGCGATTGATGAGATCGACGATCTCGCTCGGCTCGAAGCCACCGCTTTCCGGCACGACATTGGCCGCGCCGCGTACAAGATGCGCCAGCGCAAGCAGCCCGGCCCCGTGCGACAGCGGCGCCGGATAAAGCGACGCGTCGGTCTCGTCGATCGGCCCTATATCGGCGAGGAAGCTCATCATCATGTTGTAGAGGTTGCGATGGGTCAGCATCGCCCCCTTCGGATAGCCTGTGGTGCCACTGGTATAGAAGAGCCACGCATTGTCTTCGGGCGCCGCCTCTGCCGGCCGGAGGTCGGCAGGTGCGGTCGCGACCATCGCGCGATAATCCTCGCCGTCGACGTCGATCACTCTGCCCGGTTGCGACCGTCCGCCCTCAATATCGGTGAACAGCACCGAGGCGGCACAGTTGTCGAGGATGTAGGCCAGTTCCTTCGGATGTAGCTTGGCATTGATCGGCGCCACCGCCAGCCCGGCGAACCAGGCGCCAAACAGGATCTCGAAATACTCTGGACGGTTGGACAGGAAGACGCCGACCCGCGAGCCCGGCGCAAACCCGTTGTTGCGAAGTGCGGCGCCAAGTGCGGCGCTGCGTTGCAGAAGCTGCGCGTAACTATGGACGGTGTCGCGACCAAGACAGACCGCCGGGCGGCTTGCAAAGGCTTTCGCCGCATTGGCGAGTACCATGGCGATGTTCATCGGCTTCTTCCCCGTTCAGATGGCGCGCGTGCGTCCCTTCCAGAACGTCTCGCGGATATCCTTCTTGCGGACCTTGCCGACCGGGCTGCGCGGCAGGCTTTCCCAGAAATCCACCGATTTCGGCGCCTTTACGCTGCCAAGCTTCGCCTTGCACAGCGCAATTATTTCGTCGGAGTCGGCGCTCGCGCCGTCCTTTAGTTCGATGACGGCCTTGACCGCTTCGCCCCATTTCTCGTCGGGCACGCCGATCACCGCGCAATCCTGCACGGCCGGATGACCCCAGATGATCTGCTCAATCTCGCTCGGATAGACGTTGAAGCCGCCCGAGATGATCATGTCCTTCTTGCGGTCGACGATATAGACGTAGCCGTCACTGTCCTTGAAGCCGATATCGCCGGTGTGGTGCCAGCCGAAGGTGGAGACTTCCGCGGTCGCTTCCGGATTCTTGTAATAGCCGGGCATCACGAGATTGCCGCGCACCACGATCTCGCCGCGCTCGCCAGCGGGCATCAGATTGCCGTCGTCGTCCATGATCTCGACCGGCGTCAGCAGCGTCGGCCGGCCGCAGCTGGCCAGGCGCTTCTCCTTGTCGGGATCGCCGATCACCAAATGCTCCTGCGGCGACAGGAAGGTGCAGAGCATCGGCGCCTCGGCCTGACCGAACGTCTGCGTCATCACCGGCCCGAACACGTCGAGGCATTCCTTCAACTTGTCCACCGACATCGGCGCAGCCGCATAGATGAAGTGCTCTAGCGAGGAGAAATCGTGCTGCTTGATGCCGGGATGCGCGAGCAGCATGTAGATCGCCGTCGGCGGCAGGAACATGTGGGTGACGGCTTCGGTTTCGATCGCGCTCACCACCTTGGCGGCATCAAACCCCGGCAGGATGATCTGCGTCGCGCCCGCGGCCATCAGCATGATGCCGACGCCGCCCGCCGCATGGGTCATTGGCGCTACGACGAGATGGACCGGCGGCTTCTTCGCCGGCATCGAGGTGAAGAAGTTCGAGATCATGGTTTCCCAGACGAGATGGGTCCAGGGCACGCCCTTCGGCCGCCCGGTCGTACCGCCCGACGAGAACACCGAGATCGGCTTGTTGCGATCCTCGGGAATATCGGGATCCGTCTCGGGCGCATCAGCGATCCAGTCGCGCAGAAAGGGCGCGTCCGTACCGGCCTTGTCGATGCAGACATAGAGGCTTATCTGCGGGCACTCCTTGCGGAACACCTGCACGTTCGCTTCGAATTCGCTGTGATAGAACAGCGCCTGCACGTCACAATTGTCGAGGATATAGGCGTTGTCTTCGGTCGAGTTACGGGCATTGATCGGCACCCAGATATTGGCCCCGCGGATGATGCCTAGAATGCACTCGAAAGCCGTCGCCCCGTTGGGGCTGTAGACTGCGGCCATCTGGCCGGGTTTCAGGCCCGTGGCCGCCAGCGCGTTGGCGATGCGGTAGCTGCGAAGCTGGACCTCGCGAAAGGTCCGCGAAACCGTCGCATCCTTCAGGCAGGTGCGGGACGGATTAATGCCGACGCCACGGTCGAAGAAATCGATGAGCCGCATGGATAGCCCTCAGCGTTCAAGGATCGTGATGCAGGCGGTCGCTTCCTCGTAATGATGGAAGCCGCCGCCGTTCTCTGCAATGGCGTGATGCGCACCCTCGACCTGCCGGGCGCCGGCCTCGCCGCGAAGCTGGGTGACGAGCTCGTAGATCTGCGCAAGGCCGGTGGCACCGATCGGATGACCGCGGGATTCGAGGCCGCCGGAGACGTTGATCGGTATCTTGCCACCGAGCGAGGTGTCGCCGTCGCGCACGAGGCGGCCGCCATCGCCGAGCGGAGCAAAGCTGAGCAATTCGGCCTGGTGCAGTTCCGCGAAAGCGCTGGCGTCGTGGACCTCTGCCACTGACATATCGGCAGGGCCGACACCGGCGATCTCGTAGGCGCGGTTGGATGCGAGCCGGCAGAGGTGCCGCTCGAGGTCGTCGGCCTCACGGTCGGAGCCCGAAGCCAGCACCGATGCGGCAATACGGATCGCCCGTGTCGCGCCAAGCGCCCGCGCCTTCGCTGCGGAACAGACGATGGCGGCGGCCGCGCCGTCGCTGATCGGCGCGCACATCGGCAGCGTCAACGGCCACGATACTTCGCGCGCCGCCAGCACATCGTCGGCGGACATGGAATCCTGATACTGCGCTTTGGGATTCAGAGACGAGTGCCGGTGGTTCTTCGCGGAAACTTCCGCGATATCGCGCTGGGTCGTCCCGAAGCGGTGCATGTGGTAGCGCGCCAGCGACGCATAGACGTCCATGAAGACGCTGCGTTTGCCGCTGTTCTGGCCGGCGCCAGGCGGCAGCGCGAGATCCTTTCCGAGCGCCGTCAGGCGGCGGACGCTGCCGTCGACGTCATGCACGTCCCAGGCCCCATCGAAGATGGCAAAGGATTTTTCCCGATCCTTGGAATTCATCTTCTCCGCGCCGACCGCCAGCGCGATATCGCCCTGGCCTGACGCGATGTAAGAGAAGGCCGCGTTGAGCGCGGTCGATGCGCTGGCACAGGCATTCTCGACGTTCATCACTGGAATGCTCTCGAAGCCGAGCGCCCGAAGGACAAGCTGGCCGCGCACAAGGTGCTGGCCCTCGACGACGCCCTGCGCTGTGTTGGCGAAGAACGCGGCCTGCACGTCGCCGCGTGCGATGCCAGCATCGGCAATCGCCTCCTCCACCGCCCCGCTCGCAATCGTCTCGAGACGGTCGTCGAGGTAGCGGCCGAACCGCGTCATGCCCACCCCGATGATGTAAACGTCGGCCATGGCTTCTTCCTACACGCTGATGAGGGATTCAATACGGGCCCGGTCCGCCTGCAGCTCTGCAGTCGTACCCGACCAGACAACGCGGCCGTTGTCGATGACGAACTGGCGGCGCGCAAGCTTGAGCGGAACTTTCAGGTTCTGTTCAACCAGCAGCATGGCAATACCCTCGGCATTGATCGTGCGCATGGACTCGATCAGCTGGTCGACGATCAGCGGCGCGAGCCCTTCAGTCGGCTCGTCGAGCAACAGCACTTCGGGATTGGTCAGCAGTCCGCGGCCGATCGCCAGCATTTGCTGCTCGCCGCCGGACAGCGTATCGCCGCCCTGCGCCGCACGCTCCTGAAGGCGTGGAAACAATTGATAGATGCGCTGCAGCGACCACGGACCCTTGCGGCCCATCACGGTCGCGATCTTCAGATTTTCCTCGACTGTCAGGTTTGGAAAGATACGCCGATTCTCCGGGACAAAGGCGAGGCCCAGCCGTCCGAGTTGATGAGGCTTCAGCGCCGTGACGTCGCGGTCACCCATCAACCGCCGTCCGCTGTGCACGGCGTTGAGGCCAATGGCCGCTTTCAGGAGCGTGCTCTTGCCGGCGCCATTGCGGCCGATGAGGGACACGACCTCGCCGGCCGCGACATCAATGGAGACGTGATGCAAGGCCTGAGCCTTGCCGTAGAACACATCGCAATCTTCCAGGGCCAACGCGTTCATTCGTCGTTCCCGAGATAGGCGGCGCGCACCGCTGGATTGGCCTTGATCTCCGCGGGCGAGCCGGACGCCAGCAACTGCCCCTGCACCATCACGACGATCTCGTCGGAGATCTGCATCACGACGTCCATGTTGTGCTCTATTAGCAAGACGGTTCGACCCGCCACGATACGTCGGATCAGATCGATCGCCTGCTCAAGGCGCTCATGGCCGACGCCGGCGAGGGGCTCGTCGAGCAACAGCACGCTGGGGTCGCTGAGCAGCGCGAGACCGACCTCGAGCGCGCGCTGGTCGCCGTGCGACAGATTTTCGGCTGGTGCATGGGCAAGCCGCTGCAGCCCGATCTGCTCGAGCACTTTCTCGGCGCTCCGCCGAACATCGGCGAAGCGTCCGGCCGGCAGCCAGAACGGCTGCACGCGGTACAGATGCGCGAATGCCGCGAGCTTCAGGTTTTCCAGCACGGTCATGCCAGAGAAGATCTTGGTGATCTGAAAACTGCGGCCGAGGCCCGCGCGTGTCCGGGCATGCACGGAAAGCTTGGTGATATCGCGTCCGTTAAGAATCACCTCCCCGGCGGCCAGCGTTGCGTGGCCCGACAGGGCATTCATCAGCGTGGTCTTGCCAGCACCGTTGGGTCCGATCAATCCGTAGATCCGGCCCGACTTGAAGCTGCGGCTGACGCCCGCGACCGCCTTGAGGCCGCCGAACGCCACCTGAATATTTTCGCACTGCAGGGAGACGTCCGCGTTCGTGCTCATTTCGACGCACCCTTCCCGATGCGCCCGAACACCGCAAAGAGACCGGCGATCCCCTTCGGCAGAAAGATGGTGCAGAGAATGAAGACAATGCCGAGGATGCCGTACCAGTGCTCGGTGAACTGGCTCAGTTCCTCTTTGAGGACCTCGAACACGGCGACACCCAGCACCGGCCCGAGCAGCGTGCCCTTGCCGCCCAGCAGCGTCATGATCAATACGTCGCCCGAGGTGCTCCAGTGCAGCATCTGCGGGCTGACGTAGAACATCAGCGAGGCCAGCAGCGCGCCGCTGACGCCGGCATAGGCGCCGGAGATCATGAAGGCACACTGGCGCAGCCGCTGCACGTGGTAGCCGATCTGTTCCGCGCGAACATCGTTGGCCTGCACCGCCTTCAACGCACTGCCGAAGGGCGAGACGCGCAACACGGCCATGATCGCCACCCCGATCACGAACACCACGACGAGGAAATAGAAATAGTTGCGGTTGTTGAAGAAGTCGACGCCGAACAGCGCCGGTCGCAGCACACCGGGAATACCGTCGAGACCGCCCGTGAACGCACGCAGCTTCGTGCTCGCCAGGATGTAGACAAGCTGCGCCAGCGCCAGCGTCAGCAGCGAGAAGAACAGGCCCGATACGCGCAATGCGAAGACGCTCAGCAGGAAGGCAAGTACCGCTCCGGCCACGGCCGCAACCAGGAGGGACGGCACGAAACCCAATTGGGGCGCCAGCAGCGCCAGCGCATATCCCCCGGCGCCGAACATGGCGGCATGACCGAAGGACAGCATGCCGGCCATGCCAAAGATCAGGTCGAAGCCGATGGCGAACAGGCCCCAGATCAGGATCAGGCTGATCAGGTTCAGACTTTCCTCGCTCTTCGAGACTGCGGCAAAGACGATCATGGCAGCAATGGCGGTGGACATCAGAACCTGATCGAGACGGAACATGCTCATGCCGCCCGTCCCTTGCGGCTGAACAAGCCGGCCGGACGCGTCATCAGCGTGGCGATGAGCAGCACGAACGTGATCAGTTCGACCCATTCGGGCGCATAGGTGAACCCGGCCGCGCGCGCCATGCCGAGCAGCAGGGCTGCAAAGATTGCGCCCTTGATATTGCCGAGGCCGCCGATGATCACCACCACGAAGCAGTCGATGATCACGCTAAAACCCATGCCGAGCTCGATCGGCACCAGCGGCGCCGCGACGACGCCGCCAAGCGCCGCCAGCCCCGAGCCGAGCGCGAATACCGCCGTGCGGACCTTCGAGACGTCGACGCCGAGCGTCTGCGCCATCTCGGAGTCCGAACTCGCGGCGCGGATCACCATCCCGAGCCTGCTGCGATCGAGCAGCAGGAACAGCAGGACCGACACCAGGGCGCCGAAGCCGATGATGAACAGGCGATAGGACGGGATCTGGCTGCCAAACAGCGCGATCGGCTGCGAGAACAGAGCGGGCGTCGGCACCTGCTTGTAGTCGAGGCCCCAGATCAATCGGACTGA
>Ga0247784_1000316_pt1 | contig 13638 bp, 14 predicted proteins | sample UWRJL169409R5_FD_179909 | JGI IMG/M metagenome (GOLD analysis project Ga0247784, IMG submission 179909) | Plant litter microbial communities from Arlington Agricultural Research Station in Wisconsin, United States - UWRJ-L169-409R-5 | ecosystem: Environmental > Terrestrial > Plant litter >...
GCGCCACCCCCGGCCCAGGGCTATGGCCACGGCCACGGCCACGGCTATCAGTCGCCTCGCGCGCACGTCCCTGCCACGCCACAGAAACGCAGCCATCTCGGTAGTCTGCTGATCGTCGTCACCACCACGGTGGCGGTGCTCGGCGGAATTGCCGCGAGCGTGATTCCTCGACTCGTGGCCAACAGCGCGTCACCTGCCATCCAGAAAGCGTTGAGCGACGTGGGCGGGGGAACCTTACCCACGCGACCGACCGCCTTGTCCGCACTCAGCACGAGCAGCTGGAGCGCGTCCGATCCCGGCTGCTTGATCGACGCCAACGGGGACGGCGTATCCGACATCGCCGGCTTGACCGGCGAGAACGAGCGCGACCAACCGACGGTGGTGGATGGCAATAGCGGCAAGGTGCTGTTCATTGCACCTGCGGTGCGCAAAGCGGTGCAACTCGGCTGCCTCGGTGAGCAGGGCTTCTTCGTCGTCGAAGGCAATTTTCAAGTCGATTTCTTCACCGCGCGTAGCCCCTGGGGCAAGACCTCAGTGATGGCGCGCGACCGCGTGAGCGCGTACGGCGTGGGCGAGGGGTGCGTGCAAATACGCACGGACGACGGCACGACGCAGGGCCTGCAATTGCCGAGCGGCGTCGCGACCACCTGCCCAGTGACCAACCTGCGCCGCTATCGCAACGATGAGCCCGGCATGATGGGCCTGACCGATAAGCGCACCGAGCTTACGGCGGGCGCGCGCAAGTACACCTTGACCGTGCGCCCCTCGGGCACCGAGATCCTGACCGTGCGCGTAACCGAAGGCGCAAAGCAAATCTGGACCAAAGAGCTGCCCTACGCGACCTGCACCTTCGGCGCGGCGATCGCGGTCGGCGCGGGCAAGATCATGCTCTGGGTCGCCCAACCCTCGGAGCGCAACAAAGGGCTGCTCGTGGGCCTAGACGAAGCCACGGGCAACCAGCTGTATGAAATTGCCGTTCCCGACACCTCCAGCAACAGCCCTGATCTGTTCAAATTCAACGGCAAATACGTGCTGGCCGTGAACTGGGGCGCGCTCCGCGCGTACGAGCCGGCCACGGGCGCAGAGGCCTGGCGCGTCGGGCGCTAAGCGTACGCGGGCGACGCGCCATGTTCCGAGGACCGAAGATCGACGACCCGAAGGGCCGCTGACGGTTCTCTTGTCTAACTTTGGCGCGATGCTGGCTGCGCTGGCCGTCACTGTTCACTGACGCAACGCGCCTCAACTATGACGAAAGGGATGGCACGCGGGCACTTGTCGAGGGTCGTGCTCAATGGGTGCCGGTGGATTTGACGAGCTTGTTGTACACGCCCATCAACAGTAAGGGCGCTGCCCAAGAGCCGATGAACCGCGCCGCGCGTTCGCTGCCTCGCAGCTCGAGCGCTGCGGACACTGCCATCGACAAAAGTGACCCGCTCAAGAAGAAATGGGACGGGATTTTGGCGGTTTGTTGCTCAATCACCCGGGTGAAGGAGTCCTCGTCGTGCTCGGGGCGATGCACGGGAGCTGAGGAGGTAAGTGGAGCGTGTTCAGCTGGGTTCAGATTGCTTTTCACGACCCGAGGCTCAGCAAGCGCGATGCCAATGAATCGGCCGAAAGCGCGCGCAGCAACGCTTCGGGCGTTCTGGCTCGCAGATTGCTAGGGGATCGCTGGTCATGCCCGTCCAAGCGAATGCCGAAGCCGAGCAGCTGGGAGATGGGATCCAGCTCGTCGCTCAAGGGGCGGGAGATCTGCTGGAGCGCGACTATTGGGGCGCGATCGCCGACTGTCGCCTGCCACCTCGAGCGTTGATCGCCGATCTGCTCAGTCGATTTTGTGAATTTCCACCGGAGGATTTGGTCTCCTTCACTCGGGTGGGCGATTGCAGCGTGCCTCTGAAGGAGGGGGACGAGCTCGATATCGTGATCCGCATGGCCGGCACGTGCCGTGCGCGCGTGACGTGCTGCGAGCAGCTCAGCCTCACTCTGGCCACTCTCGACGGGCACCCAGAGGCGGGTCGAATTACTTTCGGCTCTTATCGACACGAAACGGGCGCGGTCATCTTCCACATTCGGAGCCGGAGTCGGTCGGGCGATTTGAAGTTCTCAGCGGGCTTCTTGGCGTTCGGCGAAGCGATGCAAACCAACACTTGGACCGACTTCGTGCGCACGGTGGCCAACACCTACGGCAACGGTATCATCGGTGAGGTGCACGCTGAGACCGCGCAGGTCGAGCCAATCGCGGATGATGAGTTCGCTTGCCGGCCCACATTTCGAGCTCGGAGCGACGATTGACGCCACAAAAGCCGCCGTGCGCGCCGATCTTTCGCTGGTGGCGCGGGTTTGGCGTTGATGACGTGCAGCGGCAGCTCGCGCATCTGCCTCACTGTCCCAGCAGCGGCCCGGCTTCTGACGAAGCCGCGGCAACCGACCCCGCGTGGCACCACTACTATTCCGAGGCCGTGATCGCGCGCGAAGCGCCCGGTCCTCCCGTGGTCGGAGCCGCCTTCGAGCGAGCGCGCGTAGCCATCACCAACTATGAGTTCTCCGATCCGAACGCGGTTCGAGCCTACTTCGAGCGCAACCTGCCGCTCGAAGGCCGACCGATGTTGCTCGAGATTCAGGTGCTAGGGCTACACGTCCTATGTGGCGTAGTCGTGCGCGCGGTCCGTGAAGAGCACACACCAGAAGGAACGATCTGGGGCTTTCGTTACGATACTTTGGTGGGCCACGTTGAGTCGGGCGCGGAGTGGTTCTTGCTCAGTAAAGACCACGCAACGGGTGAAGTACGGTTCCGCATCCAAGCAACGTGGAAGAAAGGCACTTTGCCCACGTGGTGGGCCCGCCTGGGGTTCGAGGCAGTGGCCAGTACGTACCAGCGCGCCTGGCATCGCAGCGCGTATGTCCGCTTGCGCGCCCTGCTCGACTCGCACGATCTGCCGGATTTACCGCGCGGACGCGCGATCCTGAAGCCATGGCAGCCGGCGCTCACCGCAGTGCACGAGTTCGAGAGCTAGCGGGAGATCCACGCGCCACCGCACCGTTGGCATAGAACTCGCTTGGTACGGAGCCATGTCGCCAATTCAGAGCCGCAGCGCGCGTGACGAGGAGGTCATCGACCTAAGCAGTGCTCAGGACGTCAGCTTTTGGCTAAGCGAACTCGAGGTGAGCAAGCAAGAGCTGACCGAAGCGGTTCAAGCCGCAGGTCCGGTCGCCGGCGATGTGCGGCTGTTTCTCGGCACGCGCTTTACTCGCTCTTGAGCGCCCGCAATTCGCAGCCGATCACCCGGCGCCGCCCGACGCGCTACCGCTCGATGCACCCTGGTCTAGAAAAAGGGAGCTAGGCTGACTCGTCGAGGCGAAAGAGCACGCGCTCGAGCTTTCGGACCAGCAGCTTGGCATCGCCTTTTTCAACGTAGTCCTCGGCTCCCAAATCGAGCGAGATCCGGCTGTCGGAATCACTCATTTTGCGAGCCGACCAGACCAGCACCGGAATGTGCCTGGTGCGCGCGTCCGCCTTCAGCCGGGCCAATACGTCGCGGCCATCCGCGTCTGGAAACTGGATGTCGAGTACGATGATGTCCGGCTGCGCGGCAACTGCCAACGCGAACGTTTGCGCGCCCGTTGTCGCGCTCATGACCCGCAGCCCAGCCCCGGCCGCAACGTGCTTGACGGCCTCTTGAACGATCAGGTCATCGTCCGCGAGCAGCACGTCCCAGCCGCGGTTAAACAACTCGAACTCCCGTGAGCTGAGTCCGCACCGCGTCAGCGCCGGGCCCGACCGCGTTGATCGCAGCACGGAGCTGAGGTTCGGTACAGCGCAGGGTGGCTGCCCAGTATCGAACCTCCAACGCAATGTTCACTTTGATCAGCGTTCGATCCCGTTGCCTGCTTTGCATCCTGTAAACGTCGTCCATTCGCGCGCCTCTCGGTATTGCGCGGAACTGTTCGGCGCTCATTCAAAGGTGAGGCTTAATTTCAGCATTACAATGCGGCATTGCGCCTCGTTGCCTGAGAATCCCACTGATCACCGCAGAGAAGCGATGATTTGGGCTGGATCACTAATTTTGCCGCCGAGCAAAGTGCGCGTGAAACAACGTCTGCGCAACTCGAAGTCCGAATGTAATATCTCGCTCACATGCGGCGGCGAGGCTCCCGCCGTTCAGCGCTTCTGTAGCGCGCGGCCGGTTTGATCGATGAACACGTCGCGCACCGAGGTCAGATCATCACCTGACAAGAAGCCGCTGCGCCCGAGTAGCCGCCCGGTCTCCCAATTGGTCAGGCCGAGTTCGGGACGTTGCCAGGCCCATTGACCATCCACCCAGCGCGTAAAGCCGTTGCTCACGTAGGGGGCTTCGACTGCGGCGTAAAACGCATCGAAGGCGCCGGGGCGCTCGGACAATATCGAGGCCACGAACTTCGGGCTGTATTGATTGATGAGCGAGACGGCGTGCGCCAAATCTTCGGCGACCACGAAGGACAGCTCCGGTACGCGATCCCACTCCCACTCCTGACCGAGGGCGCTCTCGGCGATGCTGCGTTCGGCGCTGACGACGCCTTCGGAGCCGGGCACTACGGCTACGGTTGCGTTGACCTCACGCAGGGCGCGCTCGACGACTGGGCCCAGTGTTTCGACCGCAGCGCGCTGGAGAACGAGCACGTTGAGCGTGTTGCACACTTTGCGATCGAGGCTGTTGCGCACGGCGTTGTACACGAGCTCGGGGTTGGCGCTCGCTTCGATGAACATCCACGCGCCGCCCGTGCCATGCAAAGAAGCCGGGATCCCGTGCTGTTTGGCGATCGCGCCGAGCAAGGCTACCGTGCGGCCCGAGCCGCGGGCAACCGCTAGGCGCAACGCGCGCTCGGAAAATAGCGCGTGCGCGGCGGCGTGCTCTTTGCTTCGCACCAAACCGAGCGCGCCCTCGGGCAGGCCCGCGGCGAGCAGCGCCGGGCGCAGGGCATGTTCCTCGATCGCGATCGCGGTGCCTAGCGCGTCACCTCCGATGCGAAACACGGCGGCGTTGCGATTGCGCAGCACGCCGGCCGCATCGGCGAACACGTTGGGGCGCCCTTCGAACACGAAGGCCACTACGCCGAGCGGTGCCCGGCGGCGCTCGATCAGATAGCCGTCGGCTTGACGGCGCTCGATCACTTCGCCGACGCGCGCGGGCGCGCTCTGCCACACGCGCAGGCCGGCGATCATGTCTTTGCGCATGCGCTCGCTGAGTTCCAAGCGGCCCGTGGCGCGGCCGCGCGCTCGAGCGCTCTCGACATCCAGCGCGTTGGCGCGTTGGATCTCCGCGAATACGCGCGGGTCTTCCAGGCGCGCTGCGAACCCTTCGAAGAAATTCAAAATCGCCCCGTCACTGGCCTCAGCCAGAGGAGTCAGCGCGGCCGTAGCGCGCGCAACGGCCGCCCGCGCGGCCTCTGCGGCGGCTTTGGAGATCACCACCAATTCACCGAACTCCGCTAGTGGCACGAGCCGGTCACCGTTGTCTAACTTCGGCAAAGGCACGAGCTTTTCGCCCACGAGCAGGTGGATTTCGGCGGTCGCGGGGACGGGAACGTGGCTGCTGGATGCCGAGAAAGTCACGGGCGATCTTGTACGCTTTCTTGGCGTGTCAGACCAGGGGGTGACGGCGCCTGCCGCATACGCTGTAATACGTTGGCTGAGTAGTGATGGACGACCCGCCCCGCCCGAACAGCATGCCCGATGCCGAGCAATTGCGGGTCACGCTGGCGCGTCTGGAGAGCCTGACGGAGCTGTCACTTGCGCTTTCCGGCGCGGTCAGCAGGAGCGACGTCGCCAATTTGGTGGTCGAGCAGGGAATGCGCCAGGCGGGCGCGGACATTGCGACGCTGTACGCGCTCGATGAGAGCGGTGAAGCGCTGGATCTACTCGCGCAGCGCGGAGTGGCGCCGGAGGTGCTGCAAAAGATCATGCGCATCACCAAGTCCGAGGGCAACCCGCGCGTACTGGAGACCCTCGCCTCGGGCGTCTCGGTTTGGGCCGAGACTGAACAGGAGTACGCGGCGATCTTTCCGGAGGTCGCTCGGCTGCCGGCGACGGGGCGACGAGCGAAAGCGCTGTGGTCGGTACCGCTGGTGGTCGAGGGCCGCCCTGTCGGGCTTTTGGGCATGGGGTTCTTCGAGGAGCAGCGGTTCTCGGTCGCCGATCGACGCTTCGTCGAGACTTTTGCCAAGCTGTGCGGACAGGCATTGCTCCGCGCCGTACGCCGCGATCGCGAGCTCGTGGCTCGGCGCTGGCTAGCCACGACCCTGCAGAGCATCGGGGACGCCGTGATTGCCACGGACAACGCGGGCTGCGTGACATTCATGAACGGCATCGCCGAGCGCCTCACGGGCTGGAACGAAGGAGAAGCGCGCGGCCGGCCATTGCCGGAAGTATTTCAGATTTTCTCGGAGCTGACCGGCGAGGTCGTGGAGAGCCCCGTGAGCAAGGTGCTGCGCGAAGGAACCGTCGTGGGGCTCGCCAATCACACGGTGCTGCGCACTCGCGGGGGAACCCAGATCCCGATCGACGACAGCGGCGCACCGATCCGCGACGAGAGCGGAGTGATCTACGGCGTGGTGCTGGTCTTTCGCGACGTTACCGTCGAGAAACGCGCAGAAAAGCGGCGCGCATTCTTGGCCCGCGCGATGGAAACCTTGGCCTCTTCGCTCGACTACCGTACCACGCTGCAGCGTGTGGCGGAGCTGGCCGTGCCCGAGCTTGCCGACTGGTGCACGATCGACATCTTGGAGCCGGGCGCGCGCGTGTCTCAGCAGCTCGCGGTGGCGCACGTCGACCCCGCAAAGGTCGCTTACGCGCGCGCGATTGGCCAACGCTATCCGTCGGATCGCGACGCGCCGACCGGCTCGCCGCAGGTCATCCGCAGCGGCAAATCGGAGCTGTATCCCGAGATTCCGGCGGCGCTCGTCGAGGCGAGGGCGAGGGATGCCGAGCACGCGCGCATGTTGCGCGAGCTGAAGCTAGAATCCGGCATGATCGTGGCTTTGCGCAGCGAAGCCGGTCGTACCGTGGGCGCGATGACGTTCATCTACGCCGATTCCGGGCGACGCTACAACGACGACGACCTGCGCTTCGCGGAAGATTTCGCGCGCCGCGCGGCGCTTGCCATCGAGAATGCGCGCGCGGTGTCGGAGGTCGAAGCGGCCCGAGCCCGCGAGCAGGCCATGCGTGAACGCGCCGAGCAGGCCAGCATGACCAAGGATCATTTCTTGGCCACGGTTTCGCACGAGCTGCGCACGCCGTTGAACGTGATCCTGGGCTGGGCCGTGGTCTTGCGCGAACGCGAGCTCGCGCCCGAGGTTCAGCGCGCGCTCACGGTGATCGAGCGCAACGCGCGAGCGCAGGCGCGTTTGATCGAGGATGTGCTCGATCTGTCGCGGATCAGCAGCGGTAAGCTGTCGTTGTCGTTGGCGACCGTCAATGTCGGTGAGGCGGTGCGCGCGGCGGCGCTCGCGCTCCGTCCGGCCGTGGAGGCCAAGGGCATTGCTCTGACCGTCGATAGCCCAGACGAGGACGCGCTCTTGACGATCAGCGCGGACCCCGACCGGCTGCAGCAGATCTTGTGGAACCTACTGACGAACGCGCTCAAATTTACGCCCAAGGCGGGCTCGGTCATGGCCTCGGCGAGCCGCGTGGGTTCGGAAGTGCAAATCCAAATCAGCGACAGCGGCGAGGGCATCGCCGAAGCCGTGCTGCCCCACGTATTCGAGCCATTTCGTCAAGCGGACAGCTCGACTACGCGCCGCCATGGTGGTTTGGGCTTGGGGCTCTCGCTCGTGCGCCAAATTGCGGCCGCGCATGGTGGCACGGTCGAAGCGACCAGCGCAGGCCCAGGGCGCGGTGCTACGTTCGTGGTCCGTCTGCCGGCACGCGCCACCACCGAGGCGGTCAAGGCATCGCGTCCCGCGCGCAAACTCGCGGCATTCGGCGCCGGCGCGGTGGGCCTGCTGGCGGGAGTGAGCATCTTGGTCGTGGATGACGAGCTCGATGCGCGCGAGCTCGTGGCGGAGGCATTCAAGAGCGCGGGGGCCATCGTGTACATGGCGGCTTCGGCTCGCGATGCGCTGGGCGTGCTCACTACGGCTCGCCCCGACGTGCTGGTGAGCGACATTGGCATGCCGCACGAAGACGGCTACGCGCTGATGCGTGAAATCCGTTTGCTGTCAGCGGAACAGGGAGGGGAAATTCCGGCACTGGCGCTCACCGCTTACGCGCGCTCCGCGGACGCGGATCGCGCGTTCGACGCGGGTTATCAACGGCATGTCGCCAAACCCGTCGATCCGCTGCTGCTCGTGCAATTGGTGGCGGGTTTGGCCGGGCGCTCGACCCCGGTTCCGCGCTCGTAAGCCGCAGTTTTTCTGGGTTTCTTGCGCCGATCGTGACGGTAGCACCGTTCTCAGGATCGTGGCATTCTCCGCCGAGCCCCGCGGGGGCCGGCCTCGCCATGCATATTCCCGACGGTTTTTTGAGCGCTCGCGTTGCCCTGGGCTACGCCGCTTTGTCGTCACTCGGGCTCGGCGTGGCTTGCTACCGTCTGCGCGCACAGCGAGACCGCGGGGCGAGTGTTTTGCTCGGCGTGTCGGCTGCGTTCGTGTTCGCCGCGCAGATGGTGAACTTTCCGGTGGCGGCGGGAACCTCCGGGCACTTGGTCGGTAGCGCATTGGCCGGCGCCTTGCTCGGGCTACCGGGCGCGCTGATCGTGATGAGTGCGGTCATCATCATGCAATGCTTCGTGTTCGCGGATGGCGGGGTGTTCGCGCTCGGGGCCAACGTGTTCAACATGGGGCTGGTCGGTTGTGTGGTTGGCTTCTGTTGCTACCGGCTCTTGTGCGGCGCAGCGCCGAGCCCGACGCGGCGGGTGGCGGCGGTGGCCTTCGCGGGCTGGTGTGCGACCCTTGCGGGAGCGTTGAGCTGCGCTGGGCAGCTGTCGCTCTCGGGCGCCGCGCGGCTCACGGTGGTGCTTCCGGCGATGCTCGGGGTACACGCCCTGATCGGCGTGGGTGAGGCAATCATCAGCGCATTGGTCGTGGCCAGCGTGCTGCGTTTTCGACCAGAATTGCTGGAAATTGGCGGACAGGGTGGACTCGCGATCCGCCCTCGCACCAGAGCGGTGTGGGCCGGACTCGGCTTGTCGGTGGCCGTTGCCGCCCTGCTCGCGCCGCTCGCGTATGTCGCGCCCGATGGCTTCTCGCGCGTCACGCAAGCGCTCGGGCTCGCCGCAGGCGGCAAGCCGCACTCGCTAGCGCCGCTTTCGGAGTACGGCGTTCCGGGAATCGCTTCGGGCGTATTGGCCACCGTGCTCGCGGGATGCGTGGGCACGCTGCTCTTGTTCGGCTCGTGTTGGCTCTTGGCGCTCGCGCTGGTGCCGCGTCCGCCGCGCCCGTCTGACACAGAGCCTTCGGGCGTCCCCGTCGAATCGTCGGGATGAGCTGCGTTCATCGCGCCCCGGCCGGGCTCAAGCTCGGTGTTAGTCTGGCTTTGATTTTAGGGTTGGCCGCGCTGCCCGCGCAGGACTCCTGGTGGGCGCTGGTCGTGCTCCCAGCGTTGTTCGCGGTCGCAATGTTGGCGCGCTTGGAGCTCAAAGCGCTGCTCGTTCGCTTGGCGCTGGGCGCGCCGTTCCTGCTCGGCGTGGCGAGCCTCTCGCTGTTTCAAGCGCACGGTCTCCGTGAAAGTCTCGGTTCGTTCACGAAATCCGCGATTTGCCTGCTCACTCTGCAGCTGCTCGGTAGCACCACGCCGATGCCCGAGCTCTTGCACACGCTGCGCAGACTGCACGTCCCGGAACTGTTGTGCGAGGTGATCGCGCTCCTATCGCGCTATTTCTCGCTCTTGACGGACGAAGCTCGCCGCATGCGCCGCGCACGCGCCGGGCGCACCTTGCGCGCGTCGCGGGTTCGGCTCTGGCTTGCGCTCGGCAATTCGCTCGGCCTTTTGTTCATCCGCACGGTGTCGCGTGCGGAGCGCGTGCAGACTGCGATGCGTTCACGCGGTGGCGCATGACGCTTGCGCTGTCCGTCGAAGATCTGAGTTTTCAATTTGCGGCTGGGTTGCCAGTGCTCCGCTCGGTGACGTTCTCGGTCGAAGCGGGCGAATCTGTGGCCGTGATCGGGCCCAATGGTGCTGGCAAGTCCACGCTGCTCCTGCACCTGAATGGGATCTTGCCGGAGGGTTCGGGTGTCCGCGCGGGCGGCAGCGTGCGCGTGCATGGGCGCTTGGTCAGCCCGAAAGAAGTCTCCTGGGTACGCCGTCAGGTCGGTGTTTTGTTTCAAGACGCCGATGATCAGCTGTTTTGTCCGACCGTCGGCGAAGACGTCGGCTACGGCCCCGAGCAGCTCGGTTGTCCGCGCGCTGAAATCGAGCAGCGGGTTACCCGCGCCCTCGCCCAGGTTGGCCTTGCCGGCTTCCAGCAGCGGGTGCCGCAGCGGCTCAGTGGCGGCGAGAAGAAGCGCGTGTGCTTGGCTGGCTTGTTGGCCTACGAGCCCAGCATCTTGGTGCTCGATGAGCCCAGCGCGGGTTTGGATCCGCGCGGCCGCCGTGAGCTGATCGAGATCTTGGCCGGCCTGCCGATCACGCGCGTGATCGCAACCCACGATCTGGCCTTGGTCGCCGAACTGTGTTCGCGCACGCTGCTACTCGATGGGGGCGTGCTGGTCGCGTCTGGGCCGAGCAAGCAGCTGCTGCGCGACGACGCGCTGATGAGCGCCCACGGTTTGGAGTGTCCGACGCGCGATCTGCCGGCTCATCTGCTCGTGCCCTAGCGGCGCGTCTTGCTCGGCTTGGCGCGGGCGGTTTTTACGGCGGGCCGTTTGATATTGACCTTGATCATGGGTGCGGCGGGGGCATGCGCGTGCGCGTGGGAATGCCCATGCGAGTGCGGATACGGGTGTGAATGCGGTTCGAGCCCCTCGTGCTGATGCATGCGGCGCCCGGTGTTGCTCAAGCTCAGCGTGTCTTCGGCCACGTATTCGGCGCCGCCTTGAATCACCCCGCGCGTGCCGAGCATTCGACCCGTGACGTCCTTCAGTTGGTCTGAGCGACCGCGCATGACGATCACCTCCAAGCAGTGTTCGTGGTCGAGGTGCACGTGCATGGAGGACCGCACCTGCTCGCCGAGGTCGTGCTGCAGGCTGGTCAGCCGCTCCGACAGCTCCCGCACGTGGTGGTTGTAGACCAGGGTCACGGCGGCAAACGCGGGCACGCCCTTGTCGAGTGCGGTGCGGCTGATCTCGGCGCGGGTCAGGTCGCGGAGCAGCTCCGAGCGGTTGCAGCCCCGGAGCTCGGCCATCGCGTCGAGCTGCTCGATCAGGCTCGACTCCATGGCGACACCAAAACGTACCAGGTTGTCCTTCATCCGACCCACAGTGTACCACTTGGTGCGTGCAGCTCCGGCCCCGTTAATCACTGCGTTTAACGATTGCGCACACTGCGCACGCACCCGGGGGAGACGCGGGCCCGCGCCGGTGGCGGGAGCCGGGAAACAATTCTGAGCGTGCGGCCACGAAGCCAAGTATCTTGGAGGCTGAATGGTCGAGGTGCGCTTGAGTCGCCTGTGCGCTGCACTGGCGTTCGTTTTGGTTTGTACGAGCTTGCTGCTTTCGTCCTGCGCCACGCCCGAGTTCAAATTCGTGGATAGTGACGCCGGTCTGCCGACCCATTGCGGCAATGGGCAGCAGGACGAAGGCGAATCGGACAAAGATTGCGGCGGCGCGTGCATGCCGTGCTCGCTCACTCAGCGCTGCAATAGCAGCGCCGATTGCCGCGAGGGTGACTGCACCGACGGCACCTGTCAGGCCGCCGGCTGCAATGACGGCACCCAGAACAACAACGAGACGGACGCAGATTGTGGCGGAGGCTCCTGCAAGACCTGCCCCGTGACCGGGGGCTGCAACATGGATTCGGATTGCCAATCGGGGAAGTGCGGCGAAGCGGGCTGCGCTGCGCCGACCTGCGGCGATCGGGTGACGAACGGCAGCGAGAGCGACAGGGACTGTGGCGGCCCGGATTGCTCGAAATGCGTAGCGGGCCAGGCTTGCCTGGTCCCGTCGGATTGCGTCGGCAACGAGTGCAACGCGGGCATATGCGGCCTTTCTTGCGCTGCCGGCGAGGGCAACTGCGACGGTGATTCGAGCACTGGCTGTGAAACGAACCTGCGCACGAACGCGGATCATTGCGGGGACTGCAACACTGCCTGTTCGCTGCCCAACGCGGTCTCGAACTGCGCGGGCGGTATTTGCCGCGTCGAGAGCTGCATCGCCCCGTTCGACGATTGCAACGGCGATCCCGCCGACGGTTGCGAGGTGAACACGAAGAAGGACGTCGACAATTGCGGTGCGTGCGCCGCCAAGCCGTGCCCTACCCTCAACGGCGTGGCGTACTGCTCCGATGGCCAATGCGGCCTGACCTGCGCGGAAAATTTCGCGGATTGCGACGAGAAGCCCGGCAACGGCTGCGAAAAGGACGTGAGCCGCGACATCAGCAACTGCGGCGGTTGCGGCAAAGCCTGCAGCGCCAGCGCAGGCAAGACCGCCTGGTGCCGCAAGGGCCAGTGCGGCGAGACGGTCTGCGCAGCGGGCCGCGGCGACTGCAACGGCGATCCCGACGACGACCCAGACCACAACGGCTGCGAAACCGATCTGAAGACCGACATCGATAGCTGCGGAGCCTGTGGCACGACCTGCGGCATCTCCGGCGGCGAAGCACAGTGCACGGCCGGCGTGTGCTCGATCAAGTCCTGCAGCGCGGGCATGGATGATTGCACGGGCGGCTACGCCGACGGCTGCGAAACGAAAACCACCACCGATCTGAGCAATTGCGGCGCGTGCGGTCGGACCTGCAGCACGGCGAACGGCACGCCCGCCTGCGTGAGCGGAGCTTGCCAGGTGAAGACCTGTACCGGCACCTTTGCAGACTGCAACGGGACGGTGAGCGACGGCTGCGAGACCAACACCGCGACCAGCCAGACTCACTGCGGTGCTTGCACCGGCGCCAGCGTCAATTGCGACACGCTGTTCGCCCACGGCACCGGGCAATGCACGAACAGCGCCTGTGTGCTGAAGACGTGCGCGACGGACTATTCCAATTGCGACACGGTTCCGAGCAACGGCTGTGAGGTTTCCCTCAAGACCGATGCGAACCACTGCGGCAACTGCACCACCGCTTGTTCGGGGGCAGGATCGCAGGGCCCCAACTGCTCTTCCGGGGTCTGCTCACCCAAGTGTACGGGGACGCTGATCACCTGTTCCAACCCGCAGAACGGCTGTGTGATCGACAGCGCAACCGATGAGAACAACTGCGGCGGCTGCGGCAAGATTTGCAGCAACACTTCAGCCGCTCACGTCGATTCCGGGGGCAATCAATGCCTGAGCGGTGTCTGCAACCCGAGCTGCGCGAGCTTGTATGACGACTGCAACGGCAATCCTGGTGACGGCTGCGAGAAGGCGGTTGGAGGCGACGCCGCGAATTGCGGCGCGTGCAATGTCACCTGCGGTACGACCAACGTGGTCGGCTCGCCGACTTGCAGTGGTGGCAAGTGTACCTCGCAGTGCCAAGCGGGTTGGGGAAGTTGCGGGGCGCCTGCCGCCGGCTGCAACACGCCACTCGGCACGCTG
>Ga0247784_1000318_pt1 | contig 13614 bp, 9 predicted proteins | sample UWRJL169409R5_FD_179909 | JGI IMG/M metagenome (GOLD analysis project Ga0247784, IMG submission 179909) | Plant litter microbial communities from Arlington Agricultural Research Station in Wisconsin, United States - UWRJ-L169-409R-5 | ecosystem: Environmental > Terrestrial > Plant litter >...
GACGCCGGGCAGTCGGTCGGCCGTTATCCGACCGCATAGCTCAAACAAACATTTGGCGTGCACGCCACACGCAACAGCTTCAATTGTCTGCCAAATAGCATTTTGTATGCAGTGTTTGCGGCACTAACTCGGCATTGGACGCAAGGCTTGCAAACCGCCGCGGACTGGATCATCGTAAGCGCCAAATGATAGCGGTATCACCGGGGATGCGGCGTGAGTTACCGTGGACGCGCGTCAATCCTCCATCTCGAATTGACAGCGATGTCAGGACCACCGCTATACTTACTCCCGGCGCCGTGTGCGCACCGTCATCAAACGTAGTCATACACGCGTATGTATACGGGTTGGACTCGACACGATCGGTACGACAGCGATAGGCATCCAGCCAGTGCCTGCGCGCTCGCGTGCCGGTCAGCAACGCTGCTGAAGAGGGAGGGGCCGACGACGGATAATTGCACATGGACATGTTAGCGGTATCCGCTTGCTGTCCGGTGGGGTCAGGACTTTGTAAGTGCAGTTCGAAGTGATTCGATAACGTCTCGCAATCAGGGGGATCAAGTGATGATGAAGCATAACCGGCTAGCGGTAGCCATTGCCGCGGCATTGGCGTCTGTTGCGCCAATCAAAGGCGTGATGGCGCAGGAAACTGCAGCCGCTGCCCAAGCCAGCTCTAGCACGACGGCAGGCGAACTCGAAACAGTGGTAGTCACTGGCATGAGGGCCAGCTTGGAATCGGCGATGGACGTGAAGCGCGACGCCATCGGCGTGGTCGACGCGATCAGCGCCGAAGACATCGGCAAATTCCCGGACACCAACCTCGCTGAATCGTTACAGCGCGTCACCGGTATCTCGATCGATCGCCGTAACGGCGAAGGCGCACTCGTGACGGCGCGCGGTTTCGGCGCTCAATACAACATGGTGACGCTGAACGGCCGCACCATGCCGGCTGCCGACGCGTTCGCCGGTGGCAACAGCGGTGACGGCGGTGTGGCCGGTCAGTCGCGCGCATTCAACTTCGCCAACCTGGCGAGCGAAAGCATCAGCGCGATCGAGGTATACAAGACCGGCAAGGCGGATATCGCCACCGGCGGCATCGGCGCCACGCTCAATGTGAAGACTGCCCGCCCCTTCGACACCTCCGAGCCGGTCGTCAACGTCGGCATCAAGGCGGTGAATGACACGACCAATCGCACCGGCGACGACATCACGCCGGAACTGTCGGGCATCTTCAGCTACGTCAACGACGACAAGACCTGGGGTGTCGGCCTGTCCGCGAGCTATCAGAAGCGCGACAGCGGCTCCTCCAGCTCGACCATCAACGATTGGAACATTCGCACCTGGAATCCGGCGAATCAGACCACGCAGTTCGCGCCGGGCGCGACCATCACCAACGCTCCGGCGGTGGGCGCGCTGTACGCGATTCCGAACGACATTCGCTATCACTTCTCGGACCGCGAACGTGAGCGCACCAACGCGCAGTTGACCGTGCAGTTCGCGCCGACGGACACGTTGACGTTGACGGCCGACTACACCTACGCCGAGCTCGATCTGCTCGAAGATCGCGGCGATCAAACATTGTGGATGAACGCGAACCGCTTCCGCGCCGTCACGTTCGACACCGGCCGTGCCGTCGCCACGCCGACGATGCTCCAGGAAGACGAAGGCACCGCGAAGGACTTCGGCTTCGAGCAGCAGCATCGCGAACAGAAGAACGAGTTGAACTCCATTGGCTTCAACGCCGCATGGCAGGTTTCCGACAACTTCTCGGTCGGCTTCGACATCCACGATTCGGAAGCGGAAAGCTTGCCGGACGATCCGGCGACCGGTGGTGGCGAAACGCTGTTCAGCTTTGCGGCGCGCGTGCCGAGCACTTGTACGCCGGCCGGCAGCAGCAACTGCACCAATCGCTTCACGCAGACCTTCTTCTTCAACAACGGTTTGCCGTTGGCGACGCGCACGCTGTTCACCGACCCGACCACGACCGCGCCGGCTTCCGGTGGCGATCCGAACTTCGCGTTCCGGCAGTCGGACCTGGGCAGCCAGTACCTGCGTATCAACTATCAAGAGCAGACCAGCAACATCACGCAGGCTCGCCTCGATGGCACGCTGAAGTTCGATGAAGACAAGCGCATTCAGTTCGGCGTCGAAACTCGCGCCATGGATTCGCGTCAACGCGCCTCCAACGCGCAGATGACTCTGGGCGACTGGGGTGTGGCGCGTCCGGGCGAAATGCCGGCGGAGTTGCTGCAGCCGTTCAGCTTGATCGGTCAGTTCGAAGACTTTGGCACGAGTGGCGTGCCGCGCTCGGGCTGGAAAGGCAACGCGAATGCACTGGCGCGTTGGGCTGTTTCGAATCCGCGCTACGGCGTGTGGCGTGATGCGACCCAGGCGAACGGCACGCTCACCTACAACCCGGCGTTTGACCAGGATCACACGATCGAGGAAGACACGCAGGCGGCGTTCGTTCAGTACGGCATGCACTTCGACTTAGGCTCGCGTGCGAGCAACGTGCTCGTCGGCGTGCGCTACGAGCAGACCGATGTCGAAGCGGTGTCCAACCAGCTCATCCCACGCGGCTTGATCTGGCAGGACAACAACGACTTCTCCGAGTGGCAAGGCATCACGATGGGCCGCCTGGTGCAGAAGAACGACTACGACCACGTGCTGCCGAACCTGGACTTCGACATCGAAGTGTTCGACAACCTCAAGGCTCGCGCTTCGTACAGCAAGACGATTGCCCGCGCTCAGTACAACCAGCTGCGCGCAGCCATCGACGTCGGCGGCTCGCAAGGTTCGACCGGCAACGGTTTCCGACCGACCGCCAACGAGTCCAACACGCAGCTCGATCCGCTTGAGTCGGACAACATCGATCTGTCGCTGGAATATTATTTCGGCGATGCGAGCTACGTGTCGGCGGGCTTCTTCCACAAGAAGGTGAAGAACTTCATCGGCCAGGAAGTGAACACGCGCGACCTGTTCGGCATCACCGACCAGACCTCCGGTCCGCGCGCGCAACAAGCTCTCGCAGCGCTGCGTGCCCGCAACTTCACCACCGACGACACGAACCTGTTCGTGATGATGGCGATGATGGAGAACCCGGGTACGTTCGTGGATGCAAACGGCACGTCGTGGACCGGCGGCGCCGCGAACTTCAACGGCACGGAAGCGCAGCACCTGGCGTTCGCCACGCGCTACGACATCTTCCCGACCGCCGCGGATCCGGCGTACCTGTTCAACGTGACTCGTCCGGTGAACAACAAGGACGCGAAGATCCACGGTTGGGAGCTGGGTGGTCAGCACTTCTTCGGCCAGACGGGCTTCGGCGTGCAGGCGAACTACACCATCGTGAAAGGCGACGTGTCGTTCAACGATGCCGGCGATCCGAACATCAACCAGTTCGCGCTGCTCGGCTTGAGCGACTCGGCGAACCTGGTGTTGATGTATGAAAACTTCGGGTTCTCGGTGCGCCTGGCCTACAACTGGCGCGACGAGTTCCTGCAGAACACCAATCGCGGCAACTTCCGTAACCCCGAGTATGTCGAGGAGTACGATCAGATCGATCTGAGCATCGGTTACGACGTCAACGAGAACCTGTCGCTGTCGTTGGAAGGCATCAACCTCACCGAAGAGGACGTGCGCTGGCACGGCCGTTCGGAAATGCAACCCTGGTACGTGGAAGATCAGGGCGCGCGTTATGCCTTCGGCGCCCGCTATAAGTTCTAAGACAATCGAGCTAGAGTGCCCAACCGGATGGGCCCAGACGGGCCGCTGCAACCGCAGCGGCCCGTCTGCTTCCGGTGTTCGTCGAGGGGAATCATGGCAAGGCACGAGATGCTCAATAACGTCGCCCACAAAGATTTGCGGGTGATCACACGACACGGCGCCGAGTTCGGCGACAACGTCGGTACCGTCCTCACCTTCCCCACCGAATTCGGCGACGTCCAGCGCGAATATCCGATCTTCTTCCGCAAGGACGCGCAGACCGGCGAGTTTCAATCCATCGCGCTGCTTGGCTTCCAGCAGGACGAGAATCTGTTCCTGGACGAGCAAGGCTGGAACGCCACTTACATTCCCGGCATCGTCGCGCGCGGACCGTTTCTTATCGGTTTTCAGAATCAGGAGATCGGCGGCAGCATGCGTCGCGAGCCGGTCATCCACGTGGATCTGGACAACCCGCGCATCAGCACCACCGACGGCGAGCCGGTGTTCCTGCCTCAAGGCGGCAACTCGCGTTACCTGGAACGCATCGGTGCGACGCTGCAAGGCATTCACCAGGGGCTGGCGATCGGCAAGGCGATGTTCGACGCCTTCAACGAGTTTCAATTGATCGAGCCGGTGAACGTCGAAATCAAATTCAATGCCGAGGAGCAATACAACCTCCTCGGCCTGTATACGATCAGCGAAGAGCGCCTGGCGAAGCTCGACGGCAATGCGTTGTTCAAATTGAACAGCGCCGGCTTCCTGCAGGGCGCGTTCCTGGTGATGGCCTCGCACAACAACGTGAAAAAGCTGATCGACATGAAACATCGCCGCCGCCGCCGGCAAGCGGGGCTCGTATAATCGATCATGGCCACGGACTAATCATGACGACGGACGGGCAAGCGCGGGTGCTGGAGGGCTGCCGGCCCGACGACTTACCGCTGGATGATCTGCTGTCCGGCGACGCGCCGGTTGTGCTCAAGGGCCTGGTGAACGAGTGGCCGCTGGTGCAAGCTGGCTTGCGCTCGGTACGCGATGCGACGAACTACCTGCGCTCGTTCTACAACGGCAAGACCGTCGGCGCATCGCATGGCGATCCGAGCATCGCGGGTCGACTCTTCTACAACGAAGATTTCACGCAGCTGAACTTCGTCAGCCATCGCGCGCCGCTGGATCAGGTGTTAGCAAACATCGAGCAGCATCTGGACGACGCGCAGCCGCCGACCGATTACATCGCCTCGACCACCATCGACGCGTGCTTGCCCGGTTTCCGCAAAGACAACGACCTGCCCTTCTCCGCTCACGGCTTCGAACCGCTGGCGAGCATTTGGATCGGCAATCGCACCGTCGCTTCGTGTCATTACGATGCGCCGAATAATCTCGCCTGCTGCGCGGTGGGCAAACGACGGTTCACGCTGTTTCCACCAGAGCAGATTTTCAATTTGTATCCTGGACCGCTGGAGCCGACGCCCGGCGGCCAGGCGATCAGCCTGGTCGATTTCGCGAATCCGGACTTCGAACGCTATCCCCGCTTTCGCGATGCATTGAAGGCGCGGCAGATCGCGGACCTGGAACCAGGCGACGCGATCTTTATTCCGAGCATGTGGTGGCACCACGTCGAAGCGCGCAGCTCGTTCAACACGCTGATCAACTATTGGTGGAGCACGTCGCCGAAGTTCATCGCCACGCCCATGAATGCGCTGTATCACGCGATGTGGACGCTGCGCGATCGACCGGAGCGCGAGAAGCGCGCCTGGAAAAACGTTTTCGAATACTACGTGTTCGGCCCTGCCGAGCGCGCTGGTGAACATCTACCCGAGCAGGCGCGCGGCGCGCTTGCTCCCATGGACGAGCTGATGGTGCGCCGACTGCGAGCCATGCTGCTCAACAATCTAAACCGCTGAGTCGCGGAGCGACCATGAATGCCAGCGCCCCACCGAGCGCCCCCCAAGTGCGACGAGTCGTCATTACCGGCGGAGGCACCGCCGGCTGGATCGCTGCCGCGGCGTTAGGTCAGCAACTCGGCCAGCTGCTCGACATCACCTTGGTCGAGTCCGAAGAGATCGGCACCATCGGCGTCGGCGAGTCGACCGTGCCGCCCATCCGCATCTTTCATCAGCTGCTCGGCATCGACGAACAGGAATTCATTCGCGCGGTGTCAGCGACGTTCAAGCTAGGCATCTGGTTCGAGGATTGGGGACAGATCGGCGATCGATACATCCATCCGTTCGGCCGCCACGGCAAGCCGACCTGGTTGTGCGAGTTCCATCATTTCTGGCTGCACGGTCTGCGCCGGGGCATGAATGCCGAGCTCGGCGAATATTGCGTCGAGTGGCTCGCGGCCAAACACGGCAAGTTCGCAGCGACGCCGGATATGAATTACGCGTTCCATGTCGACGCGTCGGCGTATGCGAGATTCCTGCGGACCTTTTCCGAGCGCTTCGGCGTCAAGCGCGTCGAAGGCAAGATCCGCTCGGTGCAGCAGAACGGCACGACGGGTTTTGTCGAATCGCTCACGCTCGAATCGGGCCAGGTGATTCCCGGCGATCTGTTTCTCGATTGCACCGGCTTCCGCGGCTTGCTGATCGAACAAACATTGCACACGGGCTTCGAAGATTGGTTGCACTGGCTGCCGTGCGACAGCGCGGTCGCCGTGCAAACCGAATCCACGGCCCCGCCACATCCGTATACGATGGCGATCGCGCACGAGGCCGGCTGGCGCTGGCAAATTCCTTTGCAACATCGCATGGGCAACGGCTTCGTTTACTGTAGCCGTTACCTATCGGAAGACCAGGCCAGGGAACGTTTGTTACAAGCGGTGAGCGGCAAACCGCTGCGTCCGCCGCTGTCGCTCAAGTTCCGCGCCGGACGCCGCCGCAAGACCTGGAACAAGAACGTGGTCGCGATGGGACTCGCGAGTGGCTTCGTCGAGCCGCTGGAATCCACCAGCATTCACATGATCATCACCGCGGTGACGCGCTTGATGCAGATGTTTCCTTTCGAGGGCGTGCATCCGGTGTTCGTCGATCAATTCAACGACGAGTCGCGCGCCGAGATCGAGAAGATCCGCGACTTCATCATCCTGCACTATCACACCACGGATCGCGACGACTCGCCGTTCTGGCGCTACTGCAAGGACATGGACATTCCCGAGTCGCTGGCGCGACGTATCGAGCTGTTCAAGGAAGGCGGCCACGCGTTCCAGGCCGACGGCGAGTTGTTCCGCGTCGATTCGTGGATCCAGGTGTTACTCGGCCAGGGCGTGGTACCGCAGAGCTACCATCCTTCGGCGCGAAGCATGAAGGATCATGAGTTGAGCCAGGTGCTCACCGGACTGCGCAACCAGGTGAGCCAGACGGTCGCGAAGCTGCCCCGGCATCAGGATTTCATCAACTCGTACTGCAAGATCAGCGCTTGAAGTAGCGAAAAGCGGGCCGGGTGCGTAACAATCGCGCCCCATGAGCAGGATGCCCCTCAATCCGCTGCCGGGTGTGCCGGCGGTTGAATCGCCTTTTTTCGACGATATCTTCGTCCCCGAGCGCTACAGCGCCGAAGAAATTCGCATTGCTCGCGATCTGCGCGAGAACGGCTTTGCCGTGCTCGACTTCCCGGATCCTGAGATCGACGCGAAAGCGGACCGCATCAAGTCGTCGCTGCACGAGCGCTATCCCTGGACTCAGTGGCGCGCCGGCAGCGCCGACATGCGCGTTCAGGACGCGTGGAAAACCAATGCGGACGTGCGTTCGGTCGCGGTCAACCAGAGCGTGCTGGATCTGCTGAGCAAGCTGTACGGGCGCCGCGCCTGGCCGTTTCAGACCTTGAACTTTCCAGTCGGCACCGAACAGCACTTCCACACCGACTCGATTCATTTTTCGTCGGTGCCGGAACGGTTCATGTGCGGCGTCTGGCTGGCGCTGGAGGACATCGGTCCCGAGCAGGGTCCGCTGGAGTATTACGTCGGCTCGCATCGCTGGCCGATCTACACCAACGAGCACGTGGGCTTCGTGCCTCGCGACGGCGTCAACGATCAGAGCACCTATCACCAGCTTTGGCAGCGGCTCGTAGAACGCACGGGCGTGAAGCGTCAGCAGTTTCACGCGCGCAAAGGTCAGGCTTTGATCTGGGCCGCAAACCTCCTCCACGGCGGCATGCCGCATCTGGATAAGTCCAAGACGCGCTGGTCGCAGGTTACGCACTATTACTTCGACGACTGCGCGTACTACACACCGATGCACTCGGATCCGTTTCGAGGCGTGGTCGCCTTCCGGCATCTGACCGACCTGACGACTCAGCAACCGGTCGTCAACGCTTTCAGTGGCCGGCGCATTCCGGAGAAGTTCGTCAAAACCGCACCGCTGGGCTTCGAGCCCTTCGCCCGGCTGCGCCGCAATTTGCAGCGTTTCCGCAAGAGCCTGGCCAAGCGCACGGCAGCTCGCCAACGCCAAATGTGAGCATGGACCGGGACTGATGGCAGAATAGCCGCCCTCCAGTCCCCGTTCCCGCTCGTCATGGCCACCAAAAAATCCGCGAAATCCAAAGCCGCCGCTACCAATAAACGAGCGCCGCAAGCACCGCCGAAAGCCGCGATCAAGATCGGCAAGCGGCTCGAAGCGGTCGCACGCGAAATCAAAGACGCCGACGAATTCGTCGAGCACGTCGCGGGACTCGCGAATCGTTATCGCCGGGAGCAGTCGCTGGTCTCCGGCGACACCCAGGCCGAGCTACGCCAGTCGTTACGAACGTTTCAGAAGCATGCGAGCGCACTGGTTGATTGGTTGCAGCAGGCAAACGACGGCAAGCCCTCGGCGATCGAGCGCAAGGCGTTCGATGTCATCGGCACAAAGCTGCACAGCTCACCGGTGCTCGCGCGCCCGCCGAGCAAACAAACATTGGAGTGGCTTGCAAAGGCCAGCGAAGCAACGCTCGAAGTGATCGCCGGGCTGAAGCGTACGGATGAAGACGATACAGCTCTGCGCGTCGCCGCCGAAGGTCTGCGCGCGACATTCGAGCATCACAAATTGAAAGTCGCGCTGACGGTCGGCGAACAACCCAGCGAAGCCATTCGTCTGCTATGTGCGATCGCTCGCGATGCCGGCGACGACGGCATCGAACCGACCCGAGCGAAGATCGCACTTCGCGATACCAACCGGCCTCGTGCCGAAGTCGCTTAGTGAGCTCGTGTTTGGGGAGATAGACTCCCGGCCTCCACGGACGACCAGAGGCCACCATGAACGGTGCAAACAAAGTAATAGCGGACAGTATTGTCTCCAACATATCGAAGCGCGGGCGCGCGCTCGTCGCACTCGCAGCGCTTTCTTTGACGTCGAGCGCCTTCGGCGGGCTGAACCAATGGACTGCGATCGGCCCCGAAGGCGGATATATCGACAATGTGGCGATTACAGCCGGCACACCCGCGCGCACCTACGCGACTGCCGGATCTCTTTATGTGCTCGATGACACGACGCAGACCTGGAGCCGGTCGGGCTCGCAGTTGGGCATCAACAGCATTGCCACTCATCCCATCAATTCGAACTCGCTGTTCGTCGCCACCAGCGGCCGGCTATTTTCCTCGACCGACGGCGGCACCACTCGTGTCGACATCACGCCTCCGGGCGCGCCACCAATCTTTGACGTCAAGGTCAGCGCAGACGGCACGGTTCTCTATGCCGCAGGTCCGAGCGACATCTATCGCAGCACCAATCTCGGAACAACCTGGACGCCGGGCGATACGCTGACACCAGACATCAGTTCGCTGTATGTCGATCCGACAAATGCACAACGGCTGATCGCAATGGTGTTCGGGCCATTCGGCGGCAGCCTCGCACTGACAACGGATGGCGGCGACAGCTGGACGACAGTGCCGCAACCGTCGGAGATCAGCGCCGTGAACGGCCTCGCCTTTTCCGGAAGCGCCGGGCTTTGGATTGCCACTCCCGAAGGACTCTGGAACACCAGCGACGATGGTGCGAACTGGACCGCCTCGACACTCACCGGCATCACATCCGCTGTCGCGGTCCATCCATCCAATCCGTCCATCGTATACGCGCAACAGGATCACGACATCTATCGCAGCACCGACGGCGGGATTCAGTGGACACTGGCCAACGGTATCGTGGGATTGCGGCGCGTGAATGCTTTCGTGTTCGATCCGCAGAATTCCGATCATATGTTTGCCGCCGCTTCTCCGGGTGCGTGGGTGAGCGTCGACGGCGGTGTGAATTGGTCGGAGCTTCGTCACGGCATGAACGCGACGTCGCCGTCGCGGTTCAGCAGCTCGACGGATCGCACGTACTTTGCCGTCGCTGAGCAGATGCATTACATCGAAGCCGGCGCAAGCACGACGGTCGCAATCGATCAGATGGCGCTACGAGCAGCTCTGAAACCTGTTGCACCTGGGATGAATCAATTGATATCGCTGCACGCGGAACAGTTGAATTCGGCCAATGCACGGATATTTGCTGGCGGATTGGGCGGCGGCCTCGCACGATCGATCGACGGCGGCCAGACCTGGTCGCGACTCACCCATCCATTGATGAGCACGCGCGTGCTCGGCCTCGCGCGTGCCAACGCTCTATTCGCAGCGACAGCGAACGGCATTTTGCGGTCCACCGACGACGGCGATACCTGGAGCACAACCACCGGTGCCAATGCCTTCATCTCGCTCGTCACCAAGCAATACGCCGTCGGTGGCGGCCGTTTGTATAGAACGTCAGACGATGGCCTCAATTGGGTACAAGTGACTGCAACAGGCATCAATCCCGCCGGCATCACCAGCTTGCACGACTCCGGCGGCAATCCCACCTATGTCGGAACGAGTGCTGGTGCATTCAAAACGACCGACGACGGCGCATCGTGGACACGCCTGCCGGTCTCGGGCACCGGAACGTTTTGCGTAAGCCAGAGCGCCAGCGGTTTGTATGTAACGCGCCGGGAAGGCGTGGCTGTTTCGTCCGACGACGGTAACACCTGGACCGAGGTCACCCGCCTGCCTCAGGGCGTCAACGTTATCGAGGTTTACATCGATCCGACCACTAGCGGCCGCGTGCTGGTAGCGACGCCGAACAATGGTGTCTACGAATACATGCATTGACCACGGCGATGGCACGCATCAAGTCGCGTCGTGAAAGATCACACCTAACGTATGGCGTCGGCCGGTGCGTAGCCGGCTGACGCCGTGACGCATGTTCACTCGATAAACGCCGCGAGTGCCTTGCACCGGGCGATGGTGAACAGCGAACACAACCGCATCTCCTTGCGCAAGCGGCACGACTTCAGCGCGCGACTGCATACGCGGCCGCTGCTCGGTCAATATAAATTCGCCGCCGGTGAAATCGCGTCCTGGGGCCGACAGCAATACGGCGAGTTGCAACGGAAACACCTGCTCGCCATATAGATCTTGATGCAGGCAGTTGTAGTCATCCGTCGCATACTGCAATAACAACGGCGTCGGTCGCTTCTGCCCGGCCCCATGACAACGCGCAATGTACTCGGCGTGCTGATCCGGAAAGCGCACGCCGATGTCCATCGATTCATTCCAGCGGTTCGCAATCGGCACGAGATGTGGATACGCAAAGCTGCGCAGCGTGGCGACCACATCGGGCAACGGATAACTGAAATATTGATATTCGCCGCGCCCGAAGCCATGCCGGCTCATGATCACTCGACTGCGAAACAAACGCTCTGACGCATAGAGCGCGGCAAGCGCTTCACATTGTTGGGATGTGAGCAGGCTCTCGATCATCGCGTGACCGCGCGCGTCGAGATCGGCGGCGATTCGTTGCCAATCGAGCCCGTCGATCTGCGCCGCGAGATCGGTGTTCGAAGCCAATGTTTGTTGGCGCGCTGCTGCTGACGTCATAGGTCATTGTCTGCAATTTGCCGGACGAGGCACAACGATAGGCAACCGCCACCCTCCGAGCGCTCCGGGTCTTGCGGCCATTGCCAGACTTTCGCCACAAGGCTAAACGAAAGCAATGATGGTAAAAACGAAAGTAATTGAAAGCTTCTACTCCTTTCGAATAGGATGGCCGCGCTTTATCCAAAAACCATCGGGAGTACGTCATGGCTCGCAAGGAAGTGCTCGCTGTCCTCCTCGGATTCGTTGCTGTGGTCGCCCAGGCCCAGCAGACCCTGGTCGTCAACCCAGGCGATTCGATTCAGAACGCAGTCAATCAGGCCGTTGCAGGCGACACCGTGCTGGTGCGTGCCGGCACCTACACGCAGAAAGTTTCTATTGCCGGCAAGAATGGGCTGGCCAATGCGCTTATCACGTTGAAGGGCGACTCCGGTGCAATCATCGACGGCACCGGGCTCGCGCCGGTCGGCCGTCAAGGTTTGATCACCCTCTCGGATTCCAGTTACGTCCGCGTCGAAGGTTTCGAGATTCGTAACTTCGTCCACAGCGGCACCACCAATACGCCGGTCGGCATCCTGGTGCAGGGCTTCGGCTCCAAGCTGCAGATCGCCAACAACCGGATTCACGACATCAAGAACACCAGCACGTGCACCGATCCGTGCGCTGCCGGTGCGCATGGCATCGGCGTGTTCGGCACCAACTCGACGGGCATCGTAGATATCGTGTTGAGCGGCAACGAGGTCTACGGCAACGTGCTGCAAGCAAGCGAAGCGTTCGTGATCAACGGCAACGTCAATCGCTTCGAAGTGCTGAACAACAGCGTTCACGACAACAACAACATCGGTCTCGATTTCATCGGCTACGAGGGCGAATGCAGCGGCTGCGGCGCCAACGACCGGGTTCGCAACGGCATCATTCGTGGCAACATCGCAAGAAACAACAGCAGCTCCACCAATCCTTGGTACGCCGGCGAAGGCTCGGCCGCGGGCTTCTACGTCGACGGCGGGCAATACCTGGTGTTCGAGCGCAATCAATCTAGCGGCAACGATCTGGGCTTCGAATTCGCCAGCGAGCACGCCGGCAAAGCAACCGAAGACGTGGTGATGATGAATAACTTCGTCTACAACAATCGCGAGGTCGGCGTTTCGCTCGGCGGCTATGCGTCCAACGTCGGCGAGGCACGCCGCATTCACGTTTACAACAATTCGTTCTACAAGAATCAAGGCTGGGGAACGGAGATCCTGTTCCAGTACAAGGTCAAGAACAGCAACTTCGCCAACAACGTCTTCTTCGGCGAGTCGAGCGCCGCGGAGTGCTACGAGAACAGCGGCAGCGGTCACACCGGCAACGTGTGGGGCAAGAATCTTTGGTGGGGCACGAGCAGTTCGTCGTCCGGCCTACCCGGCACGAAGGTGGTCGCCGATCCGAAGTACGTGGCGCCGGCGAGCGGCAACCTGCGCATTCAAAGCTCGTCGCCAGCTATCAACGCCGGCGCGGTAGCCGCCGATATCACCAGCTGGACGTCGACGCTCTGGGACGTCTATTTCCCACCGAATGGCGACATCTCGCCGAACGGCAAAGCAGACATCAATGGCGAGGCTCGCATCGAGAGCACCATCGATTTAGGCGCCGACGAATTCGGGACCGCGCCAAGCACCCTCTGACTAGTCATTAGTCACTAGTCAGTAGTCACTTCGCTCTTATCAGGCTGAGTGCACCAGCCTCAATTGAGGCTGGGCGCGCGTGATGCGGCTGAGTGCCTCGATGGATTCGGGTTTGGCGATGTAGAAGCCCTGCGCATACTCGACCCCGATCTCCGCGAGGCACCTCAGCACTTCGGCACTCTCGACGCGTTCGGCGACGGTCTTCAGTCCCATCGCGCGACCGATCTGGGTGATCGCTTCGACCATGCTGCGGTCGACGTGATCGGTGGTCACGTTTTGAATGAACGAGCCGTCGATCTTCAGGTAATCGACCGGCAGATTCTTCAAGTACATGAACGACGACAAGCCGCTGCCGAAGTCGTCGAGCGAGAACAAACATCCGCGCGCGCGGAATTC
>Ga0247784_1000319_pt1 | contig 13614 bp, 12 predicted proteins | sample UWRJL169409R5_FD_179909 | JGI IMG/M metagenome (GOLD analysis project Ga0247784, IMG submission 179909) | Plant litter microbial communities from Arlington Agricultural Research Station in Wisconsin, United States - UWRJ-L169-409R-5 | ecosystem: Environmental > Terrestrial > Plant litter >...
GAGAAGTTGATGCCCTTGAGCACATCGATCTGCGGTCGCGACGGATATTTGAAATGCACGTCCCGGAATTCGATGGCGCCGCCCACTGACACCGGGCTTACGTTTGCCGGCCAGGGATGATCCTCGACCGCCAGATATTCCATGATGCGTTCCGCCGCTCCGGTCACTTGCTTGAGCGAAGCCGCGAAACTGAAGAACGCGCCCACTGACTGCACGATCAGAATATTGAAATAGGCAAACGACATCAGCTGACCGACCGACAGCGCGCCCGAGTAGATATCTCTGGCAGCGATCCACAGCAGCAGCAACAACGCCATCGTTGCCATGAGATTCACGACCGCGCTCATGGCCATCTGCAACCAGGAGGAGCGTACCGTCGTGGTCGCGACCGCATCGGCGAGCTGACGGAACTTGGCGCTTTCCTCAGCTTCCTTGTTGTAGACCCGCACGACTTTGATGCTTCGGAAGCTCTCGCCGGCCACCTTGCCCAGCTCCGCGGTTCTTTGCTGAATCTCCGCGCCGAACTCGCGGAGCTTGCGCCCCCACACGAGCAGCGGCAGGAACACGAACGGCAGCGTTAGCAACACGATGAGCGCCAGCCACACACTGACGAACAACGCGCCGACGGCGCCAGCCAGCACCGAAATGCCTGCAGTGACGATCCGCGGAATCTGCTGAGTCGAGAAGCCACCGACGATGCCGGTGTCCGCGATGATTCGGGTTTGCAGCTCGCCGCTCGGACGCCGCTCGTGGTACGCCACGCTCTGGCCGATGAGACTGCTGAAAACATCGCTGCGCAGGTCTCTGATGACCCGGGTGGCCGCCTTGGCCAGGCCGTAACCCGTCACGAACACGGTCAGCGACGACAGCACCACCACCGTCAGGCCGGTCAACGCGACCCGGTTGAGAAATGCGTAGCCCTCGCCCGCATCGGTCGGCACCGAATCGATGACGTACTTGATGGCGAGGCCGATCGAGAACGATATGAGAGCACCGATGACGGTGCCCACGATGCCGACGACGAGCAGGGCGCGATGCTTGCCCACGTAGGGCATCAACAGTTTTACGACGCTCATGTTCCCTCTTGTCCGGATGTGGCCTGGTTATGCCGGAGCAGCAGATTCCCGGTCACTCTGCCGTCTCCTTGAGCGGATTTTTCGAACTCCGCCACCGAATGTCGTACCGCCTCGATCGACAGGTCGGCGTGATAGATCAGCGCGCCGCCAAACGGGATGCCAAACCCCTTGGCGAACTCTTCCCTGGCTGCCACCAGGCTGCGCAGCTGCGACCATTCGTCCTGCTCGCTGTGCGCATCGATGTAGTAAGGAACCAGCTTCAGCCCGTCGGCCACGCGGCCTTCCTTGCCATACCATCCCATGCCCAATTGCACGGCACCGGCGGAGACGCCGGCGAGCACCGCGCCGGCGTAATATTTTTTAGTGATGATCGCATCCATGCCGGTGCGCTTGATGATCTCCCAACCCTCGTCGGTGTTGCCTCCGGCCAGCAGCAGCAGATCGGCGCTCTCCAGGAACGCTCGATCCTCGCTGTCGAACTCGGAACGAATCAACCGCGACTGGTGCAGGTCGATGCCATCCATCGCCGCGACGAACAGCTCGAAGAACTCGGGAGCATCGCCATTCGATGCTCCGATATACGCCGCCCTGGTGACGTTCTGCTCCGAGACCTGCAGGCTGGCCTGCAACGCGCGCAGCAGCGTGTCGTCGCTGCCACGAAACAGCAGCTGACTGTCCGCCAGCAAGAAAATAGGCTTGCGCTGCGCGTTCATGGCTGGTGTGTCAGTCGCCGCTTCAGGAAGCGGTGGCGGGCTCCTCTTGCGGCACGTCGTCCATCACAAAGCGATAGCCGCGTTCGCTGTCGATCCGCACCTTGTTGTATTTGTATTCGTCTTGACCTGCGACCTGCACCACGCCGAACTTTTCCAGATCCAGGATCGTGCCGTATTCGTTCACCGTCTTGGTGCCCGGATAGACCTTGACGCAGGCGGGAACGTAACGGGCCGTGAAGCCGAGGCGCGTCTTGTTCTTGGAAACGTTCGGCAGCGACGCGTGCATCAGCGTCGACCAGAAGATCACGAACTGGCCGGCGTGCATCGGGACGGACACGGCCTTGCTCTCGTCGGGAACGAAATCGGGATCCTTCTGCAGGTTGCGATAGTCGTAACCGAAAAAGCCGCGCTTCATGCCGCCCTTCTCCAGCGCGTTCACTTTCTCGGGCTGATATTCCATCCCCAAGGATTCGTCATAGAACATTTCTTCGTGCGTGCCCGGCATGAATCGCAGGCAGCCGGTCTCTTCCGTGGCGTCGGTCACCGCGGTCCACACCGTCAGCGAACCGCCGAACCGGGAGTCCATCGGCCAGATGATCTGCGGCTCGCCCGAGGCGTGCGCGAACGTGTCGGCCTGGTGCCAGTCCGTGCCTTCATCGCCCGGATACTTTGGAAACATTTCCGAGCGCCAGCAGATGATGTCCGGGCCGAGGATGCCGGCGACCTTGTCGACGATCTCCTTGCGAATGATGTGCTGGCTGAAAAAGTCGATGTCCAGGTGCCGGTCGTATCCCGCCAGCCGGCTGGTGTGATCCAGGTCATAAATGGCACGGGTGCGGTCGAAGATTTCGCCGCGCAGCTTTTTGTAGCGCTGCCGGATCCACTCCGCGTCGTACAGGTCGAACGGGCCGATGAAGCCGTTGTTACGAAAATTGGTCAGCTGTTCGCTGCTTAAACCGTAAGGTCTTTTCATCTGAATCTCCTTCACGCCGCGCCGTGCCACGCGGGCTCCGCGGACGACTCGACTTCCGTCGATGCCAGCGCGGCGCGCGTGTACAGGCTTATCCAGTCGTTGATGGTGGGTGCGCCCATGAGATCGCTGGTCGGCACGGTGACCTTCAGGGCTTCTTCAATCCGGATCTGCATCTGGATCACCGCCAGTGAAGACACGCCGTGATCGAAGAAGTCCTCGTTCTCCGGCATGTCGGCCAACAGTTCCTCCCGTCGGCAGACCTCTCTAACGGTCGCTGCTATCTGCTCTTTGCTGTCCAATGTCGTTACTCCCTTGGTCAAGGTGCCTGCGGATCTGGGTTCGATCGATCTTCCCGTTCTCGTTGATCGCCAGCGCGTGGTCGAAGACGAACTGACCGGGAATCATGTATTTCGGAATCTGCTCCGCCAGTTTCAGGCGGATGGCTTTGGCATCGACGCCGCTGCCTTCTTTCTTGCGCACATAGGCCACCAGGATCTGGTCGCCGGACGGCAGGTCTTTTTTTACGACGACGGCGTCGACCACATCTTCGAGACGGACGATGTGGGTACGAACCTCCTCCAGCGACACACGATGGCCACGGACCTTGACCAGGCTGTCGCGTCGTCCGATGAACTGAAACTCGCCGCTCTCGCCCTCTTTCACCAGGTCGCCGGTCCGGTAGATCAAGCCCGGGGCGATGCTGTCGTCGAAGAAGAACGCATCGCCGCGCTGTTCATTCATATAGCCCAGCGCCACGCCTTTGCCGCTCGCGTACAGCTCGCCAACTTCGCCCTTGGACACAGGCTTGCGCTGCTCGTCCAACACGTGCACGCGTGTGCCGGTGATGGGCCGGCCGATAGGAACACTGCCATTGGGCTTGTTCCTCGCTGTCATGACGTGACAACAGGTGAAGGTCGTGTTCTCGGTCGGGCCATAACCATTGATCACGGTGATGCCGGGGACGGACTCGATCACTTCACTCACGTAGCGCGGATTCAACACATCGCCGCCGGCCAGCAGAATTCTCAGCGGTCGAAGCGCGTCGATCGCCCGGTCCGCGACCACGCTGAAAAGCGCGGCCGTCAACCAAAGAATGGTGATGCAGTTTTCGCGGATGTCGCTCTTGAGCTGGTTGGGGTCCACGGTCTTGCCCGAGTAAGGCACCAGCGTCGCGCCATTGAGCAACGCTCCCCAGATCTCGAACGTCGACGCGTCGAACGATGGCGGCGCCAGTTGCAGGATCCGATCGCGCGGTTCGATCACGACATAGTTGGTGTCCATCACCAACCGTGCGACCGCGCGATGCGGGACCACGACACCTTTCGGCGCGCCGGTGGATCCCGACGTGTACATCACATACGCCTTGTCGTCGCACTGAGAATCGAAACTCTCCATGGCACCGCTGGCCGCGGTATCGAACTGCGATGTGAGCAGCAACGTTCGATTCTGGGTATACGCCGCGTCGAGCCGGTCCGCGGCGATGATCACATTCACCCTGGCCGATCGCATGAACTCCGCGTTTCTCTGCGGCGGGTTGGCCTCGTCCAGCGGCAGATACGCAGCACCACATTTCAATATTCCCAGGAACGCCACGACGATCTCGATGGAATGTGACAGCACGACCGCCACGATATCGCCAGGCTGTACGGCAAGTTCTCGCAGGCGCCCTGCGACAGAGTTGGCCCGAGCATCGAGCTCGCGATATGTGACCTCCCGGCCCTGGTAGCTCACAGCGATGCGGCCGCCGTGTTCGGCCACGACGTCCTCGAACACCTTGTGGATAACCTGCGAGCGGTTCGCTGCCCGACTGATTGCGTTAGGCATAGCGGATCCGCTGCTCGCAAAGGTGGTTCCACAAAGTGATGAGCGTGCTCGAATCCTCACGCAGGATTCCGTAGTGATCCGCCGCCTCGTCCACGTGCAGCAGCGAATTAGGCATGACGCTCTTGATCTTCATGGTGCTCGCGACGTTCGCCTGCGCGTCTTTCTTGCCCGTCATGAGCAAGGTGCGATGGCTGACGAAGCGCGCCAGCTTCTGAAAATCCGCCTTCTTGTACGACTGGTAGTTCTGCGCGTGCCGCCGCAGGAACGCGAGCTGACTGAATGGCAGGTCGATCCCTTCGGGACGGTGAGTGCCGGCATCGAGCCGCTCGTCCTTGACCTTCTCGAAAATCTTCCGCAGGTGATTTTCGTCCGTGTGGGCCATGGTCAGCAGGCCGTCGATTTCCCTCGCGAACTGCGTGCTGCAGCCGGGCTCGTTGAGCAGCACGTATTCCCCGTGCACGAGCACCAGATGTGAGATTCGTTGCGGATATCGATTCGCGGCACCCAGAGCGATCCCGGCTCCGGAGCAGTAACCCACGAGCACGCACTTTTTGATCTTGCACGTGGCCAGGACCACTTCGAAGTCCTTGACGTGTTTGTGCAGCTCGAACGCACCGGCCGGCGCCGGCTGTTCGTCGGGGGAAAGAATCAGCCGCGACTCCCACGAGACGATGTTGTACTGAGGCTGAAAGAAATCGAAGAACGGTTTGGCGATGGTCACCCGCAAACCGAAAGGAATGATCAGCGCCAGCCACGGCTTGCCTTCCTGATATTCGCTGAGGGTGTAGTTCAGGCTTACACCGTCAGGTCCCACTGCCACCCCGTCCTTCATGGTCGGCCTCTCATTCGTATTACAGAAGCGAGTCGCCGGGAGCGTGTCACGGCTGCGCACACCGTGCCAGTGAAGTCACAACTTTCTACCACGAGAATTTTTATAACGAGCACAGGCTCGACCGAGAGAAACAGCACTCGGCGCCACCTTTGCGGTGACGCCTATGCCACGTGGCATGCGGCTCAGTTGTTTGCGAGTGCCCGCATCAGAACCGTCGCGTGCTTCATGCTTCCTCGCACGCGCAGTCGGCCGTTTGCAAACATGGTCGAAAGTGCTTCCCGGCCGGAAGTGATGATGGTTTGCAGGTCCGCCTGGCTCACTTCGATCCTGACCTGTGCGTCCGCCTTCTCTCCCGGCGCGATCTTCGGCGGCTCGGCGACCATGTCGATCGACCACGTTCCCAATCCCTGGACCGTCAGCTGACACACACCGCGTGCGTCGGTCGGCGACGCGCGATATTCCTTCAAGCGAGCGCGCAGCGCCGCGGCGCCGTCATCTGGACCCGCATCCGCTGCTGCTCGTTTGCGAACCACGAACCCATCGATGACCAGCACGTCGAGCGCGCATTCCAGAAAGAAATTGATGGCCTCGTCCGGCGTTTCGACGATGGGCATGCCGCGACGATTGAACGAGGTGTTGAGCACGATCGGCACGCCGGTGAGCTTGCCGAACTCCTCGATGAGTCGGTGATAGGTAGGTTCGCGTGACTTCGACACGGTTTGCAGCCGCGCCGAGCCATCTACGTGGGCGATCTCTCCGACGCTCTTCGCATAGGCCTCGCGGACCGGCGCCACCAGCAGCATGTAGGGACTGGTACAAGTACTGTCGAAATATTCCGTCGCCCGCTCTTCGAGTACCGACGGGGCGAACGGACGAAAGTCCTCGCGAAATTTCACATTGGCATTGATGTGGTCGCGCACGCCGGGCCGACGCGGATCGGCAAGAATGCTGCGATGTCCGAGCGCGCGAGGCCCGAACTCCGAGCGACCTTCGAACCAACCGATCACCTGCCCTTGCGACAATGCCTGCGCCGTCGCAACGACGGCATCCGCCGGCTGCTCGAACTGCACCAGGTCGGCTTTACGTTGTAACGCCGACAGCGTTTCACGCTCGCCATAGCGCCGTCCGAAGGCGGACGACCCATCGTGTTTCTGGCGCGGCTGGCCGAGGATCTTGAGCCAACCGTAGTACGCACACCCGACCGCCAGCCCGTTGTCGCCCGCGGCCGGTTGGATATAAAGATTCTCGAAGCGCGACTCGCGAAGAATGCGGCGATTTGCCACCGCGTTGAGCGCCACGCCGCCAGAGTAGGCGAGATTCTTCGAGGCGAACAGATCGAAACGGTGATTGACGATATACAACAGCGCCCGCTCCACCTCGCGCTGTACCCAGTACGCAATGTCGGCGTAATACTGGAAATCCTTCTTGAACTGCTCCGCCGTCCGGTACGGACGGTCGAACTGTTTCATCCAGGAGTAGTTCACGAACAACCGGCCGTCGCGCAGCTCGAAAATCTCCTCGCGATGGACGCCGGGCCGGCCATACGGTGCCAGGCCCATCAACTTGCCCGAGTCGTCGACGCCACCGAGACAATAGTTGCTGGCCGCCTGGTACAAGCCGCCGATCGAATGCAACGTCGACGGCGGGTTCATCGGGTATTCGCGAAACCGGAAGCCCCATTGCGAGAAATCCTTGGCGATGGTGCGCAACTCCCGGCCGTCGAAATGATAGTAGCTGTCTTTCTCGAAGTAGAGATGCTGAAGATCCGGCGGCGGCGTCGGGCCAAGGCAGGTCTCCGGCGTACGATCGACACTTTCGTCGTACGCATTCCCGCACCCGTCCAAAACAAACACCGCCATCTCGTCGAACGGTGCGGCACCCAGGGCGCTGAATGCATGCGCGAGGTGATGCGAGATGCTTACCACGTGCGGATGTTCTCCGATCATTCGCGGCCCGTGAAACCAGTCGTTGCCCCGCTCGAACATCGACAGATTCGCGTTCTGGACGATCACCGCGACATCCTCGATGCCGATGCCCTCCGCAGCCAGGCAATAACGAATTGCCTCGTCATCGTTGCCGCCGTCGTGTTTGCGACCGGTGAGGCGCTCTTTCTCAATCGCGATTCGAATTGCGCCATCGCGTAACAGACAGGCAGATCCGTCGTGGGACAATCCCGTGCCGAGCACATAAGTAGGCTTCATAACGCTCCCTATCTCACCATCACCGCAGCCCGCTTGCGCAGGATCGAGTTGACCATCCAGCTATTGTTGTGCCCCCAGAAATCGCAGTAGTGCGCGTCGACCTGGTACGGCCGGCCGTTGAGAAAGTCGCGCACCGCTTCGTGTTTCCATTCCGCCAGCGTGTCCTCGACGATCAGGTAATCGCCCGGTTTCAGGAACTCATCCACGACTTCCAGCAGCTCGCCCACGTTCTCGTGCGAGTCTTCGATCACCAGCAGTGGCGGCGTGACGTTCTCGAACAGGCCGCGGTTTTGGCCGACAAATTCCCTGATGCGACGGTTGTCGAGATGGTGGAACGCGATTCCATCCTCTTGCTTGAGCTTGACCCGATCCTCGGCGATGTCGAACGTGTGGATGTCACAGCTGGCACCGATCGAAGCGAGCATGTCTTTCATCCACAGCGTCGTGCCGCCTTCGTAGGTGCCGAACTCCCAGATCGTGCCCGGTCTCAAGTCCTGCAGCAGCTGCAGGTAGATCGCCAGGCTCATCGGGTCCTTCATCAACGTGAGCCCTTTCCAGCGGAAATGTTGCCATTTCGCCTGCTTGATGGTGCTGGTGTACTCGTCGACGAAGTCGCTGAAAAAATTGTGGATCGTGCTCAGATACGCCCGGTCCGCAAAATTCACGTAGCGTCCGTTTTGGTTCTGCACTGCTGTTCTTCTCCCTAATCCTGAGCCAATCGGATCAGCTCATCTCGGTGGCCATGCCCACGAGCACACGCCTGCTGCCGGCATAAGGCAAGCGACCGTGCGCATAAAGCATGTTGTCCAGAAGTAGCAGATCGCCCTCCTGCCACGGGAACGCCGTCATGTGCTGGTCGTATACCTTTCGGATGACATCGAGATCGTCGACCTCGATGTCACTGCCGTCGCCGTAGTAAACGTTGCGCGGCAATTCTTCCTTCTTGTAGAGCTGCTCCATGGTGGAGCGCGCGTCGGCTGCGAGCCCACTGATATGAAACAAGTGCGCCTGGTTGAACCAGATTTTTTCGCCCGTCCTGGGATGCACACGCACGGCGGCAACCTCCTGCCGTGTGTGCAATCGATTGTTGTCCCGCCACTCATAACAGATACCGTTTTCGTCGCAGTATTTCTCGACTTCCCGGTGGTCGTCGGTCTCGAAAACTTCTTGCCAGGGCAGATCGATGTCGCCGTAGTTGCGCACGTACATGAGTTTTCGTTCGGCGAAGTTGTCTCGAATGCCTGCCGGGATGCCTTGGTACACTTTTCGAGAGTCCGCGATGGGCGTCGCTCCGCCTGAGTCGGCAGGCTTGACGCAGTGAAACGCGATCTGCATCGGCCAGCGCTGCGTGTACGAATGTTCGTTGTGCAACGGGATGGTTTCGGTCGCGGGATATTCCGTCGACGTATAAATATGTCCCCGTATCTTGGTGCGCGGCGTGGATCGGTGGCTGTATTCGAGCAGCGGGGCATCGAACAGGGTCGTCAGAACTTTTTCGAGTTTTTTACTGGCAAGGACCGGCAGCCCTCGCACCAGCAGCGCGCCCTGCTGCAACAGCATGCCCCGAACACGCTCGGCATTGACACTGAGCCAGACATCGACCTCCGAGTCGGCAACCACCACATCCGGCAGTCGATCCATGAATTCGCCCCTACGACCAGCATCGCGCTGTTTCGATCTAGTGTAGCCGGCCGGATTGACTACTCAATGTGACTTCACGCCATTACATGGGAGCGAACGGCGGCTTCGCGCCGCACCGAAACGATGGCTTGTTTGATCGCCTCGATCACCAGCACCTGCGATTCCCGGATGAAAAAATGATCTCCCGGAAAACGCCGCGACTGAAAACTCCTGCTGGTGAGCGCGGACCACGCCTCCAGCTCGTCCGTTTCCAGCTCGTGTTCCTCGGTGCCGCCGCAGGCAACGATGGGAAAATCGAACGGCGGCTCGTCGCGAAACCGAAACGTTTCAGACAGTGCGAAGTCCGCGTGGATCTGTGGAATGAACACCTCTCGCAGCTCGGGGCTGTCCAGGACGTGGCCGATATGATTGCCATAGTCCTTGTGCAGCTCTTCGATGAAGGCTTGCTTCGGCAGCGACGAGATCGGAGGCTTCTTCTCCTTCAGCTGCGGCGCCTGCCGGCCCGCGGGAACAAACAGGAAAGGTTGCCTTTGCCCTCGCCTTCTCAGTTCCCGGATGGTTTCGAACGCACCGAGTGCGCCGAAGCTGTGGCCGAATACCGCATAGGGTTTGTCCAGCAACGGGATGAGGGCTTCGACGACACCGCCCGTCAGGTCATCCATCTGCGCAATGAACGGTTCCTTGACTCGCCCTTCGCGTCCAGGCAACTGCACGGCCACCAGCTCGACCCTGCCGGGCAGGTGCGTCGGCCAGCCGCGAAACTCCGATGCGCTGCCGCCTGCGCAATGAAAGCAAAACAGGCGGACCGACGCACCGGGGTTGCGCTTGAACCTGAGCAACCAGGGCGAGCCGACATTGGTTACATCACCCGGTGCTCGCGCCATTCTTCTTCTCGAACTGTTCCATGTGCTTGCGCAGGCTCAACGGGCGCATGTCGGTCCACACCTCGTCGATGTATTCCAGGCATTCTTTCTTGCTGCCCGCCTTGCCGACGTCTTTCCAGCCCAGCGCATTCTCCCGGTCGGCGAACCAGATCGAATATTGCTCTTCGTGGTTGATCACGACTTTATAGACCCGGTTATCTTCATCTTCGTTGACCATCTCGAACGCTCCTTATGCTTCGACCGCAACCAGGTGACCCGTGCCCTTCAAGGACGCGAGGTCGATATCCGCAACCAATTGCACCTTGTCGTAGTTGAGCGTCAGGTTGCCCACCAGACGCACACTGCCGGTGCCGTTCTCGAAGTCCGCGCCTTCGAGTTTTGTCTGTGCCATGTCGAGCTGACTCCCCAGCTCCGTGCCGCCCCGGGTATTCGGGAATTTCAGCAGCACAAAGCCGCGTTCGATCTGCTCACGAAGCTCTCGCGCGGAGGCGCTTCGTTCGGCGACGATCGGATGGAGTCCGTTGCTCAGTCTCTCCACGAGCTCATTCATGATTGTTTACTCTTCAGTTCGAAAGCCGTGTGAAAACGGCGGGAGGATCGTTGCACGCGCTGCCGAGGCTCACAAGTGAAGTCGCGCTCATGCCACGTGGCATTCGCCTACCCCATGCTCAGAAGCTTTTCTCTGCGTTCCGCGCGTGCGCACATCAACATGACGAGTGCCAGGATCAACAGCGCAAAGCCGATGCGATTCTGGACCGTCCATGCGAGCATCTCAGTTTCGCTCACGTTCTTCACGACCACGAGCGGGTTGAACAGCGGCGACCACCGGCTCGGCACGTTGCCGAAGCCGGTGAGAAATCCGTTCAACCCCAGCACCACACTCGCGACCAGCGCGGCGGTGATTTCGTTGCGCAGGAACGCGCCCAGCCCCGCTGCGAGGACCAGATAAAACGCGGCTCCCTGGAATGCGCCGTAGATGGACGAGAGCGAATATCGCGGAGAAAACACGGCGGCGGGTATCGCGAGCAACAGCCCTGCCCCGAACAGCGGGAGCGCGACAGCGCTTAATTTTCCGATCCAAACACGCCCGGCCCCGCCGGGCACCGTGTAGGCCACTTCGAGCGTTCGCTGTTCGATCTCCGCCGCGACGACCCGAACGCCGAGCCCGATGGCGAGCACGGTCAGCGGAATACCGATCAGGCCATTCTGTACTTTAACCGGGTCGAACGGCAGCTCGCGCCAGCCGGCCAGGACCGTCACTGCGTGATACAACGGCCAGAGCAGCGCGAGCGCCGGAACGAGCCAGAACCTGCGGCCGAGCTGCAGGCGCAGTGACAGACTAAGAAACATCACAGTATCCGCCAGGGACTTCGCCACCTTATGCATCATGCGCTGGCCCCTCGATTCATGAGATGCAGATAGCCATCTTCGATGCCAGGTTCTACCGGTGTTGCCTCGGGGTGTGGCGGCTCGGTACTCAAGATGCGCACGCGTGACCCGCCGTCGACCTCGGGGACTCGATCGACAATCTTGCACGAGTCGGGCAATTCGGCGCTCGCGCCAGCGGCCAGACGCAGTTCCCAGGTTCGACCCACGGCGAGTTGCGAGAGCTGATCGGGAGATCCGTCGTAGACAATCCGGCCTTTTCTCATCACGACCACGCGCTGACACGACACCGCGACATCCTCCACAACGTGCGTGGAGAACAGCACGACGCGGCCTTCGGCGAGCTTCGCCAACAGGTTTCTGAAACGAATGCGCTCGCGCGGATCGAGCCCGACGGTGGGCTCATCGACGATGATGACGGGCGGCTGCCGTAATAGCGTGCGCGCGATCGCGACTCGTTGTCGCATACCGCCGGAGTAGCCGGAAATCGGTTCATGCCTGCGCTCGTGCAAGCCGACGTCGATGAGCAATCTTTCGACCCGTTCGGCGCGAGTGACGCGATCGCCGACCTGATACAACAACGCGAAGTATTCGAGATATTCCTGCGCGGTCAGATGATCGGGCAGCCCAAACTCCTGCGGCAGATAGCCGATCCAGCGGCTCACGTAATCACCGGCGCGTCGTTTCAACCATCCGCCGTAGTGCACGGTCCCGTTGGACGCATCGAGCACGCCCGCGAGCAGGCGAAGGATGGTGGTCTTGCCGGCGCCATTCGGGCCTAGAATGCCGATCATTCCTTGCCGAGCGGCGAAGCTGGTGGTCGAGAGCGCCTCGACCTGGGCCCTTGGCAAATCGAACCCGAACATCGATTTGCAGATCTGGCGCCACAACGCACGCATTCGTCCGACGGACTCGTCCTTGGTTGCGGTCACGAGCACCGAACGACGCGCCGTGGCGCGACCGAGTTGCACGACCAGCGTGAGAATGGCGAGCAACACGACGGCGACGACAGGAACCGTTGCAGGCTCACCCTTCAGCAGCGGCACTCCTGAATAGTAGAAATACAGTATCGCGAGCATGACGAACGGGCTCGCGCCAAGCATCCGCTTGTCGAACTTCGCACGCTGCGTGCGGCGCTCGTCCGAGGTATTCGCATCGAGCGGCCTGAACAGGTTGCGCAGCTCGATCGCCGCGCGGGCAGCAAACGCCGCACATAGATAAGTCAACACCACACGCCACAGTAAAGACTCGACGTGGCTTGCAAGATAGGCGCCGCCGGCGAACAGCAGGCCCAACGCAAGCGCGCGTTCAGACGCTTCACGGCGGTGGGTGATCTCAGATAAACGATCGACGCCGCGACCCAGCTGCTGCCAGGCCTTACCGATCGGTCCCGGCCGTCCATACACTTTGCCGAGGAACCGGGTTTCGACCGGTGCCGCACCGGCAACCATTGTCAGCGTCGGCTGGCGTTCGAAGAATCGCAGCATCAACCACAACAACGCGCCGGCAATGAGCACGGTGGTCACGATCTGCCACAGCAAAGAACTCAACTGACCCGTGAGAATCAGCGGTGCGACCACTACGACCGTGGCCGCTAGCCAACTCAACAGCACCCACGGTCCAAGCCGGCCCAGGCTGCGTTCGAATCTCGACAGCAACACGAAGCCGACCGGAATCACCAGCAATGTGAGCAAAGTGGAAGTCGCCAGTCCGCCCATCACGACCGTTGCGAACGGCGGCCAGATTTCCAGCTCGTTCCCGGTCGACAGCGACAGCGGCCACAGGCCGGCAATCGTGGTACAGCTGGTCATCAGTACCGGCCGAGTTCGTTCCCTCGCGGCGGCGATCGCTGCCGATCCTCCACTGCAACCGCTGGTTCGCACCCGCTGCTGCATTCGATCCACGAGCAGGATGGCGGGATTGACCGTCAGCCCGAGCAGCGCAATGGCGCCGACCAGTGCATACATATCGACACCCACACCTGCGAACACCAGCGCCCACGTTGCACCCAGTGCTGTCAGCGGCACGGCCACGAGCACGAGCAAGGGCATGGTCAGCGACTCGAACGCAATCGCAAGCACGGC
>Ga0247784_1000320_pt1 | contig 13581 bp, 14 predicted proteins | sample UWRJL169409R5_FD_179909 | JGI IMG/M metagenome (GOLD analysis project Ga0247784, IMG submission 179909) | Plant litter microbial communities from Arlington Agricultural Research Station in Wisconsin, United States - UWRJ-L169-409R-5 | ecosystem: Environmental > Terrestrial > Plant litter >...
ACTTTGGTCGCCTTGCAGCTTCTCGCCGAGCCCGATCTGTCCTTCGCGTTGCCAGGCCACCGATTCGCGCGCAGTCTGGTCGCGCGACACCATTGCAGCGGCTGCAATGACCAGGCAGAGCAGCAGCGCAGCACCGAAGAGGACGATCCGTGTCGATATCGTGGCCGCGTCGCGCAGGTCGGTCTCGCGTTGCGCCAGCTGGGTCTTTTCCGATGCTTCGATCGCCGCCACCCCCGCACGAATGCGGTCCATCGCGATCTTCCCGGCATCCGTGCGCACGATGGCCAGCGCGGCTTCGGTGTCGCCAGTCCTGCGCAGCTCGATCGTGTGATCGAGTTCGGCGAGCTTTTCCGTGATGAGTCCACCCAACATCTGCACGCGCTCCAGCTGATGGGCGTCGTCCGCTGTTGATGTCTTGAGTCTTTCGAGTTCGGCGGGCAGGGCTGCCTTGGCCGCGAGAAAAGGTTCGAGGTAGCTCTCGGTTCCTGTCAGCAGGTAGCCGCGCTGGCCGGTCTCGGCGTCATTCGTCGCCGACATCAAGGTGGCGAGCTCTTGCAGCACTTCGAGCGTATGCGAGACACGCGCGATCATGACCGTGCGTGCGGCCATCGACTGCAACGACAGCGCCGCAATCAGTATCGTGGCGAAGCCGGCGAGCAGGAAGCCGGACAATGCGCCGGGCGAGAGACGAACGGCGAACCGGCGCGTCGATCGCGGCCGTGAACCAACTGACGACGATTTCATGCCTTTCCCGATCGTTGCTGCTGCGTTGTGACGAATCGCTGCACACTACTTCGGATCGCGCAATGCGAGTCCTCGAGCGGCGGTAAACAAAGGGAAAAGTGTAAGACAAGTTTCGCTGTCTTTCCGACGGCACCGGCGCCCGCCCCGCACGTCCCCTGGCCGACGACATTCCCCCTGAAACCATCTGGGCGCGCCGCCGGGTGGCTGGACGTCCCCGCGTCGGCATGACAGGAAATCCGGCAGATCAACCGGCCAAGCGCTGGCGCGCGCACGGGCCAGCATGAACGGAGATATGCGACCGCAGCTGAAGCCCGCAGACATCGGCCAGCTTGCGTTCAGTCACCCTCCGAACCGGAGTATTCCGCCCTGCGCTTCCGCCTCTGGAATTCCTTGGTTCAGCCCTGGATCGAATCGGTACCTATCGTCAGGTCCACGATCTTCGCCGCCAGTAATACGCATCAGGCAAAGATCGGTTCTATATAGCGCCATTCGCAGATTGCCGCCGGCGCATAGCGCGACCACCGCGTGCGAAATACATGCTCGCGAAAGGTGCCCCGCATCGCGATGTCGCGGTAGTCGAGCACGAACTCGACGGCGTGTCCCTCTTGCGGCAGAGCTTGCGCGCTCGAAACCCAGTCGTTGGTCTTGCCTGCCGCCAGGACTCGCTCCGGCGGAAGAAACGATGCTTCGTTTTGCATAACGGCATGGGCATTCATGGCAGTTCCCGTCTTTGACTTCCGCAGACGAGTCAAGCAGAGAGCGTGCCACTGCGCCGGGCCAATCGCCAGACGGGCTGGATTCATTTTCGCTGCGAGCGCGTGCGTAATTTTTACGCGGACGCGCGTCGAAAATTCCACTTCGTGGCGGGCTGTCACGCGCCCGCGAGAAGCTCTCGCAGCTTGGTTGCCAGCTCGCCGAGACGGTAGGGCTTGGGCAGGAAGGCGAATTCTCGATCGACATCGTTGCCGCCAAAAGCATCGCGTGGATGCCCCGACGCCAGCAGGATGGGTAAAGCCGGGCGCGCCGCGCGCGCACGTCTTGCCAGTTCGACCCCGGAAATACCCTGCGGCATCACGACGTCGCTGAAGAGCAAGTCGATGGTAAGTCCGCATTCCAGCATCGTCAGCGCTTCGGGTGCATTCTCCGCGCTGACTACGCAGAAGCCCAGCAGTTGCAGCGCCTCGACCGTCGTCGCGCGGACGCTCGCGTCGTCTTCCACCAAAAGAACTTTTTTCTGATCCCGCGTCATCGACTCCAATCCGTCAGCACAGCCGGACCGCTCGCACGTTCCGCAAAGGGCACCAACAGCGGCGTTGTGCTGGCGTCCTGCAAGAGCATGCCCGGCCGTGGGGAGCTCCCATATGCACTTCCCGCGCCAGCTGGCAGCGTCCGTGGGGAAAGCGGCACCGTCACGCATGGCCCGCCGGGACGCACTGCGCGTGCCCGCACGCGCATTCGGTCTCCGTGTTCTCCGGCTGCGCCTGCACGGCCACATTGGCGCAGTGCGGACCACAGTAGGTCTGCCCGGCATCGACCAGGCACTTGCAGCTCTTGTGGGCGCAGGGTTCGCTGGGTGAACTTTTGTTCATCGTATACTCCGATTACAGTAAGCCGGCTGCGCCGCATACTGCGTCACGTCGAGGAAACGAGCGCCACCCTGGGGCAGTTCCGCTGCATACTGGCTGACTCAGCGCGCGCTGTCTCGTGAGAACCCAGTTTCACTTTGCCCGAGAACCCGCATGACGGTACGTGAAGCCACCGGGAGCGTGTTGATCGTCGACGACAATGTCGATTTCCAGTCGATCGCGGCCGGGCTGGCGGAACTGTCGAACTGCTCGACCACGCCTGCGATGAGCTTGCGCGAGGCGCGGCGCCTGGCGCGCGAGCGCCAGTTCGATCTCATGATGATCGACCTGCAACTGCCGGACGGAAATGGCTTCGACCTCATCGACGAGATCGATCTGGCGGCACACGGACAGATCGCGATCGTCACCGGCCATCCCAGCGTCGAATCCGCCGTCCGTGCCGTGCGCTCGCCGGTCGTCCAATACCTGCTCAAACCCGTCGCCGCCGACGCCTTGAATGTGCTGCTCGAACGCGCGCGCTTGCGCGCGCAGACCCGTCGCGAGCCGCAGGCGCTCGAACTCGGCGGCATGCTCGGGCAAGGCCCATTGATGAAGGAACTGTTCGATCGCATCCGGCGGGTCGCGCCGCTCGACGTCAGCGTCCTCATCCATGGTGAAAGCGGAACCGGCAAGGAACTCGTAGCGCGCGCCCTGCACGACCTCAGCGGGCGCAACGGCAAGTTCGTCGCGGTCAACTGCGGCGCCATCGCCTCCGAACTGCTCAGCAGCCAGCTGTTCGGCCACGAACGCGGTTCGTTCACCGGCGCCATGCAGTCGCATTCCGGCTACTTCGAGCAGGCCGAAGGCGGCACATTGTTTCTCGACGAAATTACCGAAATGCCTCTGGCTCTGCAGGTCTACCTGTTGCGCGTGCTGGAGACACGCGCGTTGACGCGCGTCGGCGGTAGTCGCGAAATTCCGATCGACGTGCGCGTGGTGGCGGCGACCAACCGCGACCCTCAGCGCGCGGTGAGCGATGGCGCGATGCGCTCGGACCTTTACTACCGCCTGCTCGAGTTTCCACTGCAAGTGCCGTCCTTGCGCGAACGCCGAGAAGACATCCCGCTGCTCGCGCACCATTTCCTCGATCGCCTGAACGAGCGTTACCAGACGCTGCGTGCGTTCTCGCCGGAAGCCCTGCGCCAGCTCGCCTCGCGACCGTGGCCGGGCAACGTGCGTGAACTGAGGCACGCGGTACAGCGTCTCTATATCCTCGCGACGGACGACACGCTGATGCCACAAGCCGAGCCGCTGTTCCGCTCGGCCGAACAGAGTGATGGTTCGGTGCGCTTCCACGTCGGCATGACCTTCGAAGATGTCGAACGGGAGATGCTGCTGAAGACTTTGGCGCATCACAACAACAACAAGCGTCAGGCCGCACGGGCGCTCGGCATCACCGCCAAAACGATCTACAACCGACTGCTGCGCTATCGCGAACTCGGCCTGATCGATGATGCGCTGGTGGGTACGCCCGACGAGAGCGACGGCTCCGCGTAAAGGCTGTTCCCGATGCCGCGGCGTCAGGCTGGCTGCGCGAGCGGCAGTGCGAGACGCAGCTGAACGCCGCTGCGGGCGTTGTCTTCTATCTGCACGAAGCCTCCGCAGCGGCGCGCCAGATCCCTGACTTGCGCCAACCCCAGGCCGCGCTCTTCGGATTTCGTGCTGAAGAACAAATCGAAGGCGTGCGTCCTGGCTTTCTGGGTCCAGTCTGCGGCGCTATCGAAGACGTCAATGATCAGATAACTCCCGCAATTGGCGAGTCCTTCGCGTGCCTCGTTGCACGTCGACAGCGTCCAGCGGCCGCCCTGGGGCGTGGCCTCACGTGCATTGTCGGCGAGATTGAGCAAGGCGACGCCGAGCATCAGCGCGTCGGTCGATGCCGCATGATTCTGCGCCAGCAACTGCAGCTCCAGGGTACGTTCCCCCCCGAGCCGTGCCTGCAAGAGCTCGCGCATCGACGAGATGAAGTCGCGGACGTCGATGCGCTCGGCGCTGTACTTCGTGCGCGAGGCATCGGCCAGACGCGCGGTGAGTCGCTGGCCGCCCTGCAGTGCGCTGATGCTGGTGCTGAGAAAACGTGTGACGCGCTCATCCTGTGCGAGAGATTGAGCGACTTCGCTGCCCGTGACGGCGACCGAAAGCACATTGTTGAAGTCATGCGCGATCTGTCCCAGCAGCTGCCCAAAAGGATCAGCACCGCACATGCGGCTCAGGGACACCATCACTTCTTCGTAGCGTGATGTTTGTTCGGCGTTCGCGGATTCGATGGACATGCTCTAGTGCTTCGGGAAGACATAGACATAGACGTCGATGGGCCGGCGCGCCCGAGGCGGCACCCGTACCACCTGCATATTGCGGTCCAGACGCACTATCGTCCTGACAATCGTCGCGACGCCCGACTGTGCGCGCGTAGCAGACGGCGTTCCCGTGGAGTACGGCACAGCAGGCTGTCTTGCGTCAGAAACGATATGTGCAGGTGAGAACTTGCATGCTGCCACAAGTCGGCACCGCAGCTCGCCCGCCCGCGCGCCCGGGTGGAAAATTTTTCCGCCTTGTGGCCAAGTTTTTCCCAACCTCGATTGCTGCGCAGCCTGAATCTCCGCCGTCCGTCGGTCAGCGCGCATTGGCACGCTTCATGTAGCTGGAGAACCGCGCTAGGCAAACCGGCCGACCGGCCTTGGGCAGCCGATGGCATCAACGAGGGGCGATATGAAATCGAACACGGCAGCAACGGCAAACGCACCTTTCCATCGCGCTCCACGCGGCGCATCGCAGCGGGATTGCGACGCCGTCATTGCCGGATCGCTATTCGACGACCTCGACACGGTTGCCTCGGAACTCTATCGCGCCCTGCAGTACAACCACATCACGGTGTGGATGGACGCGGAAGCGCGCGTGCTGTACCAGCCGGCGAATGCGAATGCGATGCTCGATGTGGCCGCGGGCTGGATCGCCGGCACCTACAGCATCGGGGTCGGTGCCACGGAGATCGCGGAGGATTTGCACCTGCTCAAGGCTGAGCGACGCGCGACCGGCATGATCGATGATTGAGTCTGGCTTCGAGCAGTAATCGCAGGATAGCCGCGCGTTGCCCTGATTCAAAAATCCAGAGCGGGCTGCACGCCGGAGGCGGTGAATTCCATTCGAGGGGCCTCGGCTCGCGAGCGGCACCGGCGACGGACGGCAGCGTCCTCATACGCCGAAGCCGGTTGCACGCGATGGCGACACGGACTCGGCAGCATGGACTTCAACGCATCCCACCACAAAACAGGCTCGCCTAGGAAGAAACCTGGTTCGTGCTTCGCGCGGGCACGTGCGCGAACTCCGCGCGGCTTCTGCTCGGCGGCGGCAACGGCCGCTTCGAGGTGATGGAATGAACCGCGGAAGGTTGCGGCACCACCGACAAGGGAATCAGTTGCAGCTTCGTCCTGCCGGACAGTCTGAAAACCGGGCTGAGCAAACGCAAAATCATCGTGCATCTCCTTTCTTAGATTTCGATCATTCCCATCGTGCGACGCTGCGCGCGCAACTGTTGCAGGTCGTCCTCGATGTCGGCGACGGTCGCGCCGAATGCATAGGTGCCGGCAATCCAGTCGTGTATGGCAGGGACATCCCCTCGGGCAGGCTGATACAGCACGTCGGCGTCCGCATTCATCCATGCCGTCACCGGGTAGTGCTGCACCACGCGGCAGAGTTCCCTGGCGACAGCCCCGAGATCGCCGAAAAGCGAGCCTGCGATGATCGCGTTCGCGTGCCCAGCGTTTTCGGCCGGCGGCGGCACTGCGCCCGCGAATTCCATGTTCGCCGTTTCTTCGAGGTGCACCGTCGCGGTTTCCATGAGTTCCACCTGTTCGGTCGTCGGTTGTAGGCTGATCGGCCAGCCCCTGCATTGCTGATGTACAGGAACCATGCCATCGGCTGAACCCCCGGTTTTCGCAGTCGACGCCCGTGCGTACATTCATGCAGCGCGTAATTTCTTGCTCGCAGTGTGGAAAAATTTCCCGCCGCGACGCTTGTCGATGCCGTCGCTCGAGTTCAGCGGTTTCAAGACGCAGCGGTCAACTTGGCGCGCCGCGCCGACCAGACCGAATGCGCCTGCGGCTTCAGAAAGAGCGCGACGACCTCGGGATGCGCGGCCTTGACGGCGGCCTCCAGTCGCCCGACGCAGGCTTCGATCTCGCTCGTCGACAAGTCGTCCTCGAATTCCGCACTGAGCGCGGCGAGTACGTGATCAGGACCCAGTTGCGCGGTGACGATACCGTTCGCTCGCGCGATGGCGCGGTGTGCTGCGGCGATCTTCATGATCGAGGTTTGCACGTGCGCATGTGCAGGCGCGCCGATGAGCAGCGCCTTGGTTTCGCGCGCCAGGAAATACGAGGTCGCGCAAAGCAGCACGCCGATCAGCAGCGAAGCCGATGTGCCAGATGCGGGTAGTCACGGGCATTTCCCCAGCAAACGGCGCAGAACTCCGGCCAATGACCACGGATTCTTCTTCAGATTTCCGTACAGAAACGTGCCGGCGCAATGCACACAAAACACGGTGTCGCCCGATTCGGGGGACGCGGGCATCCGCAAGTCCGGGCGTCCACAGTAGGGACAATCGACATCCGAGTGAGGGCTTGCGACCGCAGTCAATTCCCCGGCGGGAACATCGGCGCTGTGAGGGTGCTGCGCCACGTCACACCGACGCAGGGCTCAGACCGGATCGAACGGAAGAAAGGGGAACGATCGCGCCAGCAACAGGCGGGTGTCGTAGAGCGCCACGTTCTCGACTTCGGCGAACTTGAACCAATGACCGCAGGTGAGGCATTCGACGGCATCGTCGCCGCGCGGCAACTGCGGGAAGTCGAGACTGTCGATCTTGCAATGCGGGCAGCTCAACAGCATCGGAGATCCGTTGCCAGCGAGTTGTTCGAGTTCGAGTCGCGTCATGGGTCACCTCTTGAGGCAACCGTACCGCGGTCAAACTGAACGCAATGTTTTGGCGCAGGTGAGGGCGGCAGAACGTCGTTCGAGTCCGTGATGGAGGACGGACGAGGTGACTTCGGCACCGCCTGGGGAAACGCATTCTCATTCACGGGGTCGATATCAAGCCCACTCGGTCAGCCCTTCGATCGCATACAGCCGCCGCCAGCTCGGCCGTGCCTTGATGCCGGACGCGAGCGCGGCGAGCGCGGGCCACGCGGTGGCGGTCCTGGGCATGTTGCGTGACCAGCGCATCAGCATCGTCGCGTAGAAATCCACGATGCCCGGCTGCTGTCCGAGTATGTAAGGCCCCTGCGCGGACACGTGCGCTTCGAGCCGGTCCCACACCGCTTCGATGCGGCGGCGCGCGAAGGTCTTTGTCTCTTCTTCGTGCTCACGCGCGGCGAAATCCTGCGGATAAAACCATTGTCGAAACGCCGGCTGCAGCGTATTGGCCAGATGGATCATCCACTGCAAGTGGGTCGCGCGCTGCGGCGTGCCCGGTGCGGGGGTGAGCGCTGCGTCCGGGTGACGCTCGGCCAGCAGCATCAGCAGCGCAGCACACTCGTAATAGGGCGCGCCGTCGACGACCAGGGTCGGCACCATGCCGTTCGGATTCAGGCGCAGGTAGTCTGCGTGCTTCTGTTCGCCGGCGTCGATGTCGAGTTTGCGCAGCTCGTACGGCACGCCGAGTTCTAGCAAGACCAGATGGACGGCCATGCTGGCGGTGCCGGGTGAATAGTAGAGCAAGTACATGGAGATTCCCTGATCGGAGTGACGATGCCGGCGTGCACGATTCAGTCGCTGCTTGCTAGCCTTGCGCTTTCAGAGCGGGAGCATCGGCATGGGCGAATGGCTGAGCGAATTCTACGCATCGCCGAAGACGCATGCGCTCGCAGACCAGGTGCTGGCGTGGGGCGCGCGCCTGCTGGTGGCTATTCTGATCCTGCTGATCGGCTGGTGGCTGGCACGGCGGCTGGCCGGCGCGACGCAGCGCGTGCTGCTGCGTGGCGGCGCCGATCCCCTGCTCGGCAGTTTCCTGCGTAATCTCGTCTTCGTACTGCTGATCGCGATGGTCGTGATCGGGGCGTTCCAGAGTGTCGGCGTGCCGACCGCCTCGCTGCTCGCTGCACTCGGCGCGGCCGGCCTCGCCATCGGTCTGGCCCTGCAAGGCTCGCTGTCGAATCTCGCCGCCGGGGTACTGCTGATGGTGTTCCGGCCGTTCCGCGTCGGCCAGTTTGTCGAGGTGGCCGGTGTCGGCGGTACCGTGCAATCGGTCAGCCTGATGCATACGATCCTGCTGACGCCGGACAATCGCGAAGTGATCCTGCCGAATGCGAAGGTCGCCGGCGACGTCATCGTCAACGTGAATGCGCGCGGCACGCGCCGCCTCGATCTGGTCATCGGCATCGGCCTCGATGCCGACATCGGCAAGGCGATCGGGATCGCGCGCGAACTGCTGGCTGCAGACCCACGTGTACTCGCCGAGCCCAAACCCAATGTGATCGTCAGCCAGGTCTCCGACGCGCGCGTCAGCCTGACGCTGCAGCCGTGGGTGAACAGCGCCGACTACACCTTGGTGCAGAGCGATACCTTGCGTGCCATCAAGGAGCGTCTCGATGCCGGCGGCGTGCGCCTGCCGACCTCGCAATACGAGGTGATCCTGCGCGAGGCCGCGCCGGCGCAACCGCGCTGAGTGCCGGCATCCGGAGGCCGCAGGGCGCGGCCTCCGGAGCGTGCATCACTCGAAGCTGTCGCCGAAGATGCGATCGCCGTCGATCCCGATGGCCGGATCGCTGACGCTCGGATTGCCGTCTTCGAAGTGGCCGGCGAGCCGGCGCAGGTAGCGTGGGTCGCTGTCCGAGGTGAGGCTGATGTCGTACCAGTTGGCGTTTGCCGCGATCGGCCAGTTCACCGTGACGGTCTGACCGGCGGCCAGCGCGATCGCCTGCGCAGCGGCGTTGCTGTAGAAGTTCGGACTCAAACTCAACACGCAGTCGCCGCTACCGGTGTTCTGCAGCTGCAGCACCAGATTGCCGGCGGCCGCATCGTAGCTCGTCGTCACTTCCGGATTGGCGCCGCCGTCCGCGATGGCCGCTGCGAGGTCGCCACTGAACATGCGCAGGAAGCCGTTCGGGCCGTAGGCCGACAGCGCGTACTCGTTGCCGGTCCAGTGATCGGTGGTAGTGGTGCCGCTGCCAAGCGTGTACGACCACGGGCCGTCCGAACGATTGCTCGAGTAGATCTGGAACGCGGCGCCGGCAGCACCGGTGTTGGCGAAGTCGAGCCAGTAGCGACCCGACCCCGCTTCGATGTGACCACTGACGTCGAAGGCGTACGGCAGGGCACGCGCGAAGCGCAGGCCAGGCTCCTGTTTCGGCAGCGCCTGGTCGATCGGCGGCACCGCGTCGAAGTCATTGTGGCGATCATTGTCCGGCGGCACATAACCCGCCGTCGACGGAAGTTCGGGCAGCGTCGCATCCGGCGTGGCGAAATTGAACGCTGCGGTCAGGTCGCCGCAGATCGCGCGCCGCCACGCGGTGATGTTGGATTCCATCAATCCCGGGTACTGGCTGCCGAAGCGCTGTTCGATGAACTGGATGATCGAGGTGTGATCGAAGGTCTGCGAGCAGACGAAGCCACCCTTCGTCCACGGCGACACGATGAGCATCGGCACGCGCACGCCGAGACCATACGGCCCCGCCATGTTGTCGGCATCGCCCGGATAGATTTCATTGGCGATATCGACCGTCGACAGGCCGATGTTCGCATTCGCCGGCGCGTACGGCGGCGGTACATGGTCGAAGAAGCCGTCGTTCTCGTCGTAGGTGATGATGAAGACGGTCTTGCTCCACAGGTCTGCGTTCGAGGTGAGGACGTCGAGCACCTGCGAGACGTACCAGGCGCCGTAGTTCGCCGGCCAGTTGCCGTGCTCGCTGTAGGCTTCCGGTGCGGCGATCCACGACACCTGCGGCAGCGTACCGTTGGTGACGTCCGCTTGCAGCTGATCGAAGAAGCCGTCGCCGTTGAGCGCATTCGTGCCGATCAGGGCGCCCTGGAACAACGGGTCTCCGGGTTGCGAGTTCTGATACTGATGGAAGTACAGCAGCGAGTTGTCGCCGTAGTTGCCGATGTACGGCGCGTCGCCGGTCCAGCCCCAGTAGTGCGCCGCGTCGAGTCCTTCGCCGGCATCCTGATAGATCTTCCAGCTGACGCCGGCCGCCTGCAGGCGCTCGGGATAGGTGCTCCAGTCGTAGCCGGCTTCGGCGTTGTCGATGACCGGGCCGCCGCCGCTGCCGTCGTTGCCGACCCAGCCGGTCCACATGTAATAGCGATTCGGATCGGTCGGGCCGAGCAGCGAGCAGTGATACGCATCGCAGATCGTGAACGCATCGGCCAGCGCGTAATGGAAAGGAATGTCTTCACGCGTGAAGTAAGCCATCGTCGCCTCGCCCTTCTGCGGCACCCACTGATCGTAGATACCGTTGTTCCAGGCGAGGTGCGTGCTCTGCCAGTCGTGCGCGAGGTCCTGCACGAACTGCAGCCCGAGGTTGTCGGCCTGCGGATGGAACGGCAGCACGTAGCCGGTGCCGTTCGGCTGATGCCACACCGGCACGCCGCCTGGCAGCTGGATCGGCCGCGGATCGCCGAAGCCGCGCACGCCGCGCAGCGTTCCGAAGTAGTGATCGAACGAGCGGTTTTCCTGCATCAGGATGACGATGTGCTCGATGTCGTTGATGGTGCCGGTGACGTTGTTGGCGGGCAGCGCGAGCGCTTTGCGGATGCCGGGCGGCAGCATGCCGAAAGCGGAGGCAGCACCGATCGAACCTGCGGCGAGGCGCAGGAAATCGCGACGATTCTTCGAAGTCATGGGGGTCGGTTCCGGGCGTAGTGGAGATGCCGCAGGCTGCATGCGCGACGTGCGCACGAACGGAAACCGCCGAGGTGTACGGCCGGGCTACGCAACCTGCGAGTGGCTGGGCAACGGCGCATAGCGTAGGCACGGCCGATGACGCCGCAACGAAGAACTCGTTACGTTTCCGGGAATGACTTCGTCACAAAAGTGCAGCGATCTGGCGCTGCACGTGAGTCGCCGCTTGCCCCAGCGCTCACGACTTCGAAGCGAGGTCCATGCCCGCGACAATGCGCGGGCATGGATGCGAAACGCGCGGAGGAAGCGCTATTGCTCGGTCACGCGCATGCGATTGTCGTCGGAGACGCGATCGACCAGCTTGTTGTACGGATCGACGCCGGCCTCGTAGGGTTCGCTGTCGACGGTCACGGTCAGCGTGCTGTCGCCGTCGCTGATCGGACGCTTTTCCAGCAGCAACACTTTCTCGTGTTCCTGCTTGCCGTCTTCGGCGCGCGCGAACACGCCGATGTCGATCGGCTGATCGAGCACGGCGTTGCTCTCCTTGCCGACGCCGTCGGTGTAGACCTTCTGTGCGTGCAGTGAAAGCGTCACGTCGTATTTGCCGTCGTCGCGTTTCTTCGAAGTGACGGCGGTGACGCGGTTGTCGTACACGGTGATCTTGTCGAACAGATCACCGATCAGTGGCGACCACTGCGCGCCCGCTTCGGCACGCAGATCGGCGAGGAAGTCGCGCGTGGTGGTGTACGGCGGCTGCTGGAACGCGGTCTCGCGCGCGTAGCGGGCGAGCGTGCGGTCGACGACCGCTTCGCCGAGATAGTCCTTCAGCGAATACATCACGACCGAACCCTTGCGGTAGTGGATGTAATCCTGGTTCTCGACCAGGCCGAGCGGCATCTCCTCGACGACTTCACCGCCGCGCCCGGACAGGTAGCGGTCGAGTTCGTACTTGAGGAACTTGTGCATCTGCTGCGCGCCGTATTCCTTCTCCTGCACCATCAGCGCGGAATACTGCGCGAAGGTCTCATCGAGCATGGTGACCCCTTGCAGCAGCGCACCGATGACCTGGTGCGCCCACCATTGATGCGCGACCTCGTGCGCGGTCACGTAGAACACGTAGTCGATGTCATCGGGATCGCGCAGGTCGGCGATGAAACCGATCGATTCGGAGAACGGCACGGTGTTGGCGAAGCTCTGCGCGAAGCGTTCGTAGCCGGGAAATTCCAGGATGCGCATCTGGCGGAACTGGTACGGCGAGTACGCTTCGCTGAAATGCGCCAGCGATTTCTTCGCCGAGTCGATCATGCGATCGACATTGAACGCGTGCTGCGCATCGTAATAGACCTCGACGGCGACACCGTTCCAGCTGTCGCGCTTGACTTCGTAGCGCGCCGATTGGAACGAGAAGAAATCCAGGATCGGCTTGTCCATCTTGTAGTGGAAGTAACGCCGTCCACCTTCGGTCCATTCCTTTTCCAGATAGCCGGGCGCGAGCGCGATCTGGTCCGGCACGGTCGACACGGTCGTCTCGAAGTTCACCCAATCCGCATCGCGGCCGAGCAGGTTGAACTGGCGCGCCGGCTCGTCGTCGATCTTCGGCATGCGCGGCAGTTGCGGCAGGCCGTACTTGCGGCGGTCGTTGCGGTCTTCCAGCTGGTCGTTCTCGCTGTAGCCGAAGTGCGGGAAAGAAAAGCTGTTGATGAAGGTGCCGTTGTCGACGACATGTGTGTCGTCGGGGGTGTTGCGGAAGCCGCGGCTGGCGAACTGCAAGCTGAAGTCATAGTCCATGCTGGCGCCAGGCGCCAATGGCTGCTTCAGCCGGTAGATCGTGTAGCCGTGCACGCGGTCGTCGCTGACGACATCGTGTGGCGCAAACTCGGCCGAGACGAGCTTCATCTCGACCGGCAGACGCACATGCAGGTCGCTGATCGGTTCGGCCGTCTTGTTCGCCAGCACATAGTGGCCGTGCACGTCGACGCGATGATCGTGCGGGAACATGTCGACGGCGACGCGCACATCGGTGATCTTCGGTTGCGCGAGGTCGCGATACTGGCGGTACTGCTTCTCGTAGTCGGCCTTCTGCTGTTTCGCGAGGTCGCCCGGAACGTAGCGGTTGATCACGTTCGTGTTGTAGTAGATCCAGCCGCCGAGCACAGCGAAGCCGAGCACCGAAGCGGCGAGCAATCCGGCGGAAGCCGGGCCGAACCGCTGCCGTGCGATGCGCGCGCGCTCCTTCCAGCCCTGCGCGGTACCGCGTGCCCAGTACAGCGCGGCGACGACCAGCAGCGCGACGGCGAAACACGCCCAGTACGCACGGAACCATAGATGGCCGGCGAGGAAGTGGCCGTAGCCGTTCATGTCCGAGTAGAGCGCTGC
>Ga0247784_1000321_pt1 | contig 13563 bp, 9 predicted proteins | sample UWRJL169409R5_FD_179909 | JGI IMG/M metagenome (GOLD analysis project Ga0247784, IMG submission 179909) | Plant litter microbial communities from Arlington Agricultural Research Station in Wisconsin, United States - UWRJ-L169-409R-5 | ecosystem: Environmental > Terrestrial > Plant litter >...
CACTTCATCCTCACCGAGAATCTGCCGGGCAGCTATCCCTATACGGGCGGCGTGTATCCGTATCGTCGCGAAGAGGAAGATCCGATCCGCATGTTTGCGGGCGAGGGCGGGCCGGAACGCACTAACCGACGCTTCCACTACCTCGCGAGCGGTCACGGCGCGACGCGCCTGTCGACAGCGTTCGATTCGACGACGCTGTATGGCGAAGATCCGGATACGCGGCCGGATATTTATGGCCGCACCGGCAATTCGGGCGTGTCCATCGCCACGCTCGACGACATGAAGAAGCTGTACTCGGGCTTCGATCTGTGCGCGCCGACCACTTCGGTGTCGATGACGATCAACGGGCCGGCGCCGATGTTGCTCGCGATGTTCATGAATACCGCGATCGATCAGCGTGTCGAACGTTTCCTGCATGCGCAGGGTCGTTGGCAGGCGGCCGAGCAGCGCATCGCTGCACTTCGCAACGAGATGGTTGCGAAGGGTCACCAGCTGGCGAACTACAGCGGCGACCTGCCCAATCATCACGACGGTTCCGGCGTCGCGCTGCTGGGTATCACCAGCGATCAGTTGATCGCGCCGGGTGTGCTGACGGCGGAGGAACACGCGAAGTTGCGAGCGGAGGCGATGTCGCTGGTGCGTGGCACGGTGCAGGCCGACATCCTCAAGGAGGATCAGGCGCAGAACACCTGCATTTTCTCCACCGAGTTTGCGTTGCGCATGATGGGCGACGTGCAGCAGTTCTTCATCGACAACAAGGTGCGGAATTTCTACTCGGTGTCGATTTCCGGTTATCACATCGCCGAAGCGGGCGCGAATCCGATCAGCCAGCTGGCGTTCACGTTGTCGAACGGTTTCACCATCGTCGAGTATTACCTGGCGCGAGGCATGAAGATCGACGACTTCGCACCGAACCTGTCGTTCTTCTTCTCCAACGGCATGGACCCGGAGTATGCGGTGATCGGCCGAGTCGCGAGGCGCATTTGGGCGCGTGCCATGCGGGATTTGTATGGCGCTGGGCCGAGAAGTCAGATGCTCAAGTATCACGTGCAGACGTCTGGCCGGTCGCTGCACGCGCAGGAGATTCAGTTCAACGATATTCGGACGACGCTGCAGGCGATGTATGCGCTGTTCGACAACTGCAACTCGCTGCACACGAACGCCTACGACGAAGCGCTCACGACCCCGACGGAGGAGAGTGTGCGTCGCGCTGTGGCTATCCAGCTCATCATCAATAAGGAGCTGGGCTTGAACAACAACCAGAATCCCTGGCAGGGCTCGTTCTTCCTTGAGCACCTCACGGATTTGGTTGAAGAGGCGGTGTACCGAGAGTTCGAGTCGCTGTCGGAGCGAGGCGGTGTGCTGGGCGCGATGGAGACGATGTATCAGCGTGGCAAGATTCAGGAAGAGAGCATGTATTACGAGAAGCGGAAGCACGACGGATCGCTGCCGCTGATCGGGGTGAATACGTTTCTCTCTTCGTCGGATGCGTCTGAGGCGGTGAAAGAGGTGGCGTTGATTCGGTCGACGGATGAGGAAAAGGATTTTCAGGTCGCTGCTGTTCGGTCGTTTCAGGAGCGCAACGCCGCTCAGGCGCCGGAAGCGCTGGCGCGCTTGCAGACGGCGGCGACGGCGGGTGGGAATGTCTTTGCGGAGTTGATGAACACGGTTAAGGTGTGTTCGCTCGGGCAGATCTCCCGCGCGTTGTATGAGGTGGGTGGGCAGTATCGGCGGAGCATGTAGCTTCGTTGTTATTGCTGTTGTCGGCGTCATCGTTTAAGAGGGCGTTGGCGGCCTGCAGAGGCGCTGGCGGTCGGTGTCCCTGTCCTGCGGAAGCGTCAGTGGCTCGCGGAGGCGGCGGTGGGTCCTATGTCCCTCCGGCACCGCGCACGGGCCTTGTCCACGCAGACGCGTGGACCGTATTCCGTCCGTCCCTGGAGCGCTGCACTGAAAAAGATCCCTCTTTTTCATGCTGCCGGAGGGACATAGGACCCACCGCCACCTCCGCCGACATGTTCGGTGCCTGCATCGATATATCGCTGGGTTAGTGGCAATGTCGGTTCGTTGGCCGACGCGTCGGCAGGGTCTACGCTTCCAGCAAAGCGTCGGCACGGTGGTTGACACATCGGCGCCTCTGCCAAAGCGGTGGCGCGTTGGTAGACACGTTGGTGCCTGCATCGATACGTCGCTGCGTTAGCTGGCACGTTGGCGCTTCGGCCGACGCGTTGACGAACACGTCGGTAGCCTAGCCGAGCGTCTGCGCATTTGCGGACACGGCGGCACGTCGTCGACACGTTGACGGGTCGGCACACGCGTCAGTTTAGCTTTCTGGCTTTTGTTCCCTTGCAAAACATCTTCTTCTGGACACTCGCATGTACAAAGCACCTTTAAAGGAACTCCGCTTCGCCATCCACCAACTAATCGGCGACGAGAAACTCGCAGGCCTTCCAGGCCTCCCCGACTATTCCGCTGAGTTCGCCGACGCAGTGCTGGAGGAAGCCGGCCGCTTTGCCGAAAACGAGCTCGACCCAATCAATCGCATCGGTGATCGCACCGGCGCGAAGTGGACCGCCGACGGCGTGCGCATGCCGGCGGAGTTCAAAGCGGCGTATGCGAAGTTCGTCGAAGGCGGTTGGACGCAGCTGCGCGCAGATCAGGAGTTTGGCGGGCAAGGGGCGCCGATCCTGTTGGGCACGGCAGTGGAAGAGCTGTGGGCGTCGGCCAACCTCGCGTTCAAGCTGTGCCCGATGCTCACGCAGGGCTCGGTGGAAGCCATCAATCAGGTGGGCACGAAGGAACAGAAAGAAAAGTACCTGCCGAAGATGATCAGCGGCGAATGGACCGGCACCATGAATCTCACCGAGCCACAAGCCGGATCTGATCTCGCAGCGATCCGCACGCGAGCCGTGCGAGAGGGCGATCACTATCGTCTGCACGGTCAGAAAATCTTCATCACCTACGGCGATCACGACTACACATCGAACATCATCCACATGGTGCTTGGCCGCGTCGAAGGCGCGCCGTCAGGTGTGAAGGGTATTTCCTTGTTCATCGTGCCGAAGGTGCTAGTGAACGACGACGGTAGCTTGGGCGCGCGCAATGACGTGCGCTGTGTATCTATCGAGCACAAGCTCGGCATTCACGGCAGCCCGACGTGCGTTCTGTCGTACGGCGACAAAGAAGGTGCAGTCGCGTATCTGTTAGGCGAAGAGAACCGCGGCCTGGAATATATGTTCATCATGATGAACGCCGCGCGTCTCGCTGTTGGCCTCGAAGGTTATGCCTTGGCCGAGCGTGCGTATCAGCACGCGCTGGAGTATTCGCGCACGCGCGTGCAGGGCAAGCCGAAAGTGAGAAATGCGCCGGAAGGAAAGTCGGCGACGATTGCATATCACCCGGACGTCAGACGCATGCTGCTGACCATGAAAGGTTATGCCGACGCGGCCCGTGCCATCGGGCTATACGCAGCGATGCACTTGGATCTCGGCAAGCATTTGCCGGACGGTCCGGAAAAAGTGAAAGCCTACGCGCGGGGCGATTTGTTGATTCCCATCGTCAAAGGCTGGTCCACAGAGTTGGGCGTGACCACGACGTCGCTGGGCATACAGGTATACGGCGGTATGGGTTTCATCGAGGAAACAGGCGCCGCGCAGCTGTTCCGTGATTCGCGCATCGCGCCGATCTACGAAGGCACGACCGGCATTCAAGCAAACGACCTGGTCGGTCGCAAAGTCGGTCGCGATCAAGGCGCTACCATGTTCGCGCTCATCGTCGACATGCAGGCCGAGTTGGAGAAATTGTCGAGCTCGGATGCGGGCGTGGCCGCCAGCAAAGCCGCTGCGCTCGAAGGTGTGGCCGCGTTGAAGGATGCAACGGCGGCGCTGCTGAAAGATCCGGAAGCGGCATCCGCGGTGTGCGTGCCGTACTTGATGCTCGGCGGTGTGGCGATCGGCGGATGGTTGATGGCGAAGGCGCACGACCTGGCGGTTCGTCAGTCCGCGACCGATCCGGAATTCTTCGCTGCCAAGCAGCAGATAGCGCGATTCTACGCATCGAACTTGTTGCCCGAAGCGCAGACCCTGGCGCGCGTTGTGAAATCGGGTGCGGCTGCCATCCTCGAAGCGGATCCCGCGAAGCTCTGATCCGCGACCGCCTCCGGTGTACGAATTTGCCGAAGTTTTGGCATGATCGATCGCCGGATCGCGTAGGCATCAGCAAGGGCGGCCCTCAACGATGAGTGGCCGCGGAGTTCCGATGAGTCATACAGCTTCTGTCGACGTGCTGGTGATCAGCGGCGCGGACGTGCGCCGTTTGTTACCGATGAGCGATTGCATTCCTTTGGTCGAAAGCGCGATGCGCACCGTGTCGCGAGGCGGAGCACAACTGCCTTTGCGCATCGGCGTGTCGCCCGTCGGCACGCAGAACAAGATGGTGGTGATGCCGGGTTATCTCGACGAACCGACGGCCATGGGCGCGAAGGTGATCGCGGTGTATCCCGGCAATGCTCGACGAGGGTTGTCGTCGCACATGGGCGTCGTCGTTCTGTTCGATGTGCGGGAAGGTGTTCCTCTCGCCATGATCGATGCCGCCTCGATCACCGGACTGCGCACAGCTGCGGCCACGGCAGTTGCGACCCGAGCGTTGTCACCTGACGATTCGTGCGATCTCGCCATCATCGGCAGCGGCGAGCAGGCAGCGGCGCATCTGCATGCGATCAGTTTGGTCCGCCGGCTGCGTAGCATTCGCGTCTGGGGCCGATCGCGAGATCACGTTCACACTTTTGCCGAGCGTGAAGCCAAGTCTGTCGATTGCAGAATCGCAGTTTGCGGCAGCATTCGCGACGCGTTGGTCGGCGCGGATATTGTTTGTACGACGACCAGTTCGCGTGAGCCGATCGTTCAAGGTGCGTGGGTCGCGCGTGGCGCGCATGTGAATCTCGTCGGTGCGAGCACAGTAAACGCGCGCGAGGTGGATGACGCGCTGGTCAAGCAAAGCAGCTTCTTCGTCGACTACCGACCGTCGGCGTTGTCACAAGCCGGCGAATTGCTCGAAGCCATGGGCGCCGACGCCGCAAGTCACATTCGCGGCGAAATCGGCGAAGTGCTCAATGGCGCCGTCGCAGGCCGCACCGACGAATTCGAGATTACCGTCTACAAATCGCTGGGCATCGCGGCCCAGGATCTGGTCACGGCGCAGGAAGTCTATCGACGAGCCAAAGCCGACGGCACCGGAGTGCGCGCCAAACTCTAGCGCGCTTGCGTGCTTCGTGCTTCGATGGCCAGTGCGAGCGAATGCAGATCCGTGATCACGGTGAGCTTGTCCTGCTCGATCAGCCAGCGACGATTCAGCTCGTGCACGTCGTTCTCGGGATCGAAGCGATTCAGATATACCAGCGTCGGAATGTTGCCGATGGCTGCGAGCGTCAAGCGCACGGCATTGATGGTGCCGAGGCCGGCGTCGGCGACCAACAATATTTGATCGACGTGCAACTGCTCGATCAGTTGCATGCTGTCCCCGTCGCATGCGAGCGGCGAGCGAGCGCCGCCGACTGTTTCGACCAGCCCGATGTCGATTCCCGGCTGCCAATGTATTTCGCTGATCAGCTCTTGCATTCGCACCGGCCCGCGGCCGAGTGCAGTTGCAGCCATTGGCGGCGCCATCGCGATCGGATACCAGCGATGTGCCGGACATATATCGGTAATCTCTTCGCCGCTCGCACCCGCCAGCCGGGCTGCGTCGGTGTTGATGTCGTCCGGTGCATACGACTGCACGGGCTTGCGAGCAGCCACTCGCGTTCCGCGGAGTTTCAACGTTGCGAGCAATTGCGAGCCCACCCACGTCTTGCCGACTTCGGTGGTCGTGCCCAAAACGCCGATCAATCGAGTCGGTCGACTGTGTGGCGTACTCATGCGTTGGCTGCCGCCGGCGTACGCGCGGCGGTAATCTCGTTCAGCGCATGACGCAACAGCTGTACCGAGATTTCGGTGTGAGCGGCGGACAAGGCGACGCGCAAGCGCGACGTTCCCTTGGGCACCGTAGGCGGACGAATGGCAGGCACGTAAATTCCTCTTTCCTTGAGTTGTGCTGCCGCGAATAACGCGGCCGAGTCCTCGCCGAGCACGATCGGCACGATCGCCGATGAATGATTGGGCTGCAACATGTCGATCAACAATCTCAGCCGTGCGCGCAGCCGTTCGCCTTCATCGCTTTCGCAGATTCGCAATGCCGCCAGCGCCGCGGCGGTATCGGCCGGCGACAAACCGGTCGTGAATATAAACGTCCGGGCACGATTGATCAGTAGCTCGATCAAACGACTCGACCCCGCGACGAAGCCGCCCAGCGCTCCCAGCGTCTTCGAGAGCGTACCGACCTGCAACACCTGAAGTCCACTCGTCGGTCGCAATTTCGGACCGAGTACCGCGTGCGCCTCGTCCAATACTAACAATGCGCCGTGTTCGATACATAACTCGGCGAGCGCTGGCAGGGGTGCGCAGTCGCCGTCCATCGAGAAAACCGACTCGGTGACGACAATTTTGCGTCCGGGCGTCTGTTGCAGCAGCTGCTGCAAATGCGCCATGTCCAAATGTCGATACACCAGGGTGCGAGCTTTCGCCAGGCGGCAGCCATCGATGATGGAGGCATGATTCAATTCGTCGCTAAATAGCGTCACATCCTGCGCGCCCAACGATGCGAGCACACCGAGGTTGGCGGCGTAGCCGGACGAAAACACCAACGCGCTTTCACTGTGTTTCCACTCCGCGATTGCCTGTTCCAATTCGCCATGCAGGCTGCGCGTGCCGACGACCAGGCGCGACGCCATGGCGCCGGTGCCGAATCGTTCGATTGCAGAGATGGCCGCCATTCGTACTGTCAGATGTGCAGACAGTCCGAGATAGTCGTTCGAGGCAAACGATATAACCCGTTTGCCACCGACGATGCCTTCCGGGCCGTCGCCTTCGAACGGCACCGGTTCACGAAATCGATGGAGTGCGCGCAGTCCGTCGAGTTGCTCGGCGGCCCAGGCATTCCAATTCGTCATGTCGTTTCCTCCAATGCTTCCGCAAGCGTCGCGACGATGCGGTCGATCTCGGCGGCTGTGACGGTGAGCGGCGGCACGATCGTGATCACAGGGCCCATGGAGCGCGACAGGACCCCGCGATTCACCATCGCCATACAGGTGCGACGCGCGAGCTTCGGATCGTCCGATGTATCCAGCTCGACCGCGCCCATGAGTCCGGCGACACGAATCGCTTGCACACGCTCGAATACGTTGAGACGCGTCCGCAAGGCCTCGCTGAGTTGAGCCGAACGTGCGCGAACGTTGTCGAGCACGTTCATCGATTCCATGAGCTGCAGATGTTTCAGGGCCACTGCAGCGGCCAGCGCGTTACCGCCGTACGAGTGGCCGTGATACAGCGTCTTCTCGCTCAGGTCGGGGCCGAGGAACGCTTCGAACACGCGCTGCGAAGCGACCGTTACCGACATCGGCAGATAGCCACCGGTGATGCCTTTTCCCAGGCAAAGCAAATCGGGTCGCAGATTGCACTGTTCCGATGCGAACAGCGTGCCGGTGCGTCCAAAGCCGGTCGCCACTTCGTCGCAGATCAATAAGACGCCGGTGTCGCGACAGGCCTTGCCCAATTCCGCGAAGTCCGCGGCCGGTGCAATCAACATTCCCGCGGCGCCTTGCACCAACGGTTCGATGACCACTGCCGAAAGTTTGCGATGATGTTCGCGCACCAATTCGGCCGCAGTGCGCACAGCATTTGGCTCCGCATACGAAGGCGCTCGCATCACGGGGAAGCGCAGCGGATCGAATATTTGTGTCCCAAAGCCGCCGCCGCCCAACGACAGCGAGCCGATCGTGTCGCCGTGATAACCGCTACCGAACGCAAGATAGGTCGTGCGATTGCGGTCGCCTTGGTTCGTCCAGTACTGGAACGCAATCTTCAACGCTTGCTCCGCTGCCGCCGCGCCGTCGGCAGCGAACAGCATATGCGGACGATCGACCGGCACGACACGAGCGAGTGCTTCCGCGAATTCGATGACCACGCGATTGCCGTTACCGAGCATGGTGGAGTGCGCCACTCGATCCAGCTGATCGCGCAGGGCCTGGTCCAATTCGGGCACGCGATGGCCGAGGGTCGTTACCCACAACGACGAGATGGCATCCAGGTACCGCTTGCCGTCCACGTCGATCAGTTCGCGGCCCTCGGCCCGTTCCACGATCACAGGCCGGTTGTCGGCGTAGCAATCCATTTGAGTGAAGCCATGCCACACGCTGGCGGCATCCCGTTCGAGCCAGTTCATGCTGTCAACCTTGTCTACCAATTAAAGTAGACAGTGTAAGCGAGCCGCCTCATCCCATGTATGATTCGTGCATGGAAAAAACCTATATCTCCGCCGAATCGCTGTTACGCGACTCGCTCGCCCTGGGCGTACAGATCGTCCGCAGCGGCTTCCGCCCGTCGTTCCTGGTCGGGGTCTGGCGCGGCGGGGCGCCGATCGGCATATCCGTACAGGAAGTGCTGGAGTTCAACGGCATCGAATGCGATCACATCGCGATTCGAACGTCGTCCTATACGGGCATCAATCAGCAGGCGAAGACGGTGCGCGTGCACGCGATCGACTACCTGGTGTCGCGATTGTCGTTCGAGGATCAGCTGTTGCTGATCGACGATGTATTCGATTCAGGCCGGAGCCTCGAAGCCGTCATCGCGGAGCTGCAGCGTCGCTGCCGCAGGAACATGCCGGAGCAGGTGAAGATTGCTACGGTTTACTACAAACCTGCCCGGAACAAGAGCTCGTTCAAGCCGGACTTCTATATTCGCGAGACGGACCAGTGGCTGGTGTTTCCTCATGAGGTGCATGGACTGACCCGCGAGGAGATTTTGGCGAACAAGCCTGTTGGGGAGGACTTCTTTTCTGCTACGTCGCTGGAGCAGAAGTAAGCAGATCGGCGAGGGTGAGTGCTACAACAACCGTGGCCTTCCTCAAGTCGCTCAACCGCAAACACTCATCCGCCCCATGCCCATTTGCCTCTTGAAGCGTCCTCGGCCCCGCGCCGTATAGCACAGTAGGAATACCAGCAGTCGAGTAATGCCTCGCATCCGTATACAGCGGCACACCGTGCACAGGAATCGACCCACCGAATTCCTTCTCCGCATGCCTGCGTAACGCGGCAATCATCGGCGCAGCACCAGGCAACTCGATCAGCGGCTCGGCCAACATAACTCGCTTGATATCGACGGTAATACCAGAGCGCCCCGCGACCGCACGCTCGATCAAAGCTCGCAACTTAACTTCCGCCTCGGCCGCCGACTCTTCTGGAATAACGCGACGATCAAGCCGCAACGTAACGCGGTCTGGCACGACGTTGGTGTTGATGCCACCTTGAATCAATCCGACGTTCAGCGTGGGCGTGCTGATACCAGGCACCCGCGAGTGCACGAGCGACAACTCCGCACGGTGCGCGTAAAGCGCATTCAAAATCTGAGTAGCTGCTTCGAGCGCATCCACGCCCGTGGAGGGAATGGCTGCGTGACCCGACTTCCCATTCACCACCACTTCCAAATGCAAACATCCGTTGTGCGCGCTCGTCACGGCATAAGAAAATCCCGCGCTGATCGCAAAGTCCGGTTTGCTCAGCCGCTCCTCGACCAATCGCTTCGGCCCAATGTTCCCGCCGACTTCCTCGTCGTAAGTGAAGTGCAGCTCGACTGCGCCCTGCAACGGCACCCCTTGTTTCTCCAGCTCGATCAGCGCCAACAGCGCCCACGTGTAAGTGGCGAAGTCAGATTTGCTGACCGCGACGCCTCGACCGAACATCACCAAACCATGCTCGGGATCGTCGATGATTTCCGCGCCGTAAGGATCGCGCGACCAACCGCGACCGGGAGGGACCACGTCGCCGTGCGCGTTGAGAGCGATGGTGGGGCCTTGGCCCTGGCCGAAGCGTCGGCGCACGATGAGATTGGTGGCGGAGATCATGCCGTTCGCCTGCACGGCCTCGTCGGGCACGACGTCGGTCTCGACTTCGAGATCCAGCAAATTCTCAAGCAGTTCGTGAGCACGCTCGGCCGGAGCCGCGCAATCGCCGGGCGGATTGTCGCTGGGCGCGTGAACCAACTCGGCGAGAAATTCGACTTGTCGAATGAATTCGCGCTCCAGGAAAGCATTCACCACGGCGCGGGCGGACTCGGACATTCAAGGATCCTGGCAGGTCAATAAAAAATCGCTGAAGACCCGCGCAGCGGCGTCGGCGTCCTCGGTTGTCATGGTCTCGGCGGGATGATGACTGATGCCACCATTCCCGCACCGGACGAAAAGCATACCAATGTCCGCCACGCTTGCCATCTTCAAGGCATCGTGGCCGGCGCCGCTGGGTAAGTGCCGAGGCGTCGCATCGCCAGTGATCTTGCGAACACTTCGGGCCAGTTTCCGCTGCATTTCGCGGGAGCAGGGCGCAGCGTTCGCGTTCATCGTCCTGCGAATATCCACGCTAACGCTACGTCGAGTGGCGATGCTTCGAATCTCATCGAGCACGCGGGACAGCGCCATATCGCGCACGCTGTCGTCACCAGCGCGAAGGTCGATCGTCAAATCGCACCGTCCGGGAATGACGTTGATTGCGCCGTTGGGCACGTCGAGCTTGCCGACGGTGCCGACCAGTCCCGGTGTCCCAGAGCAATGTTTCTCGACGGCCAAAACGACTTCAGCCGCTGCGGCTGCCGCGTCTTTGCGTAGAGTCATCGGCACAGTACCGGCGTGTCCTGCTTGCCCCGTGATAGCGACGCTGTATCTCACGCTGCCGGCGATGGCAGTCACGACGCCAAGCGACCGATCCTCGTCGAGCAGCATCGGTCCTTGCTCGATGTGAACTTCGGCATAGCCCAATAGTTGCTGAGGATCGCGAGCGAGGCTTGGAATCGCACTGGGATCAAGGCCGGCAGCGAGCAGCGCTTCGCGCATCGAGATGCCGTGGGCATCGACATTGTCCAGCAAAGCGCTGTCGAACGATCCGGCGACGGCGCTGCTGCCGAGGAACGTCGATTTGTAACGCACGCCTTCCTCGTCCGCGAACGCGATGATTTCCAGGTCGAACGGCAATTGTTTGCGTTGTTGCCGCAGCTCGGTGACGCAGGCGATGGGTAGCACGATGCCGAGGCGTCCATCGTAGCGACCCGCGTCGACGACGGTGTCGTAGTGCGAGCCCGTGATAAATGTCTTTGCGTCGGGTTGCCCGCAACGCCAACGGCCGACGACATTGCCGATCGCATCGATCTCCGCGCTCAGCCCCGCAGCCAGCATCCAATCTCGAATCTGTGCCGCTGCCGCGCGATGTGCCGGGCTCAAGTACGAGCAGGTCAGGTGCTCCGAGCTTTCGGAATACTGCGCGAGCTTGTCGATCATCGCCATGACTTCGGCGCCCGCATTCGTGGCCACTGCGTCGGCCAGGCGAAAGCCGCCGATGCGACCGATCTGATGTAATGCGACGGCCTGTTCGGCGGCGACATCGTGCTCAATGCGTTGCTCGAATTCGCGGATGATGGACGCTGGAGTGTGCCCGCGTACCGCAAGAATGAACGGAAAACCAAATCGCGCGCCGTACGCTTTGTTCAGCTCCTGCAGTCGCGCGAATTCGATGGGAGTGCACGAGTCCAGCCCCGCCCCTTGTTGCTCTCGGCCGGATTCCGCCGTCAGTTCTTTGCGAATCGCAGCCTTGCCCGCAAGCTCAGGGTGTGCGCGAATCAACTTGAGTTGCTCGTCTGTAGAAGCAGCAGCGACAACGGCACACATCGCGTCTAACAACTGTACCCGCGATGTAAACGGTCGAGCCTGCGCCGCGCGCTCCGCGATCCACGGCGAATGTTCGAAGATCGCACCGAGCGCCGCGACGAACTCGTCGACCGATGCAGTGTTGAGACGATCCAGACTAATCATGTGAGTGGTGCCGGGTGCGTGGCGATCCAGTGAGCGGCGATATCGATGCGGCGGCAGATCCACACGCGATCATGTTTCATCACGTAGTCGAGGAATCGCTCCAAGGCAGCAATGCGGGCCGGCCGCCCGACCAGCCGGCTATGCAGTCCGATCGACAGCATCTTCGGCGCATTCAAGCCTGAAGGATCGCCTTCGCGATACAAGGTGTCGAAAGCATCTTTCAAGTAATCGAAGAACTGCGTGCCCGAGTTGAATCCCTGCGCGGCGGCGAAGCGCATGTCGTTGCTGTCGAGGGTGTAGGGTACGACCAGATGCTGAACCGTTCTCGGACGGCCGTGATACTCGATGCGAACCTTGGTCCAGTAGGGAAGATCGTCTGCATATGAGTCAGCGTCGTAGACGAAACCGCCGTGCTCGACCAGCAAACGTCGAGTGTTAGGACTGTCGCGGCCGGTGTACCAACCCAGCGGCGCAGAACCGGTGAGGTCGCGAATGATCTGCACGGCTTCGCGCAGATGTGCGCGTTCCGTCTGCTCGTCGACTTGTTGATAGCTGATCCAGCGCAAGCCGTGGCAGGCGATCTCATGGCCGAGCTCTCTGAACGCCGCAACTGCTTCGGGATGCCGTTGCAAAGCCATCGCAACGGCAAAGATGGTGAGCGGCAAGCGGCGTTGCTCGAACGTGCGCAGTACGCGCCAGAGGCCGGCGCGCGAGCCGTACTCGTAGATCGATTCCATGCTCATGTGACGCATCGGGAATGCTTGCGCGCCAATGATTTCGGAAAGAAACGTTTCCGAAGCCGGATCGCCGTCGAGCACGTTGTTCTCGGCGCCTTCCTCGTGATTCAACACGAATTGAAGCGCGAGGCGTGCGCCGTTGGGCCATTGCGGATGCGGCGGATGACGGCCGTAGCCGATGAGATCGCGAGGATAGGCTTCGGTCATTGGCCGCTCCGGTTGCAGGAGATCTCGACGCGTTGGCCCAGGATGTGAGTTTCAGCGACATTGCGGTCGTCGCCCAAGGTAGCGAGTACCAGAAGTCGTTCCGACAGGGTCGGCGATTGGTCGAAGCGTCGCGACATGAGCGGAGTCGCGCGCCCGTCGAGCACGATGAAATCCGCTTCATGGCCGGGTTGGAATTGCCCAATGCGATCGCTCAAGCCGAGCGCGCGAGCGCCGCCGAGCGTTGCGAGATAGAACATGCGCAGCGGTGAGAGGCGCTGGCCGGTCAGTTGCGCGACTTTATAAGCCTCACCCATGGTGCTGAGCATGCTGAAGCTGGTGCCGCCGCCGACATCGGTGGCGAGCGAGATTTTCAATCCGGCAGCGTCCGCGGCGGCAATGTCGAACAGGCCGCTACCGAGATACAGATTCGATGTGGGGCAAAATGCCGCCGATGCTCCTGTTTTCGCCATACGCTCGCGATCGGTTGCATCCAGGTAGATGCAATGTGCATACGTCGCCCGATCTCGTAACAAGCCGGCGCGGTCGTAGACATCGAGATAGCTGCGAGAGCCTGGGAACAGCTCGCGAACCCAATTCACTTCGTCGGTGTTCTCGGCGAGGTGAGTGTGAATAAACACGTCAGGGTAGTCGCGAGCCAAGCGGCCAGCACTCGCGA
>Ga0247784_1000322_pt1 | contig 13508 bp, 14 predicted proteins | sample UWRJL169409R5_FD_179909 | JGI IMG/M metagenome (GOLD analysis project Ga0247784, IMG submission 179909) | Plant litter microbial communities from Arlington Agricultural Research Station in Wisconsin, United States - UWRJ-L169-409R-5 | ecosystem: Environmental > Terrestrial > Plant litter >...
AGATCCAGGCCAGCGGCAGCAACCGCATCAAGACCGCGATCAATCCCGGCGAAGGCGCGTTCTACGGTCCGAAGTTCGAGTATGTGCTGCGCGACGCCATCGGCCGCGACTGGCAATGCGGCACCACGCAGGTCGACTTCAACCTGCCGGAACGTTTCGGCGCGTTCTATATCGACGCCGACGGCTCCAAGAAGGCGCCTGTCATGGTGCACCGCGCGATCTGCGGTTCGATGGAACGCTTCATCGGCATTCTGATCGAGCACTTTGCCGGTAATTTCCCGCTCTGGCTGGCGCCGATCCAGGTGGTTGTGACGACCATTACCTCCGAAGGCGACGAATACGCCAAGGTGGTCGCCGCCGCCGCGCGGCGCGCAGGCCTGCGCGTCGAGATCGACCTGCGCAACGAGAAGATCAACTACAAGGTCCGCGAGCACTCGCTGGCGAAAATTCCCGCTTTGCTCGTCGTCGGCAAGAAGGAAGCCGAGACTCATTCGGTCTCGATCCGCCGGCTCGGCAGCGAGGGTCAGAAGGTGTTTCCGACGGACGAGGCAATCGCCGCCCTGGTCGAGGAAGCGACGCCGCCGGATGTGAAGCGGATGCAGGCTGCGGGCTGATCATAATCGGTCTAAATCGACTTCCGCTGGACCGGCTGTGCCCCTATCTGTGGCACAGCCATTTCCGACGAAAGAGACACTTAGTGCCCGACGCCATTGAACTCCTGAAGATACGCCGCTCCGTAAAACCCCGCGAGATGAGCGGGCCCGGCCCTTCGCCTTCCGAGATCGACACCATCCTGACCATCGGCGCGCGGGTGCCGGACCACGGCAAGCTGACGCCGTGGCGCTTCATCGTGTTCGAGGGCGACGCCCGGGCGCGAGCCGGCGATGTCATTGCGCAGGTGTTTGCGAAGAAGAACCCCTCTGCGCCTGCTGCTGACATCGAAATGGAGAAGCGCCGGCTGATGGATGCGCCGCTGGTGATCGCGGTGGTCAGCTTCACCCGGCCGCACCCAAAAGTGCCGGCCTGGGAGCAGGAACTGTCCGCCGGCGCGAGCGCGATGAACATCGTCACCGCTGCCACCGCGCTCGGCTATGGCGCCAACTGGCTGACCGGCTGGTTCGCGTTCGACCGCGACGTGCTCGATGGATTCGGATTGAAAGCGGACGAAAAGCTCGCCGGATTCATCCATATCGGCACCCCAGCCAAGCCGGCCGAGGATCGTCCGCGCCCGGCGCTCTCCGATATCGTGACGCGGTTCTAGACTTGCGTTCGTCACATCCGCTGTTTGCGACTTAAGACAGCTCTCTTCATCGTCATTCAACGACAAAGCCCGGCACAGAACTCTCGTTCTGCGCCGGGCATGTCGCGTCGTCACGACACGACGACCATCGCGCGCACGATCACCCCCACAGATGATTGTCGATATGCTGGTGCGCCACGTTGCTCAGTTCGGCGAGCTGCGCGCTGTGGAAATCAGCGCCCGATGCGCCGGCTGCATCGCTGCGGTCGCCCTGGATTGAATGCAGCAGGGAAGCGAGATCGGCGAAGCGCCCGCCAAGATCACCGCCGAAGCCATTACTCGTGCCGGCATCTGCACCAGTACCCGTGGCGCGATCGCCCGCAGCCGTCTGGGTTCCGCCACAGCCGCCGGCGCCGCCATTGCCCGCATCCGCGGTCGGTGTGTCAGGCGTTGCTGGGGTATCGCCGGCGGTGTCCGGCGGCGTGTTCCCCGTGCCTGCATCCGACATGTCGATGGTGTTGGCGCCATAAAGCGCCACAATGCCGTCGATGTCGGATTGCTCCAAACCGTCGAGCGAGAAATTGGCGGTCGAGTTCATCACCGCATCATCGCCGTTGAAGTGACCCAGTCCAATCGCATGCCCGATCTCGTGGATCGCGACGAGCGAGAATTCCGAGCCGCTCAGATTGTCGCCGCTATCGAATCGGATGTCCGCACTCTGAAGCTGGCCCCCTGAATAACTGAAGCCCGTGACCCCCAGAACGTTGCCGGCGCCATCGATCGCACTATTTGAAAAATCGATGTCGGCATCGGCAGTGGAAGAGACTGCCTGAAATTGAATATTGGCGACCTCGGACCATTCAGCGAATGCAGCATTGATGGATTGCATTTCTGCCTGGGAGATACTGTCATCGACGGCCCAGGTGACCGTCCCGCCCGCAGTGCCCAGTTCGGGCGAGCCCCATTTTGCGCCCTCGAGGCTGAAATCGTACGCCATGCTGTCTCCCTCGCTGTTGCTGTAGATCAAGATCGCAGTGTCGGAGACGTAAGCTGCCTGCTTGACGAGACTGAGATTCTCGCTGGCGAGAGTGAGGCGATACAACGCTCATTAAATGATAGGCAATCCGCGACGAGCCGACGCAGCTTTGCAACGGCGAGCATCAAGCAAGACGGCCCCGCGCAAACCGCCACCACATCGGCACGCCGCAAAAGCCCGAAGGATCGCCCTCGCCCGGCGCTGTCCGAACGATTCTGAGGCCAAGCCGGTCACGACCGGCCCGAACCGGGGCCAATTCACCTTTGCATGGGGTTGTTTTGCGATTTTTGTCCGGGAGCCGCAATGGCGCCCCGCAGTCTCGTCCCGCGGCTAGCGCGCGATCACCTCGACCTCGCCGTCGACGCCGTTGACGACGTTGAAGGGACGTTCAAACACCTTGCCCTCGTTCTTGGCAATCGCGCGGTATTCGCCCTCGGACAGCACCACGCGCGGAAACGCGCCGATCGATTCCTTGATGACGTCGCCGCCCGGCGTGATCACCGACCACGCGGTGTTGGCGAGCGCCTCGCCGCCCCGGTCGCTGACCAGCTTTAACGTAATCACCGCCGCGCGATGGCTGACGGTCACGTCCGTCAGCTTGCCGGCCTGGACGCGGATATCGGAGCGCACCACCGAATTGGCGTCGCCATAGTTGGAGATGATGTAGTAGGTCCCCTCCGGCAATAGCGCGACATCGCCCGCAGGCACGTTGGGGATCAGCGACTGCCGCTCGGCGCCGGCGCCACCTTCGAACTGGCTGCCCTTGTAGAGCGCGAACGAAATCTGGTTCGGCGGAATCTTGCTCGAGCCGACGCGGCCCTCAATGCGCAGTCCTCCGGCCGGGAGCACAAAGCCGATGCGGTCGGTCTCCGCTTTCAGGCTCACCGCCCGCACCGCGCCGACCAGGCCGAGCGCCACGTGGACAACGTAATTGCCGGGCGGCAGCACGATGTTCGGGGTCGCGCCCCGCTCCTCGCGGAGCAGCTTGAAGGTGCCGGTGTCGTCCGGCTTGTCGGCGAACACCCGCCACACTAAACCGCCGTTGATGATCGGTAGATCCTTGCCGTAGCGCGCCGTCAGCGACAGCACCCCCTGATTTGGAACTGCGGGCGCCGCCGGTGGCGTTATCGGCGGGATGGTCGCAATCGACGGCGGCACGACGGTGGGCTGGTTTGGCGGCGCGGGAAGCGTCGGGATCGCTCCCGTCCCCGACGAAGGCGCCAGATTCAGGGCTGGCGCGGTCTGGACATCCGGGACCGCGGCCGGAGGTACCGGTGGCGGGCGGTCCTGGAACATCTGGGCCGAAACGGGGGCCGGAAGCAGCGCAGCCAGCGCCAAGCCAGCCGTCGTGGCAAGCACTATCGCCGGGAAAGGCCATCCGCCCCGCCCGAATCCAACGATACCGTTACCGCCCGAGATCATGGCCATGCTTTTCACTGAAAACGCGGCAAATTCAAGCCTCTGTCACGCAGGTTCGGCCCGAGGGGTGGCGGAACCGGCCCTGGCACCCAATGTTAATGCGGCCGTGGTCCAGTCTGGTTCACCACCTAGGCTCGCCGGCTTAAACCACGCCGGCGGGTTGCAATGAACGGTTCTGGCGCTGCCGCGCCGCGGCGAACATCGTAAGGCCGCAGGAGAGTTTGCGTGTTGGATAGCTGGATGGGGCGCGGCCAAAAGGGTTCCGATGCCCACGAAAAGGTAGGACTCGGCATCGTCCGCCGGCCGGTAATCGGGCTTGCGCTGGGCGGCGGTGCCGCACGCGGCTTCGCCCATATCGGCATCATCCGGACGCTGGTGGCGCATGGAATCATTCCCAACGTCGTGGTGGGGACGTCGATCGGCGCCGTGGTCGGAGGCGCCTATGCCTCCGGACATCTTGATGCCGTGGAGGAATGGGCGCGCGGCCTTCAGCCGAGAAATATCCTTTCCTATCTCGACATTCGCCTGAACGGCTCCGGCTTGATCGGTGGCGCCAAGCTTGCCGCCGAAATAGAGTCCGCGATGGGCCCGACCCTGATCGAAGACCTTCCGATGAAATTTGCGACCGTTGCGACCGAAGTGCGCACCGGCCATGAGATCTGGCTCACCCACGGCCCGATGGTGGATGCGATGCGCGCATCCTATGCGCTGCCGGGAATATTCTCGCCTGTCCTGGTTGGCGACCGCTGGCTGGTCGACGGCGCGCTGGTCAATCCGGTGCCGGTGTCGGCGGCGCGCGCGCTCGGGGCGGAAATCGTCATCGCCGCCAATCTTTCCAGCGACGTCTTCACGCACTCCACGACGATCTATTCCCACGGCCCGACATCAGGCGTTTCCGTATCGGTGATGCCGGAAGCCGAACCCGAGCCGCGGAAACGCGGCATCGGAAAATTCTTCTCCGCCGAGCGCACCATGAAGCGCGAGTTCTTCGGCGGTGGCGGACGGCCGGGCATCTCCTCGGTCATGGTCGATGCCTTCAACATCATGCAGGACCGCATCACCCGCGCACGGCTGGCGGGCGATCCGCCCGATCTCCTGATTTCGCCGCGCGTCGGCAAGATCGGCTGGTTCGATTTTCACCGCGCCGACGAGCTAATCTCCCACGGCGTACGCGCCGCCGAGCGCGCCATCGAATCGATCCAGGAGGCGATCCACATTTTGGCGCCGCCGCCGGCGGGCGAAGCCAGGACGGCGGTCGAAAAGACCGAGAAGGAATAACGATCACGCCGTCTTGATGTAATCGCGCAGCGCTTCCTGTTCGGTTTCGTATTCCTGAACGCGGCGCTTGACGATGTCGCCGATCGAAATCAGACCCACCACCTTGCCTTCCTCGACCACTGGCAGATGTCGGAACTTGCCGATCGTCATCACTTCCATGATCCCGGCGACAGTGTCGGACTCCCGGCAACTCACGACCTTGCGTGTCATCACCGCGCTGACCGGCTCCTCGAGCACCTTGGCGCCGCGTTCGCCCAGCACGCGGACGATGTCGCGCTCTGACAGGATGCCCTCCAGCCGCGTCTGGTTCATGACCAGCACGGCGCCGATCTTGCGGACGGCAAGGATCTTGATCGCCGCCGAAAGCTTGGCGTCCGGCCCGACGCTCTGGATCTGATGGCCCTTGGTGTCGAGAATGGAACGTACCGTCATTGTCGCCTCCCTGAATCCGTCCGTGCCCCCGAGAGCCCGACTTGTTCGCGAGTCTTCAATCAACAGTTCCGCGCCGGTGTCGTTTCAAGGCTGTCGTTTGAGCGCGCGGTTTACAAGCGGCTGTCATTGCACGGCAGCGGCGTTACAACTTGTGTGGATGATGGATGAAATCGCTCACCACCGCAAGCGGCGATCAGACGCAGCCCGGCTCGTCCGGCGAGGAGGCATCGGCGGCATGCGGCGTCGCACGCGGCACCGGATCGAACAACGAAAACAGCAACAGGCCGGCGAAAAATCCGCCGATGTGCGCCTGCCAGGCAACGCTCGCGCCATCGGTGCCGATCGAAATCGACCCGAGGCCGAAGATAATATTGACCCCGAACCACACCGCCAGAAATCCGAGCACCCGCGGATTGCGTAGCGCCCGGGCCAGCGACAGCGCTGGAACTCTCGCTGCGGCATCGGCGTCGCCTCGATGGAACGAAAGAAAACTTCCCTTCACGAAGGCAAAACGGATCGCGGCGGCCATCGCGCCGGACACCGATGCCGAAGCGCCGATCATCGGCGCGATCGCATGTTCATGGGTGACAAGATGCGCCAGAGCGCCCGCCGCGGCCGTCACCGCCATGAATACGAAGAACCTGACGGCACCGAACCGGCGCGCCAGCGCACTGCCGAACGGCAACAGCCACAGCACGTTGAAGCCGATATGGCTGAGATTGGCATGCAGCAGCGAATAGCTGACGAAGGTCCAGACCTTGGCGCCATCCCCGCCGGGAAAGGTGATGTTGAGCAACGTCGAATCGTAGCGCTTCGGAATGAAACCGAACACGTCGATGGTCCAGTTCTCCAGCTCCACCGGCAGGAGCACCCGCAGATGAATCACGGCGATCAGCACGACATAGGCCGTCAGCGCGCCCGGCAGCGTCAGGATTGGCTCGTGCGGGGCGTCCGGCGGATCGACCGTGGATGAGTAAGGCTGGGATTCCAAAGACCAGGACCTTCAAGGCGGCTTCGAGGCGTGTCGGTTCAGATAGGCGGCTTTGGCCATCATGTGCAAGTGCACAATCGCGCTATCCGTTGTCCCGGACGTCGCGGCGCCTCAGAGCCGGGATACCAGTTCGTTCAAAAGAAAAAGGGAGGATGCTGAGAACATCCTCCCTTGTCTTGCTGATCTTGCCGCGCCCCAGGAGCAAGGGATCACATCCCCACCCCTCCCCGCGCGATGATCAAACTGATTGACACCAACCTGTGTACCAACTGCGCCGAAGAAACTTTTCAGATAATCCGGCGCCGTCCGATGCGTTCCACACTACGCACGCCGCCCCGGCTTCGCCAACCTCATAGTTAATTTAACGTTAACAACGCAAAGCCGCGGCGCGCGCGGCCAAATCGCGTTCCCGGCATGGACGCTGCACGGCCTGTCCGGCACAACACGCCGGGGACGGCGTGTTGCGTAAATGCGGGACAGAAGTGTCTCGCCAACGCAACCCGGGGCGAGGATCAGATATGAAACACCCATCGAGCCGCGAGTTCTTCGCCTATTGGGACGCGAAGCGTGGCGATGCGCGGGCACCGGACCGCAGCGAGATCGAACCCGGCGCGGTGCGCGAACTGCTCGGCGACATCTTCGTGCTGTCCTACGACAACGAGGCCGGCTACCCGTTTCGTGTCGCCGGAACGCGGGTATGCGCCCTGCTCGGCCGCGACCTTAAGGATACCGGCTTCTCCGCGCTGTTCACCCCGGACAGCCGCCGCGAGATCGAAGACATCATCAGCTACGTCGCGGAGGAAATGCTGGCGGCGATCGTCGGCGTCACCGCGACTTCGGACGAGGGCATGACGGCGCATCTGGAATTGCTGCTGCTGCCATTCAACAACCGCGCGCATGCGCCGATCAGCCTGACCGGCGTGCTGGCGCCGTTCGAAAGCGGCCTCGGCACGATCCGGGATTTCAAGGTGACGTCTTGGCGCTATTTGCACCGGCCGCAAAAGCTCGTTCCGCGTGCCTTGCGCAAGCTCGCAATCGCGCGCGGCTTCATGGTGTATGAAGGCCTGCGCTAGCCGGTCGAGCCATTCAGCTGCACTACCGTGGCAGCAGATTGGTCTTCGCCACGTCGATCACCTCGTCGCCACGGCCGCTCATCACGGCGCGAAGTACCCACAGGCTGAAGCCCTTGATCTGCTCGGCCGTGATCGCCGGCGGCATCGACAATTCCTGGGTGGCGGTGACGACGTCGAGGACAGCGGGACCGTCATGGGCCAGCACGTCGCGGATCGCGTTTGAGAGCTCGCCCGGATCCTCCACCCGCACCGCATGAATGCCCATGGCACGGGCCATCGCGGCGAAATCGGGGTTCTTGAGATCGACGCCGGTTTCGATGAAGCCGGAAGCCTTCATCTCCATCGCGACGAACCCCAGCACGCCATTGTTGAAGACCACGATCTTCACCGGCAACTTCATCTGCGTCAGCGTGATCAGGTCGCCCATCAGCATGGCAAACCCGCCATCGCCTGACATCGAGATCACCTGCCGTCCCGCCTGCGCGGCCTGCGCGCCGATGGCGTGCGCCATGGCGTTGGCCATCGAGCCGTGGACCCAGGAGCCGATCAGGCGCCGGCGGCCGTTCATGGCGAGATAGCGCGCCGCCCAGATCGTTGGCGTGCCGACATCGGCCGTGAACACCGCGTCCTCTGACGCCTGCTCGCTCAGGAGGCGCGCCAGATATTGCGGATGGATCGGCTTTTGCCCCGGCGTGCCCTGCGCGAGCTCGTCCAGTCCGGCACGGGCTTTCTTGTAGTGGGCCCGGCTGTCGTCGAGATGCTTGCGTTCGCTTTTCTCCTGCAGCTTCGGCAGCAGCGCCGCAATCGTGGCGCCGACGTCGCCGACGAGGCCCAGGTCGAGCCTGCAGCGGCGGCCGAGATTTTCAGGCCGGATATCGACCTGGGCGATCCTGGCATCCGTCGGCAGAAACTGCTTGTAGGGAAAATCAGTCCCGAGCATCAGCAGAACGTCGCAGGCATGCATCGCGGCATAGCCGGACGAAAAACCGATGAAGCCGGTCATGCCGACGTCGTAGGGATTATCGTATTCGACGTGCTCCTTGCCGCCGAGCGCATGCACGATCGGGCTCTTGAGCGTCTCGGCAAGCCGCATCAGGCCGTCATGGGCGCCGGCACAGCCGCGGCCGCAGAACAGCGTGACGCGCCCAGCGCCGTTGAGGAGTTTCGCCAGCGTCTCCAGTTCGCTTTCAGCCGGTTGGACGATTGGCGCTGCCGGCAGCAGTCCGGCATTCGGCGAGATGCCGCGCTTGGGCGCTGCACGCAGTGCAACGTCGCCGGGAATGACGATGACGGCCACGCCACGCCGCCCCACCGCCGCACGGATGGCGTTTTCCAGCACGTAAGGCAGTTGCGCCGGATCGGAAACCAGTTCGCAATAATGGCTGCATTCGCGGAACAGGTCCTGCGGGTGCGTCTCCTGAAAATATCCGCCACCGATTTCGGCGGACGGAATCTGCGCGGCGATGGCGAGCACCGGCGTGCGGCTGCGATGCGCGTCGAACAGGCCGTTGATGAGATGCAGATTGCCCGGACCGCACGAGCCTGCGCAGACCGCAAGCTCGCCGGTGATCTGCGCCTCAGCCGCGGCGGCAAAGGCGGCGACCTCCTCATGCCGGACGTGGATCCAGTCGATCGCCTTTCGCTTCCGCAACGCGTCGGTGAGGCCGTTCAGGCTATCGCCGACCACGCCGAAAATGCGCTTGACGCCGGCCTGGGCCAGCGTCTCTGCAATAAGGTCTGCGACATTGTCGATCTTCATGCTGAATGATCCTTTCTCAGCGTCCGGTGAACACCGCCGCACGTTTCTCCAGGAAGGCGTTACGCCCCTCCATTGCGTCGGCGCTGAGTCTGATTTCCGCCTGGGTTTCGATCTCGCGGCGGAACTGATCGGCATAGCTGGCGTGTTCGCTCTCGTCGATCAGACGGCGCGTCGCGACCAGCGCGCGCGTCGGGCCGTTCGCGAGCCGGCGCGCCAGTGCAAGCGCGCCGTCGCGAAGTGCCGTATCGTCGAAGACTTCGCGCACCAGTCCCCACTCTTTCGCCTGTTCGGCCGTGAGCGGCTCGTTGGTCATCATCAGTTCCAGCGCGCGTTGCCGGCCGACGAGGCGCGGCAACAGCCAGGTCGAACCAAGATCGGGGACCAGCGCAATGCGGCTGAACACCTGAATGAAGCGCACCGAACGCGCGGCAACGATCATGTCGCCTGCCATCGCAAGGCTGAACCCGCCGCCCGCCGCCACGCCGTTGACCGCGACCACAACGGGTACGCGGCATTCGCGCAGCGCCTTGAACGCCGGCCAGTAATACTTCATCACGCCGGCGGCGATGTCTTCGCCGAGGATTTGCGCAGCCTTGAGGTTCTGCCCTGAGCAGAAGCCGCGTCCGGCGCCGGTCAGCACCAGCGCCCTCACCCGCGGGTCAGCGTCAATCTCGCCAATGGCTGCCGCTAGATCGCCGAGCAGATCGGGCGTCATCGCGTTCAGGGTCTCGGGCTCATCCAGTGTCAGAACCCCGACGCTATCGTCGCGTTCCCGCTTCACTCCCGGCATCTTGGATCCTCCGCTCGCAGGCATTCTGGTCGGGCTTGTCGAGCGCGACAGTAACCCCAATGCCACCGCGCGCAACCATCCCTCTCGCAGACTTGAGCAAAATTGCCGTTCCCGGAGATACTAACAGGCCTGCGCAACGCAACAGCACTGCGTAACGCGTCCATTCATTCGACCGCACACACCTGCGTGGGAATGATCGGCTGCACAGTCCGTGTGCCAGCCCGCGAATTGACATACAGGCTACGCGGGCGCAGCTTGCGCGAGCAACTTCGGCGGGAGCGATACGAGTCGCATGAAACTTGAGCCCGGCTCGCAACGCATTTTCGCGACTGACGAAACCGATCCACTCGACGGGGAGGTGCTCTGGTGCCCGTCGAAGTCGCTATGGATTGGCACGATGACCGCCTTGGCCGTAATCCTTGGGCCAATGTTTCTGACTTGGAGCGCTCTCCTCCTCTTCCTCATCACCAGCGGCGTAACCCTTTGCTTCGGACATTCCGTCGGCATACACCGGCGCTTGATTCATTCCAGCTTCAACTGCCCGATATGGCTCGAACATTTCTGCGTCTATCTTGGTACGCTGGTGGGAATGGCAGGTCCGTACGGGATGGTGCGATTGCACGATTTCCGCGACTGGGCGCAACGTCAGGCCGAATGCCATGATTACTCGTGCCACCGCGTCGGCTTTTGGCGCGATGCATGGTGGCAACTGCATTGCAAGCTTGTGCTGCGGCACCCGCCGGAATTCCGGCTCGAACCGAGGCTGGCGAACGATCGATTTTACTCCTTCATCGAACGAACGTGGATGTGGCAGCAATTGCCATGGGCGATCCTGTTCTCCGCTGTCGGTGGCTGGAGCTGGCTGGTCTGGGGCATCTTCGTCCGGGTTTGCGTTTGCGTGAGCGGCCACTGGCTGATCGGCTATTTTTCCCACCGCAGGGGTGGCCAAAGCTGGATCATCGATGGCGTGGCCGCCCAAGGCTACAATGTCAGGCTCGCCGGACTGATGAGCATGGGCGAGAGCTGGCACAACAACCATCACGCTTTCCCGGGGTCGGCAAAGATGGGTCTATTTCCTGGACAGATTGATCTCGGCTGGTGGCTCATCAAGACGTTTGAGGCGGTCGGCCTCGCAACCAACATCAAGACGCCGGACGACCTGCCTCGACGGCCGGGCTTGCGGTATCTGGAAGGGAGGTCCGGAGGACGCCGAAGCGTTTGTCCCCGCCGGCCCATCGGGCCGCGATACTGAGATCGGAAAAACATCAGGATAGCTGCGCTCCGGCCGCGCCAAATTGTCCATACCGAAATCTTGAGCGTTTCCGGCAAGCGCCAATAACACATCGTTAACCCTGTCGGCCTTAGGGTCCTATCGACGCCGAAGGACCGGCTGTCTGGTGGCGAAGATGTCGTTTGCGCAAAAGAAAACAACTACTGTCCCGTCCGCCGAGGAGCGACGGCGCTTCCAGCGCGTCAAGGTCCACCTGCTCGGGCGCTACATGCTGCCTGACCGCCGCGAATTTCCTTGCCAGATTATTAACATGTCGCCGGGCGGATTGGCTCTGCTGGCGCCCGGCATCGGCAATGTCGGCGACCGCGTGATCGCCTATCTCGATCATATCGGCCGGGTCGAGGGCAAGATCACCCGTATCATCGACAATGGCTTTGCCATGACGGTCGGCGCTACCGCGCGCAAGCGCGACAAGCTCGCCGCCCAGCTCACCTGGCTCGCCAACCGCGATATCCTCAATCTGCCGGAAGACCGCCGCCACGACCGCATCATTCCGCGCAACCCGATTGCACTGCTCACGCTCGAGGACGGCAGCAAGATGACCTGCCGCATCATCGACCTCTCGCTGTCGGGCGCCGCCATCGCCGCGGAAAACCGCCCGCCGCTGAAATCCCTGGTCATGCTGGGCAAGGTGCAGTCCCGCGTGGTGCGAAACCTCGAGGAAGGCTTCGCGCTCGAGTTCGTCCACGAGCAAGTCGGCGAAGCCCTCGAAGAAGCGGTTACCGCGCGGTAAAGCGCCAGCGTTCGAAAATCCCTGTTTTTTCCGACCTCAAAGGCGGTATCCGGTGACGGATGCCGCCTTTGTCGTCATCTCGGGCCTGCGAAACGCGGTTAACGCAGGGGCCGTCCGGGCGCTTATGCCCCGCTGGAGAAGCGCCGCGCGCGTTAACGTATAAAATTTGAATCAATTGCAGATGTTTCAAATTTTAATCGAATTAGATTCGAGTATAGATCAAATTAGCCGCTAGATTTACTAGTATTCACCTCAAATGTACTTGCCTGACTTAGCGCCGGCGCAAATCCTTTGTGTGAAACATGGTCCCAACAAGAAACGGGGGCCACAATGTTGTTCAGGGGACAGGGGAAGGGACTGGCGGTCATCGCCGTCCTGGTGGGCTTAACCACTTCGATCAGCGTCTCGGCGAAAGCCGGTGAGGCTCTCTATGCCAGCCTTGGCGATACCGCGCGTTCGCCGATCGGCTGGGTCGAATTCTGCGCCGAGAACACCGGCGAATGCCGCGGCGGAGCATCACAGCCACGCGATATCGTGATGTCGCAGACGGCATGGCGGGATCTGGTTCGGGTCAACAAGTGGGTCAACGAGACCATCAAGCCGATCACCGACATGGATCATTGGGGTGTGGTCGAGAAATGGTCGTTGCCGACGGACGGCTACGGTGACTGCGAAGACTATGTGCTTCTGAAGCGCAAGATGCTGGTCGACGCCGGCTGGCCCCGCGAAGCGCTGTTGATCACGGTGGTGCGCGACAAGAAGGGCGAAGGCCACGCGGTGCTGACCGTGAAGAGCGACAAGGGCGAGTTCGTTCTCGACAACCAGAACGAAAACGTCCTGGCCTGGACCGAGACCGGCTACCGCTTCGTCAAGCGTCAGTCGCAGAGCGATCCCAACGTGTGGGTCTCGCTCGGTGACAGCCGCCCCGCCGTCGCCACCGCTTCGTCACGCGATCGATAACGACATAAGGATTTACGAACCCGCGAGCCGGTCACATCCCCACCCCTCCCCGTCCCAGACCGGTTCGCGCGCGGCCAGCCTTCCCCCAAAGGCTGGCCGCAACTTTTTTGAGACTGCTGAATCGGGATGCCCGCAGGCATGGGGGCCGTCGTTTCTTTTCAGCGCAAAGAGCTCGACTTAGGAACCCAGCCCGGGCTGAGCGTTTAATCCCGATGAAAAATGAATACCCGCCTGAGAACCCGCCCGACAAGACCGGTAACGAACCAGCCCCGCTGTTGATGATCGCCGTCGCCGTCGTTCCCCTACTCGGTGTCGCTGGTTGGTTCATCTTCGGATGACCCAATCCGTTCATGCTCGACCTGACCCGAGAGGATGTCGACCGCGGGCTCAATCGGCTCATCAAAGATGGCTCGATCTTTCAGGACGGTGAGCTCTATCGCTACGATCTGAGCCGTCGCTGACCGTGTCCGAAGTAGCCAAGATCGAAGATCTGAAAGACCAAATCC
>Ga0247784_1000323_pt1 | contig 13507 bp, 9 predicted proteins | sample UWRJL169409R5_FD_179909 | JGI IMG/M metagenome (GOLD analysis project Ga0247784, IMG submission 179909) | Plant litter microbial communities from Arlington Agricultural Research Station in Wisconsin, United States - UWRJ-L169-409R-5 | ecosystem: Environmental > Terrestrial > Plant litter >...
CGAGGTGGTCGACCTGTCGCGCATCGAACTCGAAGCCGCGGTCGCCCCCGAGGACGTCGGCGCGGTGCAGGTCGGCCAGATCGCCATGCTGCAGGTCGACGGCCTCGCGGCACCGGCGCAGGCCAAGGTCGTGCGCATCAACCCGAGCACGCAATCGGGCACGCGGGCGGTGATGGTCTACCTCGAGTTGCTGCCGCAGCCCGGCCTGCGCCAGGGCCTGTTCGCCCGCGGTGCGATCGAGATCGAGCGCAAGACCGCGCTGGTCGTGCCGGCCCACGCGGTGCGCGTCGACCAGGCCCGGCCCTATGTGCTGGCGGTGGTCGACGGCAAGGTGGTGCAGCGGCCGGTGACACTCGGCGCTCGGGGCACCGGCGCCGAGCGCGACAGCCTCGTCGAGCTGCTGCAAGGCGCCGCCGACGGCATGACGCTGCTGCGCGGCACCGTCGGCCAGGTGCGCGAAGGCACGGCCGTGCGCGTCACCGGTGCGGCCTCGGCCCCCTGATCCTCCAGCGCCCGCAGCACCATGTGGTTCACCCGCGTCTCGATCGGCAACCCGGTGATGGCCACGATGGTCATGCTGGCCTTCGTCGTGCTCGGGCTGTTCAGCTACCAGCGCCTCGCGGTCGACCAGTTCCCGAACATCGACTTCCCGACCGTCGTCGTGCAGATGGACTACCCGGGCGCCTCGCCCGAGATCGTCGAGAGCGAGGTCACGAAGAAGATCGAGGAGGCGGTCAACACCGTCGCCGGCATCAACTCGCTGTACTCCCGCTCGTATGAAGGCACCGCGGTCGTCATCGTCGAGTTCAACCTCGACGTCGACGGGCGCAAGGCGGCCGACGACGTGCGCGAGAAGGTCGCGCTGATCCGCCCGAACCTGCGCGACGAGGTCAAGGAGCCGCGCATCTCGCGCTTCGACCCGGCCAGCCAGCCGATCTTCAACGTCGCGGTGCTGTCGGCCGACGGCCAGCGCTCGCCGCAGGAACTGACCACCTGGGCCACGCAGGTGCTGCAGAAGCGGCTCGAGAACGTGCGCGGCGTCGGCGCGGTCAGCGTGATCGGCGGCGTCGAGCGCGAGATCAACGTCTACGTGCGACCGGCCGCGCTCGATGCGCTGGGGCTGAGCGTCGACCAGGTCGTCGCCGCGGTGCGCAGCGAGAACCAGGAGCTGCCGATGGGCGCGATCCGCACGCGCGAGCAGGAGCGCGTGGTGCAGATCAACGCGCGCCTGAAGCGGCCGGAGGATTTCCGCGAGATCATCGTCGCGCGCCGCGGCGCGAACGGCGGCAACGCCGTCAAGCTGTGGCAGGTCGCCGACGTGGTCGACGGCCCGCAGGAGATCGAGAGCCTCGCGCTCTACAACGGCCAGCGCACCGTGCTGCTGTCGGTGCAGAAATCGCAGGGCGAGAACACCATCGAGGTGGTCGACGGGCTGAACAAGGCGCTGGCCGGTTCGGCCGCGCTGACGCCGCCCGGCATCCGCGTCGAGGTCAACCGCGACAGCTCGCGCGGCATCCGCGTCTCGGTGGCCAACGTCAAGCGCACGCTGTTCGAGGGCGCGGCGCTCACGGTGCTGATCGTCTTCCTGTTCCTGAACTCGTGGCGCTCGACCATCATCACCGGCCTCACGCTGCCGATCGCGCTGATCGGCACCTTCCTGTTCATGTACGTCTTCGGCTTCACGATCAACACCATCACGATGATGGCGCTGAGCCTGTGCGTGGGCCTGCTGATCGACGACGCGATCGTCGTGCGCGAGAACATCGTGCGCCATGTGCAGATGGGCAAGAGCGCGTACCAGGCCGCCCTCGACGGCACCAACGAGATCGGGCTGGCGGTACTGGCCACCACGCTGTCGATCGTCGCGGTGTTCCTGCCGATCGGCTTCATGGGCGGCATCGTCGGCAAGTTCTTCCACGAGTTCGGGCTGACCATCGTCGCGGCGGTGCTGATCTCGATGTTCGTCAGCTTCACGCTCGATCCGATGCTGTCGAGCATCTGGAACGACCCTGCTGCGCACGGCGTGCGCCACGGGCCACCCGTGACGCTGTACGACAAGACCATCGGCCGCGTCACCGGCGCGTTCGACCGCTTCACGTTGTGGCTGTCGCGCGCCTACCAGGAGATCCTCGGCTGGGCGCTCGCGCACAAGCCGGCCACGCTGGCCATCGCGCTCGCGACCTTCGTCGGCAGCTTCTTCCTGATCCCGGTGCTCGGCGCCGAGTTCGTGCCGAAAGCGGATTTCTCCGAGACGCAGGTCAACTTCTACACGCCGGTCGGCTCGTCGATCGAGGTCACCGAGATGCGCGCGAAGCAGATCGACGCGGTGCTGCGCGAGATGCCCGAGGTGCGCCACACCGTGACCACGATCAACAGCGGCAATGCGCTCGGCAAGATCTACGGTTCGACCTACGTGCGGCTGGTCGACCGCCAGGACCGCAGCCGCAGCCTGAACGAGCTCAGCGTGCCGCTGCGCGAGCGGCTGTCGCGCATCCCCGGCATCACCGTCACCAACATCGGCCCGACCGACCTGGGCGGCGGCAAGAGCCTGCAGTTCTCGATCCAGGGCGCCGACCTGGCCGAGCTCGCTCGCCTGTCGGCCCAGCTCGACGTCAAGCTGCGCGCGATCCCCGGCCTGGTCGACCTCGACACCACGCTGAAGCCCGACAAGCCGACCGTCGCGATCGACGTGAAGCGCGATGCCGCCTCCGACGTCGGGCTGAACGTCAACGCGCTCGCGAACAGCCTGCGCACGCTGGTGGCCGGCACCACCGTGGGCAACTGGCGCGCCCCGGATGGCGAGAACTACGACGTCAACGTGCGCCTGACGCCCGACAGCCGCCACACGCTCGAAGACCTGCAGCGCCTGCCGATCAACGTCGGCGCGGCGGCCGACGGCTCGGCGCGCTCGGTGCGGCTGTCGCAGGTGGCCGATGTCACGCCGTCGACCGGCCCCAACCAGATCAACCGGCGCGACCTGAACCGCGAGATCAACATCGACGGCAATGCCTACGGCCGCAGCGCCGGCGATGTCTCGGCCGACATCCGCCGCGCGCTCGACACCATCAGCTGGCCGCCGGGCTACCGCTACGTGTTCGGCGGCTCGACCAAGAACATGAACGAATCGTTCGCGTATGCGGTCGGCGCGCTGGCGCTGGCGGTGGTGTTCATCTACATGATCCTCGCAAGCCAGTTCCGCAGCTTCCTGCAGCCGCTGGCGCTGATGAGCTCGCTGCCGCTGACGCTGATCGGCGTGGTGCTGGCGCTGCTGATGTTCCGCTCGACGCTGAACATGTTCAGCATCATCGGCATCGTGATGCTGATGGGCCTGGTGACCAAGAACGCGATCCTGCTGGTGGATTTCGCGATCCGCTCGCGCGCCGGCGAGCACCGCGGCGACCACGGGCTGGACCACGACGAGCCGCCGATGACCCGCGAGCAGGCGCTGCTGCATGCCGCCGAGGTGCGGCTGCGCCCGATCCTGATGACGACGCTCGCGATGATCTTCGGCATGGTGCCGCTCGCGTTCGCGCTGTCCGAAGGCTCGGAGCAGCGCGCGCCGATGGGCCAGGCGGTGATCGGCGGGGTGATCACCTCGTCGCTGCTGACGCTGGTGGTCGTGCCTGTCATCTACTGCTACCTCGACGACCTCGCGGCATGGGCCAGACGCAGGTGGGCGCCCCCTAAAATGCCGGGTTTGCCCCACCCCCACCCTGCCTCCGGAGGAACGCCGCCATGACCGTCGAACAAGCCCGCTTCAACATGATCGAGCAGCAGATCCGCCCGTGGGACGTGCTCGACCCCGGCGTGCTGACGCTGCTGGGCGTGATCAAGCGCGAGGATTTCGTTCCGGCCGCCTACCGCGCGATGGCCTTCATGGACACCGAGGTGCCGCTGCCGGGCGGCCAGCAGATGCTGGCGCCGCGCGTCGAGGCGCGCCTGCTGCAGGAACTGAACGTGCGCCGCCACGAGCGCGTGCTCGAGATCGGCGCCGGCTCGGGCTTCATGGCCGCGCTGCTGTCGCACAAGGCGCGCCAGGTGGTGACGCTGGAGATCGTGCCCGAGCTGGCCCGGCTGGCCGCCGACAACCTGCGCCGCGCGGCGGTCGCCAATGTCAGCGTGGTCGAGGGCGACGGCTCGAAGAAGCTGCCGACCGCCGGCCCGTTCGACGTGATCCTGCTGTCGGGCTCGGTCGCCGCGGTGCCGTCGGTGCTGCTCAATGAACTGAAAGTGGGCGGGCGCCTCGCCGCGATCGTCGGGCAGGAACCGGTGATGCGCGCGACGCTGGTCACGCGCGTCGGCGAGGCCGACTTCCGCAGCGTCGAGCTGTTCGACACCGTCGCGCCCCGGCTGCTGGGCTTCGACGAGCCCTCGCGTTTTCATTTCTGAACCCCGACTTCTGATCGACACAGGACACACCGCGACATGCAACAGGTTCGAGTCACCGACGTGCCGGCGCTCCTCGCGAGCTTCGGCCCCGAGGCCCGCCCGGTGATCCTGGACGTGCGCGAGCCGTGGGAGGTGCAGACGGCATCGCTCGCGGTGCCGGGCGTACCCACCGTCTGCATCCCGATGCGCGAGATCCCGCAGCGCCTGGGCGAGCTCGATGCGGCGCAGCCCATCCTGGGTTTGTGTCACCACGGCATGCGAAGTCTGCAGGTCGTCGCATTCCTAGAGCGCGAGGGCCATGCCGACGTGTACAACATTGCCGGCGGCATCGACGCGTGGTCCCGCGAGGTCGACGCGTCCGTGCCGCTCTATTGATTCCTGATCACCCATCCCCCAAGGAACGTCCCATGTCCGCTGTGTCCCCGACCCGTTTGCCGAAGCTCAGCCGCCTGGTGCTGGCCTGCGCCGCCCTGACCGGTGCCGCGCCCTTCGCGCAGGCGCAAAGCCTGGCCGAGCTCTACGACACGGCACGCGGTTACGACGCGACCTACCTGGCGGCCAGGGCGCAGGCCGAATCGACGCAGTACAAGGCCGAGCAGGCGCATGCGCTGCGCCGGCCGCAGGTCGGGGCGCAGCTGCAGGCCGGACGCAGCGACAGCGAGTCGCCGCTGAGCGATTCGACCAGCCGTTCGACCACCGCCGGGCTGAATGCATCGCAGACGATCTTCAACCGCGCCAACGACAAGACGATCGACCAGGCGGACCTGGGCGTCGACATCTCGCGCGCCGACCTGGAGACGGCCGAGCAGGACCTGATCGTGCGCGTGGCGCAGGCCTACTTCGACGTGCTGGCGGCGCAGGATGCCCTCGCGACGGCGCAGGCCAACAAGAATGGCATCGCCGAGCAGCTGGCCTCGGCCAAGCGCAACTTCGAGGTCGGCACCGCCACCATCACCGACACGCGCGAGGCGCAGGCCCGCTTCGACCTGGCCACCGCGCAGGAGATCGCGGCCGACAACGACCTGCGCACCAAGCGCATCGCGCTCGACCAGCTGGTGGGCCGCGACGGCGTCGTGCCGAAGCCGCTGGCGACGCCGGTCGCGCTGCCGGCCACCACGCCGAACAACGTCGAGGCCTGGGTGTCGCAGACCGACACCTCGCCGACGGTGCGCCGTGCGCAGCTCGGGTATGACATTTCGAAGCTCGAGACCGAGAAGGCACGCGCCGGGCACCTGCCGACCGTCGGCCTGAGCGGCAACTACGGGCGCGGCCACACCAAGATCACCAACCCGGTCGACGCGTCCGGCCGGGTGACCAGCTCCGACGTCGCGCTGACGATGACGGTGCCGCTGTTCGCCGGCTTCGCGATCCAGAACCGCGTGAAGGAAACGCTGCAGCTCGAAGAGCAGTCGCGCAACCTGCTCGACTCGGCACGCCGCGGCACCGCGCAGGCGACGCGCCAGGTGTTCTACGGCGTGCAATCGGGCCAGGCGCAGGTGACGGCGCTGGAAGCCGCCGAGTCGTCGAGCCAGCTCGCGCTCGAAGCCACGCAGCTCGGCTACAAGGTCGGCGTGCGGGTGAACCTGGACGTGCTGAACGCGCAGACCCAGCTGTTCACCACACGGCGCGACCTGGCGAAGGCGCGCTACGACGTGCTGGTGAACAGCCTGAAGCTGCGCCAGGCGGCCGGGCAGTTGAAGCCCGACGACCTGCGCGCGTTGAACGCGCTGATCGCCCCCTGAAGGCTCACGGCCGCTCGAGCTGGGGGGCAGGGATGGGCGCCCCGTCCGCCCCTTCGTGCCGCACGATGGTGTGCATCACGCGTTGCGGGAACGGGATCTGGATGTCTTCCGCATTCAGCACGTCCAGCACCGCCAGGTGCACGTCCGACTTGACCTGGCCCTGCCCGTTCTCCGGGTCGCGGATCCAGAAGTTGATCGTCAGGTCCATGCCGTCGGCCGCGAAGTTCGACAACTGCACGCCCGGCGCCGGGTCGTCGATCACCCGCTCGACCGTCAGGATCGCGGCGACCAGCTTGGGCTGCAGCGCCCGCACGTCGGTGCCGTAGGCCACCTGCACCATCGTCTGGATCAGCACCCGCGGGTCGGCCAGCGACAGGTTCTCGACCCGCTGCGTGATCAGCATCTCGTTCGGCACCACCGCCTCGCGCCCGCCCAGTGAGCGGATCACCGTGTAGCGGGTGCGGATGTCGGTGACGCGGCCCTCGAAGTTGTCGACCTTGACCATGTCGCCGATGCGCAGCGAGCGCTCGGCCAGGATCACGAAGCCGCTGATGTAGTTGGCCGCGATCTTCTGCAGGCCGAAGCCGAGGCCGACACCCACCGCACCGCCCAGCACGCTCAGCGCCGTCAGGTTGATGCCGACCGCCGACATCGCGAACAGCAGCCCGACGAACAGCAGCAGCGCACGCACGATGTTCGACACCATCTTGCGCATCGACAGGTCGTCGCCGGTGCCGTGGATGATCTTGCGCTCGATCGCCGACGACAGCCACAGCGCCATCACCATCACGACGCCGGCCGTCAGCGCGCCCTCGATCATCGTGCGCAGCGAGACCATGCCGCCGGCCACCTGCCAGCGCACGCTGTCCAGTTCTTCAAGCACCGCCGGCATCACGCCGGTGATCCACAGCACGACGGCGATCCACGCGATCCACGAGATCGTGCGCTCGATCGCACGCATCCAGCTGGAGTTCGGGAAGGCCGCCGACAGCACCCGCACCGCGAAGCGGATCAGCGCGAGCGAGAGCAGGATCGGGATCGCGACCCGGAACACCGCGACCTTCACGACCCCCATCAGCAGATGCCGTGCGATCACCGCCAGCACCAGCGCCACCAGCGGGAACAGCACGCCGTCGACCACGTTGCGGCCGAAGATGACCGCGCCGTTGACCTTGACCATGCGCCGCAGCAGCATGCATGCGACCCACGACAGGCCCAGGCAACCGAGCAGCACCGCCGCCTCGGTCAGCGCGCTGGGGGTGGCCAGGTCGCGCAGCAGTTCGTTGAAATCTTGGACGCCCAGGGACGAATTCATCGGTGAATCGCTCGCTTCATTTGTCGATCGCTTCTTGTCGATCGGGGTGGTCGGTCGGGAAGAAGGGCCGCCGCGCGGCCCGCGGGAATCACAGGTCGGCCAGCACCCGCAGGTGCGCCGCCACGCTGCGTGCCAGCGCGCCGAGGGCATAGCCGCCCTCCAGGCACGAGACGATGCGCCCGCCCGCATGGCGGTCGGCCACGGCCTTGATGCGGCGCGTGAGCCATTCGTAGTCGGCCTCGACCAGGCCGAGCTGGCCGAGCTCGTCTTCGCGGTGCGCATCGAAGCCGGCCGAGACGAAGATCATCTGCGGCTTGAAGGCTTCGAGCCGCGGCATCCACATCGCCTCGACGATGTCGCGCATCTCGCCGCCGCGGGTGTACGGCGGCAGCGGCAGGTTCAGCATGTTGTCGCCCTTCGGCACCCCGCCGCTGTACGGATACAGCGGATGCTGGAAGAAGCTGACCATCAGCACGCGCTCGTCGCCGGCCAGGATGTCTTCGGTGCCGTTGCCGTGGTGCACGTCGAAATCGACGACCGCCACGCGCTCGAGGCCGCGCACGTCGAGCGCATGGCGCGCCGCGATCGCGACGTTGTTGAAGAAGCAGAACCCCATGGTCTCGTTGCGGGTGGCGTGGTGGCCGGGCGGGCGCACCGCGCAGAACGCGTTGTCGACCTGGCCGTCGATCACCGCATCGGTGGCCGCCACCGCGGCCCCGGCGGCGCGCTGCACCGCGCGCCAGGTGCCGGCGTTCGCGACGGTGTCGGGGTCGAGCGCGCGGCTTTCGCCGGAGGCCGCCAGTTCCTCGAGCACGGCCCGCAGTTCGTCGACGTACAGGCTCTCGTGCGCCAGCGCCACGTCGTGCAGGTCGACCAGCGGCGCGTCGCGGCGCTCGAGCGCCATGTCGAGGCCGGTCGCCAGCAGGTGGTCGTTGATCGCGTCGAGGCGCTGCGGGCACTCGGGGTGGCCGCGGCCCATGTCGTGCTGCCGGCACTCGGGATGGCTGAAGAACGCAGTGGGCATCGGTGTTCAGGGTCCGGAATCGAGGCGGTTTCAGGTATGGTGGCTGCATGAGCACGGACCTGTTGAAAGCCCTTCCCCACCTGAACCGCCTGATCGATCAGATTAGCACGATCATCGTCGGCAAGCGCCCCCAGATCCGTGACTGCGTGGCCTGCCTGCTGGCCGGCGGCCACCTGCTGATCGAGGACGTTCCCGGCGTCGGCAAGACGACGCTCGCGCATGCGCTGGCGGTCTCGCTCGGGCTCAAGTTCTCGCGCAGCCAGTTCACCGCCGACCTGCTGCCGTCCGACCTGATCGGCGTCAGCATCTACGAGCGCAGCAAGGAAGCCTTCGTGTTCCACCCCGGCCCGGTGTTCGCGCAGGTGCTGCTGGCCGACGAGATCAACCGCGCCGGCCCGAAGACGCAGAGCGCATTGCTCGAGGCGATGGAAGAGCACCAGGTCAGCGTCGAAGGCGAGACGCGCGCGCTGCCGTCGCCGTTCTTCGTGATCGCGACGCAGAACCCGACCGACCAGCTCGGCACCTACCCGCTGCCCGAGTCCCAGCTCGACCGCTTCCTGATGTGCATCACGCTCGGCTACCCCGACCATGCGAGCGAACGCGCGCTGCTGTCCGGCATCGACCGGCGCGAGGCGATCGGCGGGCTGGCGGCGGTGATGACGCCGCAGGACCTGCTGTCGGCGCAGCAGGACGTGCTGCGGGTGCACGCCTCCGAGGCGCTGCTCGACTACCTGCAGGCGCTGATCGGCGCGACGCGCAGCGGCACCTGGTTCGTCGACGGCCTGAGCCCGCGCGCCGGCATCGCGGTGCTGCGCGCCGCGAAGGCGCACGCGCTGCTCGATTCGCGCGACTACGTGGCGCCCGACGACGTGCAGGCGATCCTCGCGCAGACCGTCTCGCACCGGCTGGTGCCGGTGGCCGGCGCCGGCCGCGGCTCGCGCGAACAGGTGCGCGCGATGATCGAGTCCATCGCCCTGCCCTGACCCGACGCCTGCCGCCACCATGCAGGCCGCCGACGCCCTGAAGCTCCCGCTGCGCCCGTTCACGCTCGCCGCCGGCGCGGTGCGCCAGCGCTTTCGCGCCTGGTGGCAGGCCAGGGTGCCGCGCACCGACACGCTGCTGCTGACGCAGCGCAACGTCTACATCCTGCCGACCCGCGCCGGGCTGATGTTCGCTTTGACGCTGATGGTGCTGCTGGTCGCGTCGATCAACTACCAGCTGAACCTGGGCTACGTGCTGACCTTCCTGCTGGCCGGCAGCGGCATCGTCTCGATGCACCTGACGCACAACACGCTGCGCGGCATGACGCTGCACCTGCGCCCGCCCGCAGCGGGGTTCGCCGGCGATGCGGCGCCGCTCGCGGTCACGCTGACGAGCCCCGGCTCCGAACGCTTCGGCATCGGCCTGCGCCTCGAATCGGCCGACGCGGCGACGCTGACCTGGGCCGACGTGCCGGCCGGCGGCCAGGCCCCGGCCCACGTCAGCTTCGTGCCCGCCACGCGCGGGCTGCACGAGGTGCCGGCGATCAGCATCGAGACGCGCTTTCCGCTCGGGCTGTTCCGCGCCTGGGCGGTGTGGCGGCCGGCGGCCCAGGTGCTCATTTACCCCCGCCCCGAGCGCCCGCCGGCCCCGCTGCCGCCCGCCCACCCGACGCCCGGCGGCCCGGCCACCGGCCGGCGCACCGACGGCGGCGAGCTCGAAGGCGTGCGCGGCTACCGGCGCGGCGATCCGTTGAAGCTGGTGGTCTGGAAGAAGGCCGCGCGCAGCCTCGAGACCGGCGGCGAGCTGGTGAGCCGCGACACCTCGGCCACCGTGCAGCAGCAGCTCTGGCTCGACTGGCAACGCTGCGCCGGCCTCGCACCCGAAGACCGGCTGTCGCGGCTGGTCGCGTGGGTGCTGTCGGCCGAGCGCGCCGGCGCCGACTACGGCCTGCGCCTGCCCGGCCTGCAGATCGATCCGGCGCAAGGCGAGCTGCAGCGCCGGCGTTGCCTGGAAGCGCTGGCCCTGCACGGCGGCAGCGGAGCGAGCGCATGACCGCGAGCGCCTGGTTGCCGCGCTGGCCCGGCTGGCGACACCTGCCGCGCGACACGCGCGACACGCTGTTCCTGCTGCTCGTGATCGCCTGGACCGTGCTGCCGCACCTGCTGCACCTGCCGCTGTGGTGCGCTGCGCTGACCGTCGGCGTGCTGCTGTGGCGCGGCCGCCTCGCGCTGAGCGGCAGCGCGCTGCCCGGCCGCTGGGTGCGCGCTGGGCTGCTGGCGCTCGCGATCGGGCTGACGCTGTTCTCGTTCCGCACGCTGCTCGGCAAGGAGCCCGGCATCACGCTGGCGGTGGTGCTGATGTCGATGAAGACGCTGGAGCTGCGCGCCCGGCGCGATGCCTTCGTCGTGTTCTTCCTCGGCTTCTTCCTGGTGCTGACGCACTTCCTGTACTCGCAGTCGCTGCCGGTCGCGGCCGCGATGCTGCTGTCGGTGTGGGGCCTGCTGACCGCGCTGGTGCTGGCGCACATGCCGGTCGGGCAGCCGCAGCTGCGCAAGGCGGCGCGGCTGGCGCTGCGCAGCGCGGCGCTCGGCGCGCCGGTGATGGTGCTGCTGTTCGTGATGTTCCCGCGCCTCGGGCCGCTGTGGGGCGTGCCGCAGGACGGCATGTCGACGACCGGCCTGTCCAACAGCATGCGCATGGGGTCGGTCGCCGAGGTCGCGCAGGACGACAGCGTCGCGATGCGCATCCGCTTCCTCGGCCCGGTGCCGCCGCCCGAATCGATGTACTTCCGCGGCCCGGTGCTCGCGCGCTACGACGGCGAGGAATGGCGGCCGCTGTTCCGCTCCGAGTACGCGCCGCCGCTGCGCAGCGCGTTGCGCACCGACGGGCCGGCCTCGCGCTACGAGGTGACGCTCGAGCCGCTGCGGCTGCCGCTGTTGCCGCTGCTGGAGGCGACGACCGAGGTCGAGCCGATCGAGAACCTGCCGGTGTCGCGCCGCGACGACCTGTCGTGGCGCACGCAGCGGCCGGTCACCGAGCGGCTGCGCTTCACGGCGGTCGCGCACACGCGCTTCCAGCACGGCCCGGTGAAACGCGGCGCCGAGCTGCGCGAGTTCGTGCAGCTGCCCACCGGCTACAACCCGCGCACGATCGCGTGGGCCACGCAATTGTTGAAGCGGCCCGATCTCGCGCAGGCCGATTCGGCGGCGCTCGCCCGCGCGGTGCTGCAGCACATCGCGAGCGGCGGCTTCGGCTACACGCTGGCGCCGGGCCCGTACGGCGAGGCCGACCTGCACACCGCGGTCGACGAGTTCTGGCTCGATCGCAAGCTCGGCTTCTGCGAGCACTTCGCCGCCGCGTTCGTGATCGTGATGCGGGCGATGGACGTGCCGGCGCGGGTCGTCACCGGCTACCAGGGCACCGACCCGGCACCGGTCGACGGCTACTACATCGTGCGCCAGAGCTCGGCGCATGCCTGGGCCGAGTACTGGCAGGAAGGCATCGGCTGGGTGCGCGCCGACCCGACCGCCGCGGTGGCACCCGACCGCGTCTCGCGCAGCACGCGTCTCGCGCCGCAACCGGGGCTGGTGGCCGGCGCGATCGGCTCCGTCAGCCCGGCGCTGCTGGCGCAGTTGCGCAGCAGCTGGGAATCGGTCAACAACCGCTGGAACCAGTGGGTGCTGAACTACTCGCGCGGGCAACAGCTCGACCTGCTGAAGAACCTGGGCTTCAGCTCGCCGAGCTGGGAAGACCTGGCACTGCTGCTGATCGGCACCTTGAGCACGCTGGCGCTGCTGGGCGCCGGCTGGGCCTGGTGGGACCGGCACCGGCAGGAGCCATGGCAGCGCCAGGCGCGGCAGTTGCGCGCCGCGCTGCAGCGGATCGGGTTGGCCGCGCTGCCGCACGACACGCCGCGTGCACTGGCGGCACAGGTCGAGGCGCGCTTCGGCGCGCGGGGTGCCGCGCTGGCGGGACTGCTGCACGCGCTCGACGCGCAGCGCTACGGCCGCGGCGCGATCGAGCGGCCTTCGGCGCCCTGGCTGCGTCGGGTGCGTTCCGAACTGCGAACGCTCACGGCGCGCTGACACACTCAGGAATTGAGCCGATCCACTGCGTACTGCCCAATTCTGTAGAAAGTGAGGAGCCGGCGCGCCCGGCATTTTTCTAGCATCGCGCGTCGCGCCCGGGCTGTTGGGGCCATTCCACCGAACCCCCAGGAGCCCCGTTCATGGCAACTCCCTCCGTCCGGCGCACGGCCGTTGCGCTCGTGCACCTTGCATCGGCCTTCGCGGCGCAAGCCCAGACGCTGCCACCTCCACCGGTGTCACCGATGCCGCTCGAGCGCTACGAGTACGACGCGATGGGTCGCCGCACGAAGATCATCCGCGGCGCCGGCACGTTGAACCTCGAAACCCGGTTTCACCACGACACGCTCGGGCGCGTCACCGAAACCACCGATCCGCGCAACGGCACGACGAGCATCGGCTACGACGGCGGCGATCGGCCCACACAGGTGACCGACCCGCGCGGGCTGGTCACGCAGTACCCGCGCAACGGCTTCGGCGACGTGCAGCAGCGGATCAGCCCGGATTCCGGCACCGACCGATTGACGTATGACGCCGCTCGCAACCTGAAGACCCGTACCGACAGCCGCGGCGTGCTGACCACCTACGGCTACGACGCCAGCGACCGCTTGACGAGTGCGGAGACCACGAAGAGCGGGCACGCGAGCGAGACGGTCACCCTGACCTACAGCGAGCGGGGGCCGGATTTTTCATACGGCATGGGCAGGCTCACCAGCACCGCCTTCCCCGGCGGATGGAACCGCTACGGCTACAACGACCAAGGGAGCGTCGCCCGCGATCTGCAGCACCTGGAAGCCAGCACAGGCGGCAACCCGAATGCGCTCGACCTGCTGGTGGTCTACGGCGAAACGCTGGGCGACCCAAGCAGCATCACCTACCCCTCGGGACGCCGGCTCACCATGACCTGGGTGGACGGCGAGATCACCGCAATGGCGCTGGCCCGCAGCAGCGACGGCACGGCCGTTCCCTT
>Ga0247784_1000324_pt1 | contig 13499 bp, 9 predicted proteins | sample UWRJL169409R5_FD_179909 | JGI IMG/M metagenome (GOLD analysis project Ga0247784, IMG submission 179909) | Plant litter microbial communities from Arlington Agricultural Research Station in Wisconsin, United States - UWRJ-L169-409R-5 | ecosystem: Environmental > Terrestrial > Plant litter >...
TGCAACCCCGACGTCGCCGAAAACAGCCGCGGCGAAATCGACTTGGCTGCGGCGTCGATTGCGAAGGCGGCGGCGTTGGCGTGGCGATGAAGGATGATAGATGCGCTGATCCGGTTGAAGCGGCGCTACGCCGAGTGAGATGAACCCGTCACCCTGGACGCTTACTTGGGCGATTTGATCGCCGTAGTTTTGTCCCTGGTCCGAGCCGAATATTTGTCGCCAGAAGGCCCCTTTCACGACTTCGTGCGTGTGGCGGCTGGTGTCGCCATTTCGAACGCCAGTCGGCGGGATCCAGGCCGGCAAGACCAGCCATTTCCGGGATCGAACCGGTGCCAATGGCGTTATCGCCCCGGACCGCCTATTCCATTCGGCGGCACACCCAACCACATGTTGACTTTCCGGCCTTGCCCCCGAAAGCTGCAGGGACCCCAGGACCGACCGAACAGAACAGGCACCATGAATCCCGTCAAAGCACTCGAAAACCATGGCCAGGCGATCTGGCTGGACTTCCTCGCCCGCGGCTTCGTCGCCAAAGGCGACCTCCAGGCGCTGATCGATACTGACGGCGTCAAGGGCGTGACGTCGAACCCCTCGATCTTCGAAAAGGCGATCGGCAGTTCGGACGAGTATGACGGCGCGATCGGTCGCGCCCTGAAGGACGGCGACCGCTCCGTCGCCGACCTGTTCGAGGCCGTCGCCATCGAGGACATCCAAAACGCCGCCGACGCGCTGCGTCCGGTTTACGATCGCCTGGACGGTAACGACGGCTTCGTCAGCCTCGAGGTTTCGCCCTATCTGGCGATGGATACCAAGGGCACCATCGCGGAAGCCGAACGGCTCTGGAAGGACGTCAGTCGGCAGAATTTGATGGTGAAGGTGCCGGCCACGCCAGAAGGCCTGCCGGCGATCGAGCATCTGATCGGCGAAGGCATCAGCATCAACATCACGCTGCTGTTCTCGCAGGCGGTCTATCGTGAGGTGGCGGAGGCCTATATTGATGGCCTTGAAAACCTCGTCGCCAACGGCGGCGATCCCGCGCCTGTCGCCAGCGTCGCGTCGTTCTTCGTCAGCCGCATCGATAACGCCGTCGACAAGCAGCTCGACGACAAGATCGCGCGGGCCAACGACCCCAGCGAAAAGGAACGCCTGACTGCGCTGAAGGGCAAGGTCGCCATCGCCAACGCCAAGCTCGCTTATCAGGACTACAAGCGGCTGTTCGCGGGCTCCCGTTGGGAGAAACTCGCGGCCAAGGGCGCCAAGCCTCAGCGTCTGTTGTGGGCTTCCACCGGCACCAAGAACAAGGACTACAGCGACGTGCTGTATGTCGAGGAATTGATCGGCCCCAACACCGTCAACACCGTACCGCCCGCAACGCTCGATGCATTCCGCGACCACGGCAAGCCGAGGGACAGCCTCGAGGAGAACATCGAGGACGCAAGGCGCGTGCTCGAAGAACTCGAAAAGTCGGGCATCTCGCTCGATGCCATCACGGAAGAACTGGTCAAGGACGGCGTCAAGCAGTTTGCGGATGCTGCCGACAAGCTCTACGGCGCGGTCGCGCACAAGCGCGCGGCGTCGCTCGGCGGCGGCATCGACCGCCAGCATTTTGCACTCGGCGACGGCATCACGAAGGCCGTGGCTGACGGCACCGAGGACTGGCGCGCAGCGGCGACCATCCGCCGCCTCTGGCAGAAAGACCCATCGGTCTGGACCGATGATGACGAGAATAAATGGCTGGGCTGGCTGACCAGTCCCGCCGCCGCCGATGTCGCCGATTACGAGGACTTTGCCCGCCGGGTGAAGGGACAGAATTTCAGCGACGCGGTGGTGCTCGGCATGGGCGGATCGAGCCTCGGGCCGGAAGTACTTGCGGAAACGTTCGCCAGGAAATCCGGCTTCCCGAAGCTGCACGTGCTCGATTCGACCGACCCCGCGCAGGTGCGCGCGATGGAGGATAAGGTCGACCTCGCCCACACGCTCTTCATTGTCTCCAGCAAATCCGGCGGCACCACCGAGCCGAACGTGATGAAGGATTATTTCTTCGATCGCGTCGCCAAAACAATCGGCAAGGACAAGGCTGGCCACCGCTTCATCGCGGTCACCGATCCCGGCTCGTCGCTGGAGAAGACCGCGACCAGGCAGGGCTTTGCCCGCATCTTCCATGGCGATCCCAGGATAGGCGGACGCTACTCGGTATTGTCGCCGTTCGGACTGGTGCCGGCGGCCGCTGCCGGTATCGACATTCGCAGCCTGATCACGCACACGCTTGCAATGGTGCGCTCCTGCGGCGCCGACGTGCCGCCGCATGAAAACCCGGGCGTGCAGCTCGGGCTGGCGATGGGTCTAGCCGGCCTTGAAGGCCGCGACAAGGTGACGATCACTTCGTCCGGGAAGGTCGCGGATTTCGGCGCCTGGGCCGAACAGCTGATCGCCGAATCCACCGGCAAGGACGGCAAGGGCCTGATCCCGATCGACGGCGAGCCGCTCGGCGATCCCGCGCTTTACGGCAACGATCGCTTCTTCATCGATATCCGCACCGAAGGCGAAGACGATGCCTCGCATGACGACCGGCTCAAGGCGCTGGAGGCGGCCGGTCATCCCGTCGTTCGCATCGTCATGAAATCGATCGACCACATCGGCCAGGAATTTTTCCGGTTCGAGATGGCGACCGCCGTGGCGGGTGCGGTGCTCGGGATCAATCCGTTCAACCAGCCTGATGTGGAAGCCGCCAAGATCAAGACCCGCGAACTGACGGCCGCGTTCGAGAAGACCGGCGCGCTGCCTGCGGAGAAGCCGGTCATGTCGACCGACGACGCCGATCTTTACACCGATGCGCACAACGCCGCCGAACTCCGCAAGGCGGGCGCCGACGGCACGCTCGGCTCGTGGATCAAAGCGCTTCTTTCCCGGTCAGACAGCGGCGACTATGTCGCCCTGCTCGCCTATATCGCGCGAGACGCCGGCACGATCGGCTCGCTGCAGAAGATGCGGCTTGCGGTGCGCGACAACCGTCACGTCGCGACCTGCGCCGAATTCGGCCCGCGCTTCCTGCATTCCACCGGCCAGGCCTACAAGGGTGGCCCCGACAGCGGCGTATTTTTACAGATTACCGCCGACGATGCCAGGGACTTGCGCGTACCGGGACAGAAGGCGAGTTTCGGGGTCATCAAGGCGGCGCAGGCGCGCGGCGATTTCGACGTGCTCACGGAACGCGGACGGCGGGCGTTGCGCGTCCATCTCAAGGGCGGCGATCTCGGATCGGGCTTGTCCGCGCTCGATGCCGCGATTACGGAAGCACTCAGCTAGGGAAGTCTGGATATGCAACTCGGCATGATAGGCCTCGGCCGGATGGGCGGCAACATCGTTCGCCGGCTGATGAACAACGGCCACACCGCCGTGGTCTACGACAAGGATGCGAAGGCTGTCGCCAGCCTTGCCGGTGAAGGCGCGACCGGCGCCGGCACGCTGGAAGATTTCGTGGCGAAGCTCGAAAAGCCACGCACCGCCTGGGTGATGCTGCCGGCCGGCAAGATTACCGAGGCAACCATTGCTGCCTTGGCAAAGCTGATGCAGCCCGGCGACGTCATCATCGATGGCGGCAATACGTTCTGGCAGGACGACGTTCGCCGCGGCGCGGCGCTGAAAGCACAGGGCCTGCATTATCTCGACGTCGGCACCAGCGGCGGCGTCTGGGGCATCGAGCGCGGCTATTGCATGATGATCGGCGGCGACAAGGCGGTGGTGGACCGGCTCGATCCGATCTTCAAGACGCTGGCGCCGGGCGTCGGCGACATCCCGCGCACCCCCGGACGCGAGGGCCGCGACCCGCGCATCGAGCAGGGCTACATTCATGCCGGTCCTTCCGGCGCCGGACACTTCGTCAAGATGATTCACAACGGCATCGAATATGGCCTGATGCAGGCCTATGCTGAGGGTTTTGACATTCTCAAGAACGCGAATATCGAGGCGCTGCCGCCGGAGCATCGCTTCGAAATGAATATTGCCGACATCGCCGAGGTGTGGCGGCGGGGCAGCGTGATCCCGTCCTGGCTGCTCGACCTCACCGCGTCGGCGCTCGCGGAAAACCAGACGCTGGATAATTACTCCGGCTTTGTAGAGGATTCCGGCGAAGGCCGCTGGACCGTGAATGCCGCGATCGACGAGGCGGTGCCGGCGGAAGTGCTGACTGCGGCGCTCTATGCGCGCTTCCGCTCGCGCAAGGATCACACTTTTGCGGAAAAGATCCTGTCCGCGATGCGGGCCGGTTTCGGGGGCCACAAGGAGCCGCCGAAAAAATCCGACACGAAGGCTTGAGCAATCATGTCGGTCGGTCAGATCACGCAGAAGAAACCCGATCCCTGCTCCTTCGTCATTTTCGGCGTGACCGGCGACCTGGCGCACCGGCTGGTTATCCCTGCCCTTTATAATCTCGCCGCCAGCGACCTGTTGCCGGACAAGTTCTGCCTGGTCGGGGTCGCGCGCAAAGGCGTCACCAGCGACAAACTGCGCGACAGCCTGATGAAGGGATTGCGCGAGTTCGCGACCCGGCCGGTCGACGATACGATCGCGCAACGCCTGCTGTCATGCGTTACCTGTATCGAGGCCGACCCGAAAGATCCGGCCTCGTTCGATGCCATGAGCAAGCAGCTCACCGAACTCGAAGCCGCGCGAAACACCGGCGGCAATCGCCTGTTCTACCTCGCGACGCCGCCCAACGCGTTCCTCCCGATCAGCCGCGAACTCGGCCGCGCCGGCATGCTGGCCGAGAACGGCGCGTGGCGGCGGCTGGTGGTGGAAAAGCCGTTCGGCACCGATCTCGCTTCGGCAAAGGCGCTGAACAGCGAATTGCTCAAGCTCGTCCCCGAACACGAGATCTACCGGATCGATCACTACCTCGGCAAGGAGACGGTACAGAACATTCTGGTGCTGCGCTTCGCCAACGGCATGTTCGAGCCAATCTGGAATCGCAACCATATCGACCATGTGCAGATCACGGTCGACGAGCAGCTCGGCGTCGGCCACCGCGGCAGCTTCTACGACCAGACCGGCGCGCTGCGCGACATGGTGCCGAACCATCTGTTTCAACTGCTGTCGCTGGTCGCGATGGAGCCGCCGATCCGCTTCGACGCGCATTCGGTGCGTGCGGAAAAGGCCGACGTGCTTGCCGCGATCCAGGCCCAGAGCGAGGCCGAAGCGCTGCGCAATTCGGTGCGCGGCCAGTATCTGGCCGGCCGGATCGGCGACAACCAGATCGAAGATTACCGCGGAATCGAGGACGTTGCCCCCGGCAGCACCACCGAAACCTATGTGGCGCTGAAGCTCGTGATCGACAATTGGCGCTGGGCCGGCGTTCCCTTCTACCTGCGCACCGGCAAGGCGCTCGGCGTCAAGCGCACCGAAGTGGCGATCAAGTTCAAGCAGGCGCCGTTCGCGATGTTCAATTGCACGCCGGTGGAGGAGCTGGCGCAGAACTACCTCGTGATCGGCGTTGCGCCGAACGAGGGCATTGCGCTGCATTTCAACACCAAGGTGCCCGGCCCCTCGATCCTGATCGACGGCGTCGAGATGAAGTTTCGCTACAAGGATTATTTCAAGGCGGAGCCTTCAACGGGCTACGAGACGCTGATCTATGACTGCATGATCGGCGACAATATCCTGTTCCAGCGCGCCGACAGCGTCGAAGCCGGCTGGAAGGCGGTGCAGCCGTTCCTCGACGCCTGGAAGAACGCAGGCGCCGACGGATTGAAGACCTACAAGGCCGGCAGCGAAGGGCCGGAGGAAGCCAACGAACTGTTGCGGCGCGACGGCCGAAGCTGGCGAAGGCTCGGGTGAATCATGGCCGCGAACGACAACCGCGAGGTCATCACCGTCGCCGATCCAGCGGCAATGGCGGCGACCGCGGCCGAACATGTGGTGGCGAGAATTGGAGCAAACGACGGCCGCGCCGCGATCTGCCTGACCGGCGGATCGAGCCCGAAGCAGCTCTATGAATTGCTTGCGACGGAGGCCTATCGAAGCCGGATCCCGTGGCAGCGCGTGCACTGGTTCATCGGCGACGAACGCTTCGTGCCGGCTGATGACCCGCTCAACAACATGAGCATGGCGCGAACGGCTTTCCTGGACCGCTGCGCGCCGGCGGAAAACATCCATCCGATTCCGACCGCCACCGCCGACCCTGGGGACCCCGACCGCAGCGCCGCGCTTTACGAAAAGGAGTTGCAGTCGTTTTATGGCGCGGACACGCTCGATGACGCCCGCCCGCTATTCGATCTCGTACTGATGGGTATCGGTCCGGACGGCCATACCGCATCGCTGTTTCCCGGTGGTCGCGCCATCGACGAGACCGCGCGCTGGGTCGTCGGCGTGCCCAAAGCGAATGTAGCGCCATTCGTCCCGCGGGTTACCCTCACGCTGCCCACCCTGGCCTCCTGCCGCGAAATGCTGTTCCAGGTTGCGGGCAAGGAAAAGCGTGCGATCTTGACGCGCCTCTTCGCCGCCGAGAACCTCCCCGCCAACCGCGCGCGATCCACCGGCGACACGGTCTGGCTGATGGACCTAGCCGCGATTCCGGAGAATTTTGGTGGGTAGTAAGACGCCATGTGCGCTGGTGGTGATGGGTGTCTCCGGCTCCGGCAAGAGCACTGTCGCCGATCATCTCGCCGACCGGCTCGGCTGGCGATACGAGGATGGCGACAGGTTTCACCCGGCAAGCAATGTCGCGAAGATGAGCGCCGGCCATCCGCTGACGGACGAGGACCGCTGGCCGTGGCTGCAGGCCATTGCCGACGAAATCGACCGCCTTTCGGCCGCCGGTGAGTGCGCCGTGATCGCCTGCTCGGCGCTGAAGCGGGCCTATCGCGACATTCTCGTACACGGCCGTGACGACGTCCGCATCGTTTTTCTCGACGGAACGCAGGATCTGATCGCCGCCCGCCTCGCCGCGCGCAAGGGACACTTCATGCCGCCCGGCCTGCTCGCCAGCCAGTTCAAGACACTGGAGCGGCCGGACGCCAACGAACGGCCGCTCACCGTATCGATCGATGCGCCGGTCGAGGCGATCGTCGACGACATCGTCAGCCAACTGAACCTGGTTCCCCAATGACCCGCATCGCCCTTGTAGTTTCCGACGTCGACGGCACGCTGCTGACCAAGGACAAAGTCCTGACCGATGCCGCCAGGGCGGCGGTACGGAAACTCCACGACGCCGGCATTGGCTTCACCATCGTTTCCAGCCGGCCGACCATCGGCATGGGTTTCCTGATCCAGCCGCTTGAGATCACGCTGCCTGTCGGCGCTTTCAACGGCAGTTCGATCGTGGATGCGAAACTGAAGCCGATCGAGCAGCATCTGATTGCGCCCGCCGTGGCGCAGCGCAGTCTCGACGTGCTGGACAGCTTCGGCGTCGACATATGGCTGTTCAGCAACGAGCGCTGGTACACGCGTAACCCCAACGGCGAATATGTCCCGCATGAGAAGCTGGCGATCAAGGCCGATCCGACCATCGTCACGGACTTTACCCCGCATCTGACGGAGGCCTGCAAGATCGTCGGTGCCAGTTCGGATTTTGCACGGCTGCAGCGCTGCGAAGCAGCGATGAAGGAAGCTGTCGGCCAGGAGGCGACCGCGGTTCGTTCGCAAAACTACTACCTCGACGTGACGCCGCCGGGCCATGACAAGGGTACCTTTGTCGCCGCGATGTCGAAGCGGCTTGGCATCTCAACCGACGCGATCGCAACCATCGGCGATATGGAGAACGATCTACCAATGTTCGCCAAGAGCGGCGTCTCGTTTGCGATGGGCAATGCAGCTGACGGCATCAAGCAGCACGCGACCCATGTGACCGACAGCAACGAGCATGACGGGTTTGCCGCCGCGATCGAAACGGTGCTGCAGCTCGGTTAGGGATTCTTCACGCGACCGGTATCCGCCCCGGATCAGGACCGAGCAGCCTTCGCTGGAACGCGCCCCCCGCGTATCAAGCCCGCGTGAAGGAGATAAATCGAGAAGTTCTCAAAGTCTTCGCGCGACGAATCCGCTTCTATTGGCCGCGACGATCGGCAAGCGCGAGCCGGTGTCCGACCGCCCTCTCCCATAAAGGCAGGAGGATGCAGGCGACCGTCCCCCGTTCGCCTTCGGCGAAGATCGGCGCCCCTGCGCAAAATAACCGTCGACCCAGGCCTTTTCGGACCGATTGAACCGAAGCTGCTGAATTTGCGGGCTGCGATGGCATCCGACAACCTCGATTGGTTTGGCAGCTCCTCCGGCAGGCTGTTGACCGCCGGCCGGCATTTCCGCCGACCGGCGTGCGGCGGTCGTCAGCCGCCGTGCGCGTTCGCCATCGACGCCAGCACCTCATCGACGCTGAAGCTTGATGGCTTCTGCCGCGGCGGGAAATCCTTGAATGTCTCGACGAACTGCGCAACGAACGCTTGAGCCGGCACGATCAGGAAGGCCCGCTGAATGGTCCAATCGTAATAGGTGTTTGACGTGATGTCCGCCCGCTCATAGGGGTCCAGCCGCAGATTGAACATTTTCGGCAAGCGGCGGCAAACGAAGGGTGCCGCCCAGATCTCAAGCGTTCCAGCGACCTTCTGCTCGCAGAACACCATCTTCCAATTCTCGTAGCGCATCGCCACGAGCTGGGCATCGTCGTTGATGTAGAAGAATTCCTTGCGTGCGGACTTCTCCTGCTGCCCGGTGAGCAGAGGTAGCTGATTGTAGCCGTCGAGATGCACCTTGAACGTCTTTCCGCCCGAATTGTAGCCGGTGAGCAGTTTAGTCTTGATGTCGGGTTCGCCGGCTGCGGCCAGCAGTGTCGGGAACCAATCCAGCGCCGCAAAGATTTCGTTGCTGACCTGTCCAGGCTTTACGCGGCCCGGCCAGCGGATCATCGCCGGAACGCGGTAGGCGCCTTCCCAATTGGTGTTCTTCTCGCTGCGGAACGGGGTCATGCCGCCGTCAGGCCACGAGTTCATGTGTACACCGTTGTCGGTGCCGTAGATGACGATGGTGTTGTTGGCGATGCCAAGATCGTCGAGCGTCTTGAGTAAATTGCCGACATGGCCGTCATGTTCGAGCATGCCATCCATGTATTCGCTGAGACCGCTGCGGCCCTTATATTCGGGCCGCACATGGGTGTAGAGATGCATGCGGGTGCCGTTCCACCAGCAGAAGAAAGGCTTGTTGCCCTGAACCTGCCGCTTGATGAAGTCGATCGCCGCATTGGATGTGTCGTCGTCGATGGTCTCCATTCGCTTCTTGGTGAGCGGACCGGTATCCTCGATGGTCTGCTTCCCGACCTTGCCGAAGCGCGGATCGACGGTCGGATCCTCCCGCTCGGTGGCTTTGCTCTTGAGGACGCCGCGCGGGCCGAACTTCGCCTTGAACGCCGGATCCTTCGGATAGTCAGCATGCTCCGGCTCCTCCTCCGCATTGAGGTGATAGAGATTGCCGAAAAACTCATCGAACCCGTGCACTGTCGGCAGGAATTCGTTGCGGTCGCCGAGATGATTCTTGCCGAACTGCCCGGTGGAATAGCCGAGGGGCTTCAGCGCCTCGGCAATAGTGATGTCCTCGGAGCGCAAGCCGAGCGCCGCACCGGGCAAGCCGACCTTGGTCATCCCAGTGCGCAGACCGGCCTGGCCGGTGAGGAAGGACGCCCGGCCGGCCGTGCAGCTCTGCTCGGCATAATAATCGGTGAACATCAATCCCTCGCGGGCGATACGGTCGATGTTCGGCGTCTTGTAGCCCATTAGGCCAAACGAATAGGCGCTGACATTGGCGAGCCCGACATCGTCACCCCAGATGACGAGAATATTCGGTCGCTGTCCGGATGGCGCTGCCGGTTGCTGGGCTTGCGCGACCTGTGTCTTGTCAATACCGCCGATTGCGGCAGCTGCGACAAGAGAGGTCCCCGCGAGCAGGAGGTTGCGACGGCTCGGCGTGCGGTCTATCGATTGCGCTGAAGTCGTTTCGATTTGTCTCCTCGTTCCATCAGACATGCTTACTCTCCCTTTGAGGACTAAGACACGATGACGCTCCTCATCACGCAGCGAAGCCGACGTGACTGGTCGAGGTATCGACCGGCTCGGCGTGACGTGCGGCCGGCCGATAGCGGCCGGTAGTAGTTCGGTGCGCAAAGCCGCGAGCCGCCTTCAGCACCCTGCGCGGAATTTTGATGTTGGGCAGGCGGGGGTCGTAACTGCGTCCTCCCGGCCGCACCCGCGGATTTTCGGTAATGCAGCACGCCTTTGCCGCGTCGGCCTCGTGTTTTGGCGCGTACCAGTCCATGCGAAACGTACCGCCGCGAATCCAAGCCATGTCTCGCGCACAACCGTCGGATGATCGAACGCCCTGCTCCCTGTTCCGTCGAAGCATCGTCGTCATGGCAATTTCAACCGGCATTACGATCGCCGCGGACCAGCGCCCCGCGACCTCGTTCGTGCATTCTCGGTTTGGTTTAATTCGCTTTTAAGTTGAGTCAATCAAGGGATCGGTAAGCCGCCCTTCCCTATTCTCCTTAACGCCTATCAGTAACGTAACCGAAGTGAATGCGGCTGTAATGTACGGTTCGTGCCAATCTTCGATTCTTCGCTTTCTCCCAGATATCGCTCGCTCATAAAGTGAGTTGTGGACGCGCGCGGATGTCGCATAATGTTCGGTGAATTGTAATGGCTGAGTTCGAGCGCGACACGACATAAATCTCGAACAGGCGCATTGTATTGATTGCCATCTAACCGGGCAGCGAAGCAGCGGGTTTTGGCGATGGACGGCTTGACAGTCATCACGTCTCGCGTCGATGGTTTCGAAGGTTTTCGCGACGCCGTCCACGGCTCGCATGTCGATGTGATGCAGCTTCAGCCCGGCCGGTTTAGCGGCGTACTGACCCATATCGGCGCCGGAGACTTCTCCCTCAGCATCGGATCGTTCTCCGTCGGGCTCCGGACTCAACGGACATCATCCGACCCCAAGCTCATCGTCGGCATGTTGCTTGGTGCGGAGAGCCGCGTCACGCACTGGTCATACGACATGGACCCGGGGGATGTTCTCGTGATTCCGCCTGGCGTCGACCATGATGGGCGATTCCACGGCGCCGCATCGTATGCGGCCGTCCGGCTCGACCTGTCCGACGTGACCGGCGTTTTCGGCGGCGCAGACCGGATGGGCGATCCGGAAAACTGGAGCCGAAAGAATTGCTATCGCGCCGAACCGCGTATCGGCACGGAAGCTGTGGCAAGGCTGCGCGAGATCGTCTCGCGCATCGCCGAGCCGGGCATTCACGTGTCGCCGAAGGCCGCCGACTTCTGGCGTCGCGCCATCATCGATGTTGTCACCGCGACCGTCCTGCATTCGCAACCCTCCGGCTTGACAGAGGCGATTCCATCGGCAGTTCGGCTAACGCGGAAGGCAGAGCAATATATCGAGGCCGCCGGCACCCGGCCGGTGCATATTTCCGAGATTTGCACCGAGTGCGGGTTATCCCGCCGCAGCCTTCATCGCGCGTTCGACGAAGTGCTCGGCATCGGTCCGGTCACCTTCCTTCGACGCAAGCGGCTATGCGACATTCATTCTGCGCTTCGCGATTCCGATCCAGCCACGACGACGATCTCGGAAATCGCCCTGCAACATGGTTTCCTCAATCTCGGAAGGTTTGCCGGTTACTATCGCGCGCTGTTCGACGAGTATCCGTCGGAGACGTTCGGCAAACCCTGTTCCGGCCGGGGCCGGCAGCGGCCGGCCGAGTGCGCCGCTACTTCGAGCGCTGCACCGCCGGCTTCTCCGTCGGCGTCTTCGCCGCACAGAGATTATGCGCGGTGTTGATTAGCGCGATGTGCGTCAGCGCCTGCGGGAAATTGCCGGTCTGGCGGCCAGCTCCCGTGTCGTACTCCTCGGCCAGCAGGCTGAGATCGTTGGCGACCGCGACCACGCGGGTAAACAGCTCCTGCGCCTTTTCAAAATCCCCCGCAAGCACATAGGCATCCGCCAGCCACAGCGTGCAGGCGAGGAACGCGCCTTCGGCCGGTTGCTGCTCCGCTTCGCGAGGGTCATGCCGCAGCACGAACCCGTCGCGCATCAGATAGCGCTCCACCGCGGCGAGCGTGCCGCGAACGCGTGGGTCCTCAGGCGGCAAAAAGCCTACCGACGGCAGCAACAGGATGCTGGCATCGAGCATTTTTGAGCCGTAGGACTCGACAAAGGCGTTCAGCTCCGGGTCGAATCCTTTGGCACAGACGTCGCGGTGAATGGCGTCGCGCAGCACCCGCCACTTCTCGAGCGGCGCCTTGAAGCCGAACGTCTCGGCGCTCTTGATGCCGCGGTCGAACGCGACCCAGGTCATCACCTTCGACGACACGTAGTGCTCGCCCGCGCCGCGGCGCTCCCAGATGCCGTGATCCGGCTGGTCCCATATTCCGGCAAGATGCTCCAGCACCGTGCATTCCAGCGCCCATGTGCTTCCGTCCAATTCGAGCTTGGCGATGCGCCATTGATGGAAGGCGTCGATCAATTCCCCGTAGACGTCGAGCTGCAGTTGCGCGTGCGCGGCGTTGCCGACCCGCACCGGCTTCGCGCCTTCATAGCCCGGCAACCACGTGGCCTCCCATTCCAGAAGGCGGCGCTGGCCCATAATGCCGTACATGATCTGCATGTTGGCGGGCGCACCCGCCGCGGCCCGCAACAACCACTGGTGCCAGGCCGACGCTTCCTCGGTATAGCCCGAATTTATCAGCGAGAGCAGTGTGAAGGTGGCGTCGCGCAGCCAGCAGAAGCGATAGTCCCAGTTTCTGGCTCCGCCGAGTTTTTCCGGCAGCGAGGTCGTAGGCGCGGCGACGATGCCACCGGTCGGAGCATAGATCTGCGCCTTCAGCGTGATCAGCGAGCGCATCACGAGGTCGCGGTGTTCGCCCTGGTAAGTGCAGCGGCCGCACCATTCGATCCAGAACGCTTCGGTATCCTTCAACGCATGGGCTGGGTCGATCGGCTTGGGTACGGGCAGGTGCGAGGGTCCGTAGGTAAGCACAAAGGGAACGGTGTCACCCTCGCCGACTTCGAAATCGGCAACCGTCGTCATATCCTCGCCGCAGGTCTCGACCGGTGTCCGCAACACCGTCATATCCTGCCCGCAGATCGCAAGCAGCGCGGAGCCGTCCTCGCTCTTCTTGACCCAGGGAATATCGATGCCGAACCCGAAGCGGATCACCAGTTGCATGTGCATCCGGACCCGGCCGCGAACGCCGCGCACCAGCCGCACCACATCGGAGGCGTTGCCGCGCGGCGGCATGAAATCGATCAGGTCGACCGCGCCGTCAGCGGTCTCGAACCGGGTCTCCAGGATCAGGGTGTTGTCCCAGTAGCGGCGCGAGGTGCCGGTGATTTCCCCCACCGGCGCGATCAGCCAGCGGCCATGCTTCTCGGTGCCGAGCAGCGCCGCAAAGCAGGCGTCGGAATCGAAGGCCGGCCAGCACAGCCAGTCGATCGATCCGTTCCGGCCGACCAGCGCC
>Ga0247784_1000326_pt1 | contig 13467 bp, 11 predicted proteins | sample UWRJL169409R5_FD_179909 | JGI IMG/M metagenome (GOLD analysis project Ga0247784, IMG submission 179909) | Plant litter microbial communities from Arlington Agricultural Research Station in Wisconsin, United States - UWRJ-L169-409R-5 | ecosystem: Environmental > Terrestrial > Plant litter >...
CGGGCTTCGCGTTCGCGAGCTTCGTTCACACGCAGCGGGCGTCCGCCCATTTCGAAGCCATTCATGTGCTGAATGGCCGTCTGCGCATCGCTCGAAGGCATTTCCACGAACCCAAAGCCGCGCGGCCGACCGGTTTCGCGGTCGTTCACCAGTTTCACCGAGTCCACCTTGCCATGTTTCTCGAACAAGGAGCGAACATCCGTTTCAGTCGCACTGAACGGCAGATTTCCAACGTAGATCGTCGTCATCGAAAGATCACTCTTGAGGCCAGACAAAAGTTTCGGAACGAACGATCGCCATCCGCGCTAATAAGCACGCGGGCGCGGCTCTGCCGGATGAGAGAACGATCGCTGTGTTTGGTCGCTGACAATCAACCATTGGATTGTGAATTGCGTGCGGACCGGCGGGCGGGGCGAGGAGATGTCCGAAGGTCGCGTCGTTGTAGGTTGAAATGCGTATTCAGCTGACCGCGACCGATACTACGTCAGCGCTTTGTCGACTGCAATAATGCCCACTTGACAGGTTCTCCCCCGGGGATCCCGGGGGATTTTGCGGTTGCGAACGGGGGCTTTTCAGCCCTCCAGATATGTATAACCGCTCAATTCCGACTCGTAGAAACGGCGCAACGCCTGGCTGTCGGCCAGGGTCATGCGGCCTTCGCGCACGGCTCGCTCGCAGTCGCGCGCGAACTGCGGGAACAGTCGGTCGACGTCGTACTGCATGTAGCTGAGCACCTTGCCGGCGGTGTCGCCTTTGACGATTTCCTCGATCCACCAGCCGCCTTCGTCGTGCAAACGAATATGCACGACGTGCGTGTCGCCGAACAGGTTATGTAAGTCGCCCAATGTTTCCTGGTAGGCGCCGACCAGGAACGCCGCGAGGTAATACTCCTGGTTCGGCTTGAGCTCGTGCAGCTCCAGCGTGCGTTTGACCTCGCGCTGGCTGACGAACCGGTCGATCTTGCCGTCGGAGTCGCAAGTGATATCGGCCAGCACGCCGTTGCGCGTGGGTTTTTCGTTCAGGCGATGAATCGGCATGATCGGAAACAGCTGGCCGATTGCCCAGCTGTCCGGCAGCGACTGGAACACCGAGAAGTTACAAAAGTACGTGTCCGACAGGATCAGCTCCAGGCCTTCGAGCTCTTCCGGCACGACTTCCAGCTTGCGGCAGTGGTCGCGGATCTTGGCGCAGGTCGCCCAATACAAACGTTCCGTCAGGCCGCGGAACTCCAGGCTGAGCAGGCCGAGATTGAACATCTGCAGCGCCTGTTCGCGGGCCTGCAAGGCGTCGTGATAGCACTCGACCAGGCGGCGTTCGGAGATCGTGCGATAGGCTTCGAACAGATCGAGCACGGGTTGCGGCACATCCTGGTCGCCGCTGTATTCGTCTTCGATGCGACCCGAGACCCGGAATTTATCGAGCGCGGACGAGCCGAGCGCATTGAACACGAGCAAGCTGTGATGGGCGGCGGTGGCGCGGCCCGACTCGCTGACGATCACCGGATGTTCGATTTCGCGCGCGTTGCAGACGCTGCCGATGCGGTACACGACGTCGCTCGCGTACTCGTTCATCGTGTAGTTCATCGACGATTCGAAGTTGGTGCCGCTGCCGTCGTAGTCGACGCCCAGGCCGCCGCCGACGTCGATGTATTTCAAGCCGGCGCCCATCAGCTTCAGCTCCGCATACACGTGCGCGAGCTCGTTGATCGCATCTTTGACGCGGCGAATGTCCTGCAACTGACTGCCGGGATGACAGTGCACCAACTCCAGGCAGTCGAGCATGTTGTGACTACGGAGCACCTTCACCAGATCGAGGATCTCGGTGACGAACAGGCCGAACTTGGATTTCTCGCCAGCCGAATCGCGCCAGCGTCCGGCCCCTTCACTCGCGAGCTTCACGCGCACGCCGATGCGCGGACGCACCTGATACTTCTGCGAGTGTTTCAGCACCAGGTCCAGCTCTTCGAAGTTCTCGATCACCGGAATGATGGTGCGGCCGAGCTTGGTCGCGAGGATCACCGCCTCGATGTAACTGTCGTCCTTGAAGCCGTTGCAGACGATCATGCGTTCGGGCGCGTCTTCGGTGAGCGCCATCACCGCGAGCAGCTCGGGCTTGGAGCCGGCTTCGAGGCCGAAGCCGAATTCCTTGCCGTAGCGATACACCTCTTCGACCACCAGGCGCTGCTGATTCACCTTGATCGGGAACACCGCGGTGTAGCGGCTTTTGTAGTCGTTCTCCGCAATCGCCTTCGCAAACGCCTTCTGCAGCCGTGCCAGGCGATGGTTGAGGATGTCCGAGAAGCGCACCACGACCGGCGTCGTCAAATCGCGCGCATGCAGCCCTTCCACGACTTCTAACAAATCGATCTCGCGCTCGGAGGTGCCGTCTGGACGCACGACCACGTGGCCGGCGGCGTTGATGCTGAAGTACGGCTTGCCCCAGGCGGGCACCTGGTACAGATCCAGTGAATCCTCGAAGTCCCAGGAACCGTTGGTGAGTGTTTCCACGGAAGTGTGTAATGACAGGTGAGAGGCGCGCGATTGTATCAACTGTCGGTGGCGATCGGGCGGCGTGGATCCCTGATCCACTCACTCCACGAGCCGGCATACAAGCGTGCGCCGGGCTTGCCGGCGTGCTCCATTGCAAGCAACAGATGACAAGCGGTGACGCCCGAGCCGCACATGACAATTGTGTGATCGTCGCTCACGCCGGCTTGCGACTGTTCGTAACGTCGTCGCAATTCTTCTGGCGCGCCGAAGCGGCCGTCGGCAGAGAGGTTGGTCGCGAACGGATGATTGCGAGCGCCTGGCACGTGACCCGCGGCGGTGTCGAGCGGTTCGACTTTGCCAGCGAAGCGCTCCGGCGCGCGCGCGTCGAGCAATCGCCAATCTGCTTGCTGCACGCGCTCTTGTACCTGTTGCGCATTCAGCCACAGCTCGCGATCCGGGCGCGCCGTGAAGTGTGTCGGCGAGCGTGCAGGAATTTCAGAGTCGGTCGGTAAGCGCTCGGCGTTCCACGCTTTGAAGCCGCCATCCAACACGGCCACCGCGCGATGGCCGACCCAGCGCACGAGCCACCACAAGCGCGACGCATACATGCCATTGTCAGCGTCGTAGGCGATGATTTGCGTCGTCGGCGAAACGCCCCAGGCGCTCAGCGTCGCGGCGAAACGTTCAGGATCGGGCAGCGGATGGCGTCCCGTGGCCGGTGTAATCGGGCTGGAAAGATCGCGATCCAAATGCGCGTAGACCGCGCCGGGAATATGGCCGGCGCGATACGCTGCTTCGCCCGCGGCGGGCTGCGTCAGATCGAATCGGCAATCGACGATGAGCCAATCTGGCGCGGGAAGATTGGCTGCAAGTGTCGCAATGGGAACAAGGGTGGTGTACATGGTTGCCTTCGCTACAATCCGCTTTCTTGCATTCTAGGACGACACTTCATGGCACTGGAACTCTGGTGGGGCAGCGGCAGCCCGTATTCCTGGCGCGCGCTGCTGGCACTCGAACACAAGCGCTTGCCGTACGTGTCGCACCTGCTGCAATTCTCCAAGCAGGAACATCGTGCGCCCGCGATGTTGCAAATGAATCCTCGCGGCCGGGTGCCGGTGCTCAAGGACGGCGACTACGTCGTGTTCGAGTCGCTCGCGATTCTGCGCTACCTCGACCGCAAGTATCCGGAGATTCCCATCTTCGGCGCCACCGCCGAGGAAGAGGGCACGATCACGCGTGTGATCTGCGAATACCAGTCCTACGCCGAAGATCACATCACCAAGCTGATCTACGCCATCCTGTTCCAGGGCGTGGAAGGTCACATGGAGGAAATCGAGCGCGCGCTGAATTTCGTCATGACCGAAGCGCGCACCATCGAAGATCGGCTGATGTCGTCGTCGTGGCTGGTCGGCACGGCGTTCACGGCCGCCGACATCGTCGTGTTTCCCGGCATCAAACAGCTGCTTCGCGTGCTGGAGCGGCGCGAAGCGGAAGATCTGCGCGCGCGACTGCAGCCGATCGAAACGAATTTTCCCGCCATCGATGCTTGGATCAAGCGCGTCGAAGCGCTGCCGGGATACGAGCGCACCTATCCACCGCACTGGAAAGAACAAGATCGCGTCGCTGCCGGCGGCTAAAAGATTTTTCCGGCGCGGCCCTTGAAACAACGCTCGCACGGCGCACGTATGGGCGCCGTCGCGAGCGTGTTCGCGTTCTGGGGTCGACGCGCCGGCAAAAGTACGTAAACTTCGCGGCGTTCGAGTTCGTTCGTGTCAGTCAGTGAGTCGCCATGTCGCAATATCCCGTGCACTTCAAGTTTCCCGGCCGCCTGGTGATGGTGGGCTTCGGCAGCATTGGACAGGGAGTTTTGCCGCTGATCTTGCGTCACATCGCCGTGCCGGCGGAACGCATCACGATCGTCACGGCGGAAGATCTCGGCCAGGCCGAGGCGGCGGAATACGGTGTCAAATTTATCGTCAATGCGCTCACGCAGGAGAATTATCGGCAGGTGCTTGAGCCGCTGCTCGGCCGCGGCGATTTCCTGCTGAACCTGTCGGTGGATGTTTCCAGCCTGGCGCTGGTCAAGCTCGCGCACGAAAAAGGCGCGTTGTATCTCGACACGTGCATCGAGCCGTGGCCCGGCGGTTACACCGATCCAAACGTGCCGCCGTCGTTGCGTTCGAACTACGCGTTGCGCGAGCAAGCGCTGGCGCTGCGCGAGCAGCTCAAAGGCGGACCGACTGCCGTGCTCACGCATGGTGCGAATCCCGGTCTGGTGTCGCACTTCGTGAAGCAGGCGCTGCTGAATATCGCCGCCGATACGTCGGTCGACGCAGGCAATCCGAAGGCGCGCGATGAGTGGGCGGCGCTCGCGGCCAAGCTCGGCGTAAAAGTCGTGCATATCGCCGAGCGCGATACGCAGGTGTCGAGCAAGCCGAAGCAGCTCAACGAATTCGTGAACACCTGGTCGGTGGACGGTTTCGTCAGCGAAGGCCAGCAGCCCGCCGAGCTCGGCTGGGGCTCGCACGAAAAGGAATTGCCGCCGCAAGGTCGCCGGCACGACTTCGGTCGTCAGTGCGCGATTTATCTCACGCAGCCGGGCGCCGGCACGCGCGTGCGCACCTGGACGCCGAAAGCGGGCCCGTTCCACGGGTTCCTGATCACGCATGGTGAGGCGATCTCGCTTGCTTGTTACTTCACGCATCGCGAAGGCGACCGCGTCGTGTACCGGCCGACCGTGCACTATGCGTATCACCCGTGCAACGACGCGGTGCTGTCCGTGCATGAATTCGCCGGACGCAACTGGCGGCTGCAGGATCACAAACGCATTCTCAAGCAGGAAATTCTTCCCGGCGGCATCGACGAGCTCGGCGTGCTGCTCGCCGGTCACAAAAAGAACGCCTATTGGTTCGGCTCGCAGCTGTCGATCGACGAAGCGCGCAAGCTCTGTCCGCACAACACGGCCACCAGCTTGCAGGTCTGTGTCGCCGTGCTGTCGGGCATGGTGTGGGCGCTGGAGAATCCGACTCGCGGCGTGATCGAGCCGGACGAAATGGACTTCCGTCGCAATCTCGAAATCTGCATGCCATATCTCGGTCCTGTGACGGGTTCGTATAGCGATTGGAATCCGCTGTTCGATCGCAGCCGCCTGTTTGCTGAACAGCTCGACCAGGACGATCCGTGGCAGTTCAAGAATGTGATCGTGTGATGTGAATGTTGGTCCGGGATTGGGCCAACATTCCTGCATGACGCTCAAAGTCACGTTCGATCTAGGCGATGCCGATTTGCAGCACCTCGCGGAAGTCGCGCAGGAGCGGCAGTCGGCTGCGCGCACGCGGCCGACGGACGGCATCGTCGCCGCGGCGCGCGAGGTTTACCTCAAAGGCTCGCAGGCGCACTTCGCCGATTTCGTGAAGGAGCGCTATTCGCGTCTCGGCTTGATGCTGGAGATGGTCGACGACGCGGAGTGGCAGCTGAGCCAGGAAGACATGCAGCGCTTACTGAATGCGCTCGCATGTTTCGGCGAGCCCGGCTCCGGTGCGTCGTCGGCAATGCTCGACCAGGCGATCATGATCGAGCTGGTGAGTCGCGATCTGCATCACGACCTCGAAGCCTACCGGGATTTTTGCAAATTTCGCACGGCGCAAATGGCGAAGCGTCGCTCACCGCCCGGCGCCGATCGCGAGCAATGGCTAAGTCAACGACGCGAGACTCTGCAACAGCGCATGCACACTCGCCGCAAGCGCGATCTGGACAACGCCGACGGTCCGGTGCGACGCCTGTTCTCGCTATTCGGGCTTTGATTCCACGCCTGCCGGCGCTTCATAGCGAATGTCGACGACGAAGTAAGTCTTGCTGCCTCCGGGCACTTCAACTTTCACCTCGTCGTCCAAACCCTTGCGCAACAAAGCTCGGCCGAGCGGCGCATCCATGCTGATATAGCCCTTGCTCGCGTCGAACTCGTCCGGACCCACGATGCGGTACTCGTGCGCGGCGCCGCCGTCGTCCTCCAGCGTCACCCACGCTCCGAAAAATACACGAGATGAATCCGAGGGCGGCTGATTAACGATCACCATTCCATCGAGCCGCTGTCTCAAAAAACGCACGCGGCGATCGATCTCGCGCAGTTGTCGTTTGCCATAGATGTACTCGGCGTTCTCCGACCGGTCGCCTTGCGCAGCCGCCTCTTGGACAGCCTGTGTCACTTGTGGACGTAACACGCGCCAAAGATGGTCCAACTCGTCCTTTAGTCGCTGTGCGCCAACAGGAGTAATGAACTTTGAACCCTTCGGCAGAGGTGGTCGGTAGCGGGACATGTGAGCCGGTTTGCCAAGCTTTCGTAAGGCGGTCGCTGAACTGGTTGAACGGCCGAAATTCTGTGGAATCCTTCACGGTAGCCCGGCAGGGCGCTCAATAATCTGTCGTCCCATGAGCATCAAGTACTACACACACTTTCTGCTGCAGGAACGCTCTCCCAAGGGCATGAGCGAGTTCCGGGGCGTCGTCGAAGTGAACCGCACGCTGCTGCGTGGCGACCTGAGGGAAGCCGCGTCCGTGCTGGCCAAGAACTTCGAATGCGACACCAAGGATATCAAGGTTCTGCAGTGGTCGAGACTGCATTGAGTTTAGTGTCGATGTTCCTCGCGATCCCCTAGCGGGCTTTACTTCCCTTCAGAAAGTCCGCTTCTCTGCCCCGAGCCACAAGCTCGGGGTTTTTTTTGGGTGGGACTTTTGTGCATGCTGTGGGCATGCCGATCTACTCCGAGCACTCGTATCGCTCCCGCGACGGGCTGCAGCTGTACTACCGCGATTACCCGGGCGATGCCGCCAAAGTGCCTGTGCTCTGCCTGCACGGGCTCACTCGCAATTGTCGCGACTTCGAGGCGCTGGCGCTGCGGATCGCGCCGGGGCGGTGCGTGCTCACTCCCGATTTCCGCGGTCGCGGGCGTTCGCAGTACGACGCGATGTGGATGAACTACCATCCGATGACTTACGTCGACGATCTGTGGATGCTGCTCAGAGAAGTCGGCGTCGATCGCGTGATCGCGATCGGCACATCGCTGGGCGGATTGGTCGTGATGTTGATGGCAGCTGTGCGTGCGCAAACGTTTGCTGGCGTCGTGCTCAACGACATCGGGCCTGAAGTCGATCCTCTCGGCGCCGACCGCATTCGCGGCTACGCCGGGCGCTTTCCACCGCCGCGCAGTTGGGAGGAAGCGATCGATCAAATGAAGGTCGTATTCGGCGCGGCCCTTCCCGATTTCACGCCGGCGCAGTGGCAAGCGTTCGTGCGACTTTCCTACAGCGAAGACCGTACCGGCTCACCGAAGCTCGACGCCGATTTACGCATCGGCGACGCCATGCGTGCGATTCACCCGCCGCCCGGTGCGACACAGGCGATGTGGGCGGCATTCGGCGCTTTGCGTGATACGCCGACGTTGGCGATTCGCGGGGAGCTGTCGGATCTGCTGTCCGTTGCCATCTTCGACCGCATGCAACGCGAACATCCGCGTCTGCAGCGCGTGACCGTACCGAATCGCGGTCACGTTCCACAGCTCGACGAGCCGCAGAGCTTCGCGGCGTTAGAGCGATTTCTTGCGGAGCTGCCATGAGCTTCAAAGATCACTTCTCCGGCCACGCCAACGCCTATGCGCGCTATCGGCCTGACTATCCTGCCGAGCTCTTTTCGTATCTCGCGACGCTGACGCCGCGTCGTGAGGTTGCGCTCGACCTTGCGACGGGAAGCGGGCAGGCCGCTGTCGGGCTGGCGGAACATTTCTCGCTTGTCGTTGCTAGCGACGGTAGCGTTTCTCAGCTGCAGAATGCGCAGAAGCATCCCCACGTTGCTTACGTTGGGAATCTGGCGGAGCAGCCGGCGTTGCGAGCTGGCACGGTCGATCTGGTGGTCGCGGCGCAAGCGGCGCATTGGTTCGATCACGAACGTTTCTATCCGGAAGTGAAGCGCGTTCTGCGCCCGGACGGAGCGCTGGCGTTGTGGACGTATGGGCTGGCGTATGTTGAGCCGCGGGTCGATGCGATCGTGCGGCACTTCTACAGCGATGTTGTCGGGTTGTATTGGCCGCCGGAGCGGCGGTGGGTTGAGTCGGCCTATCGAGACTTGCCGTTTCCTTTGCGGGAAGTGTCTTCGCCTGCCTTCGCGCTTAACTTGGAGTGGGACCTGGATAGTTTGATTGGATACATCGGCACCTGGTCTGCGGTTCAACGATACAAGCGCGCTACTGGTGAAGATCCGTTGCCTGCTCTGCGGGCGGAGATTGCGCCGTTGTGGCCTGCTCCGATGGAGGCCAAGCGGGTGACTTGGCCGCTGCATTTGCGCGTTGGTCGGGCGGGGTAAGAGTTTTGTCTGTTGGGTCGGTGGCCCGCGTCGGCGAGGTTGCTGGGGTATCTCTTCCCGGCACCGCGCACGGGCTTTGCCTTCGCTATCGCTCGGCCATACTCCGTCCGTCCATGGAGCTGCTGCTCGGACCAGCATCCCTGCTGGATCCAAGCTGCCGGGAAGAGACACCCCATCCACCTCGCCAACGCCTACACGTACGTTGAGTTTGCGGGCCACTCAGAGTGGTTATTTCAAACCACATATTTGTTTTTAGCCGCGCGCTCACCGGCTCGGAATTTCTGCACGCGTCAACGTGCGTGTTCGGTGTCTATGGGAGGCATCTTCGCGCGTTAGCGTAAATCTCGACGCTAGGGCGAGCCGCCGAGCTTCTCTTCAAGCGCGCCAGCGTAATTCGCGGCGTCGCGCGGAGTTGCGCAGGCGTCATTCCACTTTGACGCGGCGGCAAAGAACTCTGGAAGGGGGCATTACAACCGTCAGCTGGGGCGGAGGTCGGGGAGGGAGGTGCGCTTTCCGGCAGCTTGAAAACGAGGGACCGTTTTCTAGCAGCGCTCCAGGGACGGACGGAATACGGTCCACGCGTCTGCGTGGACAAGGCCCGTGCGCGGTGCCGGAAAGCGCACACCCCGCACCGGCCTCCGCGAGCCACCGACGCCTCTTAAGCAACACATCCACAAGCCACCGACACTTCCGCCTCCTTCTCCGGCTCCGACCCGCCAGCCACCGGTGTCCTCTTGCTATGAAGCCGCATTGCAAAGCTATGATCGACGCATGAACTCGAAACCCCTGCTCCTGGTCCTCAGCTGCTCCGTAGTTCTGGCCGCCTGCATGAGCCCGCCAACGAGCGAACCGCCGGCGAAGGAACGGGCGAAGTCCACGATGCAATCCGGCGTGAACACGCAGAACCTGGATACAACGGTCCGGCCGCAGGACGATTTCTATCGTTTCGTGAACGGCAAATGGCTGACGAACACAGCCATCCCGGCGGATCGCTCCAACTACGGCGCATTCGCACTCCTGGAGGACGGCGCCGAGAGTGATCTCAAGGCCATCCTCGATGAGGCAGCTAGCACCAACGCTCCAGTCGGCTCGGAGGCGCAGAAAGTCGGCGACCTCTACACCAGCTTCCTCGACGAAAAAACCATCGAGGCCCGGGGACTCACGCCGCTAGCGGAGGAACTCAAGCGCATCGACGAGATAAAGACCAGACAGGACATCGCGCGATATATCGGCTATGGCCACCGCATCTCCGTCCGCCACCCCTTCGCCTATTTCGTCTCCGTCGATCGCAAGAGCTCCACGCAATACACCGGTGTGCTCGCGCAGAGCGGGCTTGGCATGCCGGATCGCGACTATTACCTGTCGGATGACGCCCGGATGAAAGGCATCCGCGAGAAATATCAGGTCTACATCAGAGACCTGCTCGCCGCTGCGAACACCCCGAAGGCCGACGTCGTCGCCAGCAACATCTTCGCCATCGAAACCAAGATCGCGAAAACGCATTGGACCCGCGTCCAGAACCGCGACGCGCAGAGGACATACAACCGCTACGAAGTCGCCTCGCTACAGAAGCTGATGCCCGGCTTCGACTGGAACGCTTTCTTCGCCGGTGCGCAGATCCCAGCGGATCGCACTCAGGCGCTGGTCGTAGCGCAGCCGAGCTACTTCGAAGCACTCGGGAAAGTGTTGTTCGATACGCCGGTCGCCGACTGGCGAGGCTACTTCCGTTACAAGCTGCTCGCGACCTACGCGCCCGACCTGCCGGCGAAGTTCGTGCAACTGCATTTCGAGTTCAACGACCGCACCGTCTCCGGCATCGAGGAAATGAAGCCTCGCTGGAAACGCGCGGTCGACACTGTCGAAGGGTCGATCGGCGATCTCGCCGGCAAGATGTATGTCGAGCGTCACTTCAGCCCCGAAGCGAAGCGTCGCATGGACGAACTGGTGGGCAATCTGTTGCAAGCCTACGGCCGCGGCATCGACTCGCTCGAATGGATGACGCCCGCGACCAAACAACGCGCGCACGAGAAGCTGGCGCGCTTCAACACCAAGATCGGCTATCCGCAAAAGTGGCGCGACTGGTCCAAGCTCGAAGTGCGAAAGGACGATTTGGTAGGCAATGAGATGCGCGCGTCGGCGGTCGCCTTCGACCGCAATCTCGCCAAGCTCGGCGGGCCGATCGATCGCACCGAATGGATGATGACGCCGCAGACCGTGAACGCGTACTACAGCGCGCCGATGAACGAGATCGTGTTTCCGGCCGCGATCCTGCAGCCCCCGTTCTTCAACGTGGCCGCGGACGATGCGATCAACTACGGCGCCATCGGTGGCGTGATCGGTCACGAGATCAGTCACGGTTTCGACGATCAAGGTCGCCGCTACGATGGCACCGGCAATCTGAACGACTGGTGGGCGCCGGAGGACAACGCGGAGTTCACCAAGCGCACCAAACAACTGGGCGCGCAGTACAGCGCGTTGAGCCCGGTGCCGGGCATGAACGTGAACGGCGATCTCACGATGGGAGAAAACATCGCCGACGTGGCCGGGCTCGCCATGGCTTATCGCGCCTGGCAGCTCTCGTTGAAAGGCAAGCCGGCGCCGGTGATCGACGGCTACACCGGCGAGCAACGTTTCTTCATTGGTTGGGCGCAAGGCTGGGCGCGCAAGTATCGCGAAGACGAGCTGCGCCGCCGGTTGGTGATCGATCCGCACAGCCCGAGCGAATATCGCACCAACGTGGTGGTCGCCAACGTGCCGGAGTTTTACAGCGCGTTCGAAATCAAACCCGGCGATCGCATGTATCGCGCGCCGGCCGATCGAGTGCGAATTTGGTAAGTCTTACTCGATCACTCTTGAACCGCGCCGCGATTCCCTTATAAACGCAGGCGAGTTCCGGAGTGTCGGCGGAACCCCGACCCCTGTCGGGCGGTTTCACGGCTTGGGACACGAATTTACTGAAGGGCTTTGTCATGTACTTTCTGCGCATTGGTGTGCTGGTCCTGCTGGGCGCGCTGCTGACCGGCTGTGGTTACAACCGCCTACAACAGCAGGATGAGCAGGTGACTGCGGCCTGGTCCGAAGTGCTGAATCAATATCAGCGTCGCGCCGACCTGGTGCCGAACCTGGTGAACACCGTCAAAGGCGCGGTGGCCGCGGAGAAAGATATTCTCGACAGCGTCGTCGAAGCGCGAGCGCGTGCTACTTCGATTCAAGCGACGCCGGAGCTGATCAACAACCCGCAGGCATTCCAGCAGTGGCAGGCCGCGCAAGGCGAGCTGAGCTCGGCGTTGTCGCGACTCATGGTGGTCGTCGAGAAATATCCGGAGCTGAAATCCATCTCCGGCTTCGACGATCTGCGCGCGCAGCTGGAAGGGACGGAGAATCGCATCACCGTCGCTCGCAAGCGCTATATCGATGCCGTGCAGACTTACAACATTACGGTGCGCTCGTTCCCGACCAATCTCACGGCGAAAGTGTTCGGTCACGACGTGAAACAGAATTTCTCGGTGGAGAACGAGGCGCAGATTTCCCGGCCGCCGAACGTGGACTTCAGCCAGCCGTCGCAGCAGAACACCCAGCCGCAAGTCGAAAACAACGGCTGACGGATCGAAATAACGCTCAATGCGCAATTCCGGCGCGGCTCGCGCGAAATCGATGATGTCCCTGCCTGAGCCACGTTGGCTGCACGCGCGCGTAAGCTGGCTCGCTTGGTTGTGGCCGCTGCTGTTGCTGATGGCAGGCGCGGCCTTTGCGCAAGACGCGGTGCCCGTGCCGGCGTTGAGCTCGCCGGTCACCGATCTCACGCAAACACTCACACCCGAACAGCGCGACTCGCTCGCAGGTCGAGTGCGTGAGTACGAAGCGCAGAAGGGCACGCAGATCGCCATTCTGATTGTGCCGACGACACAGCCGGAGTCGATCGAGCAATATTCCATTCGCGTCGCCGAGCAATGGAAGATCGGCCGCAAGAACGTCGATGACGGCGTCATCCTGCTGGTCGCGAAGAACGATCGTGCCGTGCGCATCGAAGTCGGCACCGGCGTGGAAGGCGCGATTCCCGACGTGCTCGCGAGCCGCATCATTTCTCAAGTCATCGTGCCCCGCTTCCGCGAAGGCAATTTCTACGGCGGCATCGACGAGGCCGTCACTCGCATCATCGCGTTGCTTCAGGGCGAGCCGTTGCCGGAAGTCGAGAAGCGCTCGTCGTCGGAACGCGGACGAAACAGCTCGGGCAACTGGCTGCCGATCCTGCTGATGTTTGTATTCGTCGGCAACAACATCCTGCGCGGCATGTTCGGCAGAATCGGCGGCGCGTTTGCGACCGCGGGCATCGCTGGTGGGTTGATGTGGCTGCTGACCTGGACGCTCGGCATCACGATCTTTGGCATCGTCGTCGCCTTCGTGGTGGCGCTGCTCACGGGCAGCGGAGGGTTTGGAGGCGGAGGTGGTGGCGGCCTCGGCGGCGGCGGTTGGACGAATCATCGGCGACGTGGCGGCGGTTCGATCTTGGGCGGTGGCCTGGGAGGCCTCGGCGGTTTGGGTGGCGGCGGTGGTCGCAGCAGTGGCGGTTTCGGAGGAGGCGGCTTCGGTGGTGGCGGTGGTTGGAGCGGCGGCGGGGGCGGC
>Ga0247784_1000328_pt1 | contig 13429 bp, 10 predicted proteins | sample UWRJL169409R5_FD_179909 | JGI IMG/M metagenome (GOLD analysis project Ga0247784, IMG submission 179909) | Plant litter microbial communities from Arlington Agricultural Research Station in Wisconsin, United States - UWRJ-L169-409R-5 | ecosystem: Environmental > Terrestrial > Plant litter >...
GGTAACGGAGCACGGGTCACAATCCAGTGAGTCTGCCAAAACCCACGCGTGTTCAGTGTGATAGCGTTGTGTGACATTGGGCCGCCGCGAAACCGTATTGCATCGCAGCAGGCGCGGTTTATCTTGCGTTCATCAAACGTGAGTTCCCAAGCCCAACGACGTGCACTTACGAGAACGTCGCGAATGGTCAATTCGCGCATTCCAACTTTGAACTGGAACAATGCTTTCAATGTCCGGACTACAAACGCGATCGTCATGCATCGTTTTGATGTTGGCTGCGATGGCGCCGCTTTTGGCTGGCTGCAATGAACCGAGCGCCGCGACCGCAGCGGCAAAGCCGGCCGAGCCTGAAGTGGGTACCTTCACCGTGCGGCCTCAGGCCCGCGCCCTCCTTCGCGAATTGCCGGGGCGGATTGCCCCCACCCGGGTTTCGGATGTTCGCGCGCGCGTTTCCGGCATTGTCGTCGAACGTCTGTTCCAGCAAGGAACCGAGGTGGCGGCGGGTGATCCCTTGTATCGGATCGACCCCAAGCCGTTCGAGGTGGAACTGCAGGCGAGCCAGGCTGCGCTGGACAAGGCGGTAGCTGCGCTCGATCTCGCCGCACAACATGCGCGGCGCATCGCGACCCTCACGAGCCAGCGCGCCGCCCCCGAGGCCGAGAACGAAAAAGCCGTCGGAGCTCAACGTCAGGCCGAGGCTGAGGTCGGCAGCCGCAAGGCGGAAGTCGCGCGCGCCAGGCTGAACCTCGACTATGCGACGATCCGAGCGCCGATCAGCGGCGTCGTCGGCGCCGCGCTGGTGAGCGAAGGCGCGCTGGTGGTCCAGAACGAAACCACCAGTCTCGCCACCATCCAGCAACTCGACCCGATCTACGCCGACTTTACCCAGTCGGTCTCGGAGATGAACAAGCTGCGCCGTGCCTTCGACAGCGGCGATCTCGACCGGATCGAGCCCGGCGCGGCGAAGGTCCGCCTCGTGCTCGACGACGGAACGGTGTACCCGGTGTCCGGCAAACTGCTGTTCTCCGAAGCCAAGGTGGACGCCTATACCGGACAGGTGACTTTGCGTGGACAGTTTCCGAATCCCAATCGCGAACTGCTGCCCGGCATGTATGTCCGCGTCCTGATCGAACAGGGTATCGATTCCGACTCCATCGCCGTGCCGCAGCAGGCGATCCAGCGCGACGCGGGCGGCGGCAGCGAGGTCTTCGTGGTCAAGGATGACGGCCGCGTGGCGGCGCAGCCGGTCCGCACCGGCGCGGTGCAGGACGGCGTCTGGCTGGTCAGCGAGGGCCTCAAGGACGGCGATCGCGTCGTCGTCGACGGGTTCCAGAAATTCGTGCCCGGCGACAAGGTCAAGCCGAAAGCGTGGATCGATGCGGATGCCTCGGTCGGCACCATACCGGGCACAGCGTCGGCGCAAGCCGCGCGCTGAGATAGGGATATGCCCAGTTTCTTCATCGACAGGCCGATCTTCGCCTGGGTCGTCGCGCTTTTCATCTGCCTGATCGGCGCGATCTCGATTCCGTTCCTGGCGGTCGCGCAATATCCGATCATCGCGCCGCCCTCGATCTCGATTTCCACCAGCTATCCCGGCGCGTCGCCGGAAAACCTCTACAACAGCGTCACGCGGCTGATCGAAGAGGAACTGAACGGCGCCTCCGGCATCCTCAACTTCGAATCCACCTCGGACTCGCTGGGGCAGGTCGAAATCATCGCCAACTTCGTGCCCGGCACCGAGACCGGCGCGGCCTCGGTCGAAGTACAGAACCGCCTCAAGCGCGTCGAGGCCAGGCTGCCGCGAGCGGTGATTCAACAGGGCATTCTGGTCGAGGAAGCCTCCTCCGCCGTGCTGCAGATCATCACGCTGAACTCGACCGATGGCTCGCTCGACGAAATCGGCCTCGGCGATTTCATGATCCGCAACGTGCTCGGCGAAATCCGGCGCATTCCCGGCGTCGGCCGCGCCACGCTTTACTCCACCGAACGTTCGCTGCGGATCTGGGTCGATCCGGCCAAGCTTGTCGGCTACGGCCTCACCGCCGACGACGTCAACAAGGCCATCACCGCGCAGAACGCGCAGGTGGCCTCGGGCAGCATCGGCGCCGAGCCGAGCACGCCGGAGCAGAAGATTTCCGCGCTGGTGCTGGTCAAGGGCCAGCTTTCCTCGCCCGAAGAATTCGGCGCGATCACGCTGCGCGCCAATCCGGATGGATCGACCGTGCGGCTTCGCGACGTCGCCCGCATCGAAATCGGCGGCCTGAGCTACCAGTTCAACACCCGCCTCGATGGCAAGCCTACCGCCGGCCTTTCGGTGCTGCTGTCGCCGACCGGCAACGCGCTGGCGACCGCCAGCGCCGTCGAAGCCAAGATGAAGGAACTGTCGAAGTTCTTTCCGACCAATATCGGCTACGAGATCCCCTACAACATCACGCCTGTCGTCAAGGCCTCGATCAACAAGGTACTGATGACGCTGGTGGAAGCCGTGGTGCTGGTCTTCATCGTGATGTTCCTGTTCCTGCAGAACATCCGCTACACCATCATTCCGACCATCGTGGTTCCGGTGGCGCTGCTCGGCACCTGCGCGATGCTGATGGCGGTCGGCTATTCCATCAACATGCTGACCATGTTCGGCATGGTGCTGGCGGTCGGCATCCTGGTCGACGACGCCATCGTCGTCGTGGAAAATGTCGAGCGCATCATGGCCGAAGAAGGCCTGCCGCCGAAGGAAGCCACCCGCAAGGCGATGTCGCAGATATCGAGCGCCATCATAGGCATCACGCTGGTGCTGATGGCGGTGTTCGTGCCGATGGCGTTCTTCCCGGGGTCGGTCGGCATCATCTATCGCCAGTTCTCCGTCACCATGGTGTCCGCGATCGCCTTCTCGGCGCTGCTGGCGCTATCGCTGACGCCGGCTTTATGCGCGACGCTGCTGAAGCCGGTCGAGGCCGGCCACGGCCACGCGCGCAAGGGCGTGTTCGGCTGGTTCAACCGCGTGCTGGATTCGACCCGCGGCGGCTATACGCGCACCGTGAAGGGTTCGTTGAAGCGCACCGGGCGGCTGATGCTGATCTACGCCGTGCTGCTGATCGGCCTCGGCTGGGCCTTCGTCCGGCTGCCCGGCGGCTTCCTCCCGGTCGACGACCAGGGTTTTATCACCACCGACGTGCAGACGCCGTCCGATTCGTCCTATGCCCGTACCCAGGCCGCGGTCGAGCAGGTCGAAAAATATCTGCTGAAACGTGAAGGCATCGAGAACGTGACGTTCCTGACCGGCTTCAGCTTCCTCGGGCAGGGCGTCAACACCGCGCAGGCCTTCATCTCGCTGAAGGACTGGTCAGAACGCGGCAAGAAGGACTCGGCTGCCGCGATCGTCGCCGACATCAACCGCGATCTGTCGTCGATCCGCGACGCAAAAATTTCCGCGCTGCAGCCGCCGCCGATCGACAATCTCGGCAACTCCTCGGGCTTCTCGTTCCGCCTGCAGGACCGCGGCCAGAAAGGCTATCCGGCGCTGATTGCCGCCTCCGACCGCCTGATCGCGGAAGCCAATGCCAGCCGCGTGCTGCAGAAGGTCTATGTCGAGGGCCTGCCGCCGGCGCCGCAGGTCAATCTGATGATCGACCGCGAAAAAGCCGGCGCGTTCGGCGTCACCTTCGAGGACATCAACCAGACGATTTCGACCAACCTGGGCTCGAACTACATCAACGACTTTCCGAACCGCGGGCGGATGCAGCGCGTGATCGTGCAGGCCGATCGCGCCAGCCGCATGAACGCCGACGATATCCTCAATTACAACGTCAAGAACAGCCGCGGCCAACTGGTCCCGTTCTCCGCTTTCGCCACGGTTCAATGGTCGAAGGGGCCGACCCAGATCGCCGGCTTCAATTACTATCCCGCCGTGCGCATCTCCGGCGAAGCCAAACCAGGTTTCACCTCGGGCGACGCCATCGCCGAAATGGAACGGCTCGCGGGCAAGCTGCCGCGCGGCTTCGGCTACGAATGGACCGGCCAGTCGCTGCAGGAAAAACTGTCGGGCTCGCAGGCGCCGTTCCTGCTCGGCCTCTCGGTATTCGTGGTGTTCCTCCTGCTCGCCGCGCTCTACGAGAGCTGGACCATCCCGCTCGCGGTGCTGCTGACGATACCGCTCGGCATCTGCGGCGCGGTCATCGCAGCCACCATGCGCGGCTTGTCGAACGACGTCTATTTCACCGTCGGCCTGATCACCATCATCGGCCTGGCGGCAAAAGACGCCATCCTGATCATCGAATTCGCCAAGGATCTCCGTGCGCAGGGCAAGCCGCTGGTCGAGGCCACGATCGAAGCGTGCTCGCTTCGTTTTCGCCCGATCTTGATGACAGGTCTCGCCTTCGTTTGCGGCGTGCTTCCGATGGCCATCGCGACCGGCGCCGGCGGCGCCAGCCAGCAAGCGCTCGGCACCAGCGTCATGGGCGGCATGATTGCGGTGGTGATCCTGGCGCTGCTGATGGTGCCGGTGTTCTTCGTCAGCGTGCAGCGCGTGCTGGCGGGAGACCGGGAGAAGGTGGAGGAGGCGGTGGCGGCGAGCGAGCCGCACGGACCGCCGGCGCCGGTGAAGTCTTAAGACGCCGTCACGCACCGTGAATTTGCCGGGCTGACGCCGCGAACTGCCACGCCCGAGTTCGTGGCGGAATTAGACCAGGCATGGCCGCTTCAGGAAAGACGCCTGGCTTGCCTTGCGCCAAAAGCGTGGTCCAACGCTCGAACCCAAGGTTCCGCCCTGCCCAGGTTTCCTAGCGGTGCTGCGACGCCCGCATCCATTATCGACGCCCTGAAGGTGGCAGCTGGTCTGCAGCCAGGGACTCGCGCGAGCTTCGCCTGGGGCCGATGCGTTCGGGGAACCTATGCGCCTTCCGGTCAAGCCGGGGAGATCACGAGGTCCCGCAGCTTCACCAAGCCATCGCGCGTGCTGGCACGCTTCTCGTTGGACAGCGGCGATCCGACGGCGGCGAACATCGACCCCCTGTTGCGCGGCTTCAGCTTCCGGCTCGGCAGCGACGGTCAGCGTTCGGACATTTTCACGCAAAGCGCCCCGGTTCATTTTGCCAGGACGCTCGATCAGATGCTGGCTTTCCTTGCGGCACGTATGCCGGGGCCGGACGGCAGGCCGGATTGGGAGAAGGTCGAGGCATGTTCCGCCGGCCATCCTGAAACGCGGCGTCAGGCGGACTACATCGCTGCGCATCCGTTGCCCGCAAGCTTTGCCGGCACGACCTATTGGGGAGTGCACGCGTTTCCCGCGACGAATTCGAAAGGCGAGACGCGGTTCATCAAGTTCAAGGTCATTCCGGTCGGCTCAGAAGGCAGGCAGGTGGCCAACGAGGCCACGGCGATGCCTCCCGACCTGCTGCACGGCGACCTCGACTCCCGGATCGCGGCCCGTAATATCAGGTTCAGCGTGATGGCGCTGCTCGACCGTCCCGGCGACCCCGTGATGGATGTGACCATCCGATGGCCCGACGAGGATGCGCGCGAAGCCTTGCGGCTGGGAACGATTGTGGTCACCGGCGTCGAACCAAACCAGGCGTGTGACGGGGCCATCTTCCATCCGGCCAACCTCGCCGAAGGCATCGGTTGTCCCCCGGACGAAATGTTTGCGGCGCGCTGCGCCGCCTACGCGATCTCGCAGGCAAGACGTCGCTGATCCGGCAAAGTGTTTTCAAGCGTAGTAAAACGCGTCAAGACAAACAGGTTCAGGTTGAGCTTTCCGGTGCGCCCTGCGTGTCGCGGCGCCACGCCGCCGGACTGGCGCCGACCACCGAGGAAAACACCCGCGTGAAATGGCTTTGATTGGCGAACCCGGCCGATATCGCAATCTCCGACAGCGGCAGGTCGCGCACGCTCATCAATTCCTTGGCCGTATTGACGCGCTGGCGTAGCAGCCACTGGTGCGGCGGCAGGCCGGTCGAGACGCGGAATGCGCGCGAGAAATGGCTGACCGAAAGATCGAACTCCGCCGCGATCTGCTCCAGCGGGATTTTTCCGCCGAGATCGGATTCGAGCTTTTCACACGCGCGCTTCACCTGCCAGGATGCAAGACCGCCGCGGGCCAGTTCGGTGCTGCGCCGTAGTCCGCCATAGGTCTGGGCGACATGCGCGGTGAGGGCGAGCATCGTGTGATCGACGAAGAGCTGGTTAGCCTCGTCCTGCCGATGCAGCGCTTCCAGCAGTGACGATCCGAGATGACGGACAACCGTATCGTCATGGCCGACGCCGGGCTGATAGGTGAGTTCGCCAACGCGCGGCGCGCCGGCCTGCCTGGCGATGTCGTCGAGCGCCGAGCGCGGCAAATAGAAGAAGAGGGAGTGAAACGGCTTGTCGATCACGTAGCGCGGATCGCGCTTGAGGTCGTACAGATAGGTCTTCCCGGCGTGGATGTCGGTCTTGATGACGCAGCGGCCACGCTCCCAGCATTCGCAATCCGGGTAGTCGCGATATTTGATGCTGACCAGATAGGCGTCGCCGGAAGGAAGCGCGCCGCAGAGACCGGGCACGGGATTGTCATCCCGCGTTTCGACCACCGCGAGTTCGGCACTGCGCAGCGTGCGCGTGATCAACGAGGGCGCGTCCTTCAGATTCAAGGGCTGCCCGAGCTTCTGTCCGAAGATGCCGGCAGGTGTCATGGAGATGATCTCATCAATGAAGCTAGGCTGAGACTCGCTTCGCCGCGAGGTGGTGGGGCCATTATCCAACATCAACCCGTGGCCGTCCAGTTCTGCGCCACTGGCCTCGATTTTACGGGTTTGCGACACAAAGCCCAATCACAGGAATGTCAGCTGCAACCGTTTTTTTTGCCGTCACTTGCCTGATCAGGCGGCACACCGCGACGGTTCGCCGCGCGAATTTGGTCGCGCACGCGTGATGGCTGCTTGCAGCAGGTTCCGACAAAGCATGGCGACTTTGTGAAAGACGCTGCGCCACTCAGCGCCTAGAACGCGCGCCGAACACGCTCAATCGAAGTGCCTCTCAACGGCGAGGACATTGACCATGAGCTGCATGCCAATCCCGCGCGACCCTCTGCAGCAAACCAAGTCCGACACTTCCGGGACGACCCGGCATGTGCTGCCCAGCGGCGAGGCGCGCCCCGCCGATGTGGAGATGGCGCGCGTGCTGAAGACCGCGCCGGTCCGCATGGCTTCGGACCCGGCCAGCGGCGCCATCGCCCATTGGAAGCATGGCGCGCTACATGACGTCGTCAAGCCGATGGCCGATCACGTCATCATGACGTATCCCTCCGGCGTACAGCGACTGGAGCGGCGCAACGGAAAATCGGCGGCGATCGGAACGGCGCGGTCCGGCGTCGTGACAATCATTCCGGCCGGCTCGAGCGCCCGCTGGGACATTTCCGGGCCTGTCAATGTCGTTCAGCTCTACCTTCCCCACAGGACGCTCGAGCGCGTTGCCGGTGAAGCCGAGACGTCGGCGCCGGGCGAATTGCTCGAGCGAACGGGGCATCCCGATCCCGTCACGTCCCGCCTGCTGATCAGCGCATCGGATGCTATACAAGGCAGCGCGGCGCTGGATGCGCTGTTCCGGCACCAGCTCAACGATCTTCTCGCCACACGCCTGCTGGCGGCACATGCCGGCTCGCCCGCCATCTTTCAGCAGACCTTGGGCGGCCTTGCGCCAACCGCGCTGCGCCGCGCCATCGATCGTCTGCATTCGGACGACGATACGGACGTCTCCCTTGCCGCGCTGGCTTCGGATGCCGGCCTGTCGCGCTTCCACTTCTGCCGCGCCTTCAAGGAGAGCACGGGGCTCTCGCCGCATGCCTGGCTGCGCCAGCACCGGCTCGAACAGGCCATGAAGATGCTGCGCGAGACCGATGACTCGGTCGTCTCGATCGCAGCGGCGCTTGGCTACGCCTCGCAGACGGCCTTCGCTGCGGCATTCAGGAAGCTGACCGGCGAAACCCCGAGCGATTGGCGCAGGCGCATGCGTTAGCAGCAATCGCTCTACAACGATCGCAATCGCGCTGGGGCAGCGGCGAACCTGACCAGTTAGACCATCACCATGTTCCAAACCACGAATGGAGACAAATGATGATCGGGAAGAACATCGCCGGCCGACTGGCAATCACTTCAAAACGAAGGGGCCTCGCGACCGCCGTCGTGTACGGACTGTCGCTGGCCGTCCGCTTCACCTCGGCGACAGGGGAGGAGTTGGAAGTCCCGCCGCAATCCGCACAACGCGCATACCCGCTGATTTCGATCATGAACAGGGATGGTTCACGCCTTCCCTATGACGACTGGCGCCACAAGTCCGTGCAATCGGTCGTCTTTCGCCAAGGCTGGCCGCCAGGTTCACCGCCCGGCTGCATCGCGCCTTAAGAACCTGCCCTTTCGTTTCACGCCTTCGCGTCGTTGCCGATCGCAACAAGGCTTGCCGCAACCCGGAAGCGGCGGCGGCAACGCGCCTGTGCCCGACAAGATCCAACCTTAAGGAGAACATAACATGCGACTAGTCATCATCGGAGCCGGCTTCGCCGGCATGTATGCCGCCCTTTCCGCCGCTCGCCTGCGCGATATCCAGGGCGTTTCGCCCGACGAATTCCAGATCGCGCTGGTCGCGCCTGAGCCGACGCTGGTGGTTCGCCCGCGTCTCTATGAACCGAAGCCCGAGACGCTCACCGCGCCACTGCTCGATGTGCTCGAGGCAATCGACGTCGACTACGTGCAAGGCAGCGCCGAGACGGTCGACACCAAATCCCGCACGGTGCAGATCGCGACCGGAAAAGGGCCGCGGAAGTCGCTCTCCTACGACCGGCTGGTCGTGGCCACCGGCAGCCGGCTGTTCCGTCCCAACATTCCCGGTCTCGCCGAGCACGGCTTCAGCGTCGATTCGCTCGACGATGCAATTGCCCTCGACAAGCACCTGCATGGGCTTGCGAAGCGGCCGGCCATTAACGGACGCGACACCGTCGTCGTGGCCGGCGGCGGCTTTACGGGCATCGAAGCGGCGACAGAAATGCCGGCGCGGCTGCGCGGGATCCTCGGCAAGGATGCCAGGACCCGCGTCATCATCGTCGAGCGCAACAGCGCGATCGGACCCGACATGGGCGCAGGTCCGCGCCCCGTGATCGAGGACGCGCTGCACAAGCTCGGCGTCGAAACCCGGCTCGGCGCCGGTGTCGCCTCGCTCGACGAGTCCGGCGTCACATTGTCCAGCGGCGAGCATATCGAAGCCGAGACCGTGATCTGGGCCGCGGGCATTCGCGCCGCTCCCCTGACCACGCAGATCCCCTCCGAGCGGGACAATTTCGGCCGGCTGCTGGTCGACCGCGATCTGCGTGTGCCCGGCGTTCAAGGCGTGTTCGCCACCGGCGATGCCGCCCGTGCCGCCTGCGACGACGAGGGCAACTACGCCTTGATGTCGTGCCAGCACGCGACGCGAATGGGCGCCTTTGCCGGCAACAATGCCGCGGCCGAACTGCTCGGCGTTGCGACCCGGCCCTACCACCAGAAGGCCTACGTCACCTGTCTCGATCTCGGCGACGCCGGTGCGCTGTTCACGCGCGGCTGGGAGCGCAAGGTGGAGATGGTCGGCGACGTCGCCAAGAAGACCAAGCAGGAAATCAACACCGTCTGGATCTACCCGCCGAAGGCCGAGCGCGCCGCCGCGCTCGCATCGGCCGATCCGGAACGCGTGACCAGCCTCTAGACGTCCAGGCGATGACGGCCGCGTCCGGCTGGCGACGCGGCCCGCTCGACCAAGACCAGCCAGCAATCTTTTACAACGAAGCAGGAGACAACCATGAGCCTAGCCAACATGAGATTCGACAACACCTCGAACCCCACCACACGTACGCCAGAGGAACTGGTTCCGTCGCGATACGCGCTGCGCATCGGCGACATTGACGTGATGGTCGTCAGCGACGGCGTGCTGCCGCTACCCACCGCAATGCTGGGACACAACGCCGCCCCGACCGTCCGGGCGGCCTGGCTGAAGGACATGTTCCTGCCGCAGGACGCTTTCGACTGGGCCTTGAACGTGGTCGTGGTGCGCAGTGGCGGCCGGACCATCCTCATCGACGCCGGCCTCGGGTTGGACCCCGACTTGCACTTGCCGCGGGCCGGGCAGTTGATCCAGCGACTGGAGGCTGCCGGCATCGATTTGGCGTCCGTGACCGACGTGGTGCTGACCCACATGCACATGGACCACGTAGGCGGACTGCTCGTCGACGGCGTGAAGGAACAGCTGCGCCCGGACCTGCAGATCCACGTGGCGGCCGCCGAGGTCAAGTTCTGGGAGGCGCCCGATTTCTCCCACGTCTCGATGCCGCCGGGCTTCCCGGACGCGCTTCGGGCGACCGCCAAGCGGTTCGCGAAGGAGTATCGCAGCCATCTGCGGACGTTCGAGGAGCAGCACGAGGTGGCGCCGGGAGTGGTGGTCCATCGTACCGGTGGCCACACCCCCGGGCACAGCGTGGTCCGCCTGGCGTCGGGCGGCGATCGGCTGACATTTGCCGGCGATGCCGTGTTCGCAGTCGGGTTCGACCACCCCGAGTGGTTCAACGGTTTTGAACACGACCCCGAGGAGGCGGCCCGCGTCCGCGTCCGTCTATTGCGAGAGCTGGCGGCGAACGGCGAGCTGCTGGTGGCCACCCACCTGCCGTTCCCATCCGTCGGCCATGTGGCGGTCGACGGCGACGCCTTCCGTTGGGTGCCGGTCTTCTGGGACTACTGAGCGCTTGTCAGGCTAGGACCGAACCAGGGCGCGCGCTTATGGCGTGACGAGATGACGTTAACGAGCGCGCGTCCTGGCTCGGCACCCGGCGGGTGCGGCTACTGTGCATGGGGTTGTTTTCAATATTTTGCTGGGAGCAGTCGCTCTATTTCCCAAGCGGCTTGAGAATCTTCACCAATTCACCGTGCACGTATTCATTTCCGCATACCACGTGCCCGGTCTTCAGCGGATCGTCGCTGCCCTCGGTGCCTGAAATCGTCCCCCCGGCCTCCCGCACCATGATCTGCCCGGCCGCGATGTCCCAGGGCTGCAGGTTGCGTTCCCAGTAGCCGTCGAGGCGGCCGGCGGCGACGAAGGCAAGGTCGAGCGAGGCGGCGCCGAAGCGGCGGAAGCCGGCGACCTGGTGTTGCAGCGCGGCCATTTCCTTCAATGCCAATTCATGGTCGCCGCGGCCGATATGCGGCAGGCCGCAGGCCACCACGCATTCATCGAGCCGGCGGCGGCCGGCGACGCGCAGCCGCTGGTCGTTGAGGAACGCGCCCTTGCCGCGTTCGGCGATGTAGAGCTCGTCGTTGGCGGGGTTGTAGATCACGCCGGCGATGATGGTGTCCTCGCGCCGCAGGCCGATCGAGATCGCGAATTGCGGAATGCCGTGCAGGAAGTTGGTGGTGCCGTCGAGCGGATCGACGATCCAGGTGTGGGTCTTGTCGGCGCCTTCGCGGCTGCCGCCTTCCTCGCCGATGAAGCCGTAGCCCGGCCGCGCCTTGGCGAGGTCCTCGTACAGCATTTCCTCGGCACGCTTGTCGGCCTTGGTGACGAAGTTCGCCGGGCCCTTCAGCGAGACCTGCAGATGCTCGATCTCGCCGAGGTCGCGCTTGAGGCTGCGGCCGGCGCGGCGCGCGGCTTTCACCATGACGTTGATAAGGGCCGAATACAGCATGATGCGGGCTTATGGTGTGAGAGGGACGGCCCAATGCCGTCAGGGGTTTGGGGACTGGGTGCCCTGCAGATGTGTTGCCGTCAAGGCGTCATTTGCCGGCGGCGCCGGTCGTGCCGGTCCATTTGCGCGCCGCGGCCTCAACCCTGGCGCGGTCCTCCGGGCTGAGTTCCGAGAGCCGCTCGTCGAGCTCGGGATCGCCCTTGCCGGCGGTCTTGGCGACGAGGTGCCATTTCAGGCCTTCGATCTTGTCCACCGGCACGCCCAGTCCGCTCACCAGCACGCGGGCGAGGCGGTTCTGCGCGATCGGCGAGTTCTGCCGCGACGCCTTGCGCAGCAGCGCCACCGCCGCGGCCTGGTTCTTCGGCGTGCCAGTGCCGTTGAACAGCGCGATGGCGTATTCGACCTCGGCGTCGACATTGTCGGCCAGCGCCGCCGCCTGCAGCAGCCGCACCGCCCGCTCGGGGTCCTTTGGCACGCCGTTGCCCTCCTTGTAGAAGGTCGCCAGCGCGTACTGCGCCTCCGGGTTGCCGGCGTCCGCGGCGGAGCGCAGTAGTTCGGCGGCGCGCTTGACGTCCTGCGGCAGCGTGTTGCCGTCGAGATAGAGCAGCGCCAGATTGTAGGCCGCCTTGGGGTTGCCGAGCTTGGCCGAGGAGGCCAACAGCTTGACTGCCTGGTCGCGGTTGGTGGCGCCGCCGCGGCCGGACAGCCGCATCATGGCGAGCGCGAACATGCCTTCGCGGTCGCCGGCATCCGCCGCGCGCTGATACCATTCGGCAGCCTTCGCATAGTCGCGCTTGATGCCGAGTCCGTTGGCATAGAGCTCACCCAGCATCGTCATCGCCTTGGCGTCGCGGTTATACTGCGCGCGCGTGGTGGCGAGATCGAAGGTCGTCTTGTAGAGGCCGCGCTGATAGGCGCCGAAGACATTGTCGACGTTGGGATCGTCGAACGTCGGCATTTGAGGGTCTGCGGGCGCCGGTGCGGGCCTTGTCGTCACGGTGGGCCTGGGCGTCGTCACGGGCGCAGGCGTCGGTGTTGCGGCAGGCTTTTTCGCGGCCGCAGGTGCCTTTTGCTTCGGCGGCGCCTGCTTCGCGGTCGGAGGCGGCGCGGGCGGCTGCGCGGCAGGCGGCGCCAGCGAGGTCTGCGCGGCGGCGCCGGCCGTCGTCATCACGAGGCCCGTGAGCAGCGATATGGGTCGCAGCAGTTTCATGGTCCGGCGTTATCCGTGCCCGGCCTTGTCAGGGTTCGGCTTGGCTTTTCCGAATGCTGTCTCGTACGCTTGCGCGATCGCCTGTCCGGTATCGGTCAGCGCAGCCTTGGCGCCGCGCGTGTCGGCCCAGATGAAATCGCCGACCAGCACAAAATCCGCGCCGGAGCCGGCGAATTCGGCCGCCTCCTCGGGCGAGGCGGCGAAGCCGACGCAAGGCGGCTCGAACAATTCGTCCCACCATTGCAGGCGTTCGGCAATCGCCTCCATCGACGGCCGCTGGCCGTTGGCGTCGGGTTCGCCGAACAGCACATAATCGGCGCCACTCTCGCCCGCGGCCATCGAATCATGCCGCGTGGCAAGGCCGCCGACGCCGGCAATGCGGTCCGGCTTCAGCGACGGCAAGGCATCCTCCAGCGCGGCAAGGCCGCTCAGATGCGCGCCATCGGCGCCCGCGCGCGCCACCAGTTCGACATGGCCGTCGAGCAGCAGCGCCGCGCCGGCGCTTTGAATCACGGGCGCCAGCGTCTTCACCCGCGAGATCATGGTGCGCTGGT
>Ga0247784_1000331_pt1 | contig 13385 bp, 9 predicted proteins | sample UWRJL169409R5_FD_179909 | JGI IMG/M metagenome (GOLD analysis project Ga0247784, IMG submission 179909) | Plant litter microbial communities from Arlington Agricultural Research Station in Wisconsin, United States - UWRJ-L169-409R-5 | ecosystem: Environmental > Terrestrial > Plant litter >...
CGCAGCGGGTTTGATCGTTGGAATGATCGCGGGATGCCGGGCGGGTGCTCGTCGTCCGGAAAGTCGCACGCCAGCTTCTCACTACGTTCGTGCCAAGCGGGCAGGTACACAGGCATTGTCGGCGTGGCCGGTCTCACAAGTGCTCGCTTGGAGTCGGCCCGAGAATTCGCGATACGTTCTGATTGTCGCGCTGTTCGCCGTGCAAGGCGGATCGTCGGCGATCATTGGCTTGTCGGTTGTCGGCCTCTATTTCGTCGGCAGCTATCTCGCCGCGTTACTGTCGGCGCTGCTGCGGGTGGCGCAGTCGGCGAGCGTGTGGCTGCGTTCCACACCGATGGCACTGAGCGAGTTTGTTTGGCTTCTGTCTCGACGCGCGCTGATTCATCAAGTCCTCGGAACGGCGGCGGCTGGGGCGTTCATGGTTTTGCTCGGCGCACCGCTTATGCTCACGCTGCAAATCGCGGCGATTTGGCTGAGCTTGGTGATATCCGCCTCCGGCTGTGCACTCATCGACTGTTATCGAGGACGCTCGCCGGTCACGAAACTGGTTATGTGCGTCGTAGTGTGGACCACCGTCCTGGCGCTGCTGCAAATGAGATCCGCGGAGCGAGCATGAGCACGATCTTGCTGGACGTTCGTCAAGTGCACGCCAGATACGGCAAGCAAGATGTCCTGCGCGGCGTAAGTTTGCGCATCCAAAGCGGCGAGTGGTTCTGTCTGCTCGGCCCGAATGGCGTCGGCAAGAGCACGCTCGTACGTTGCATCAGTGGCGCTGTAACACCGACGCAAGGTGATCTACAAATCGCCGGCAGGTCGGTCGTGAAAGAACCTATCGAAGCCAAACGTCGCCTCGGCTTCGCCTGCGCTCCGGAGCAATTGCCCGATTTGCTCACCGGCCTGCAGTGCTTGGAAACATTCGCGCATGCCAAAGGATTGAACGAGCTCGACGCCGAGGTGCTCGATCTTGCGAAGGAGCTACGGTTCGACCGCTATCTGCATCAATTCGTGGACACGTATTCGCTCGGCACGCGTCAGAAGCTATGCGTGCTGTTGGCGCTGCTGGGTGACCCGTCGGTGATCGTGCTCGATGAGGCGTTCAATGGGCTCGATCCGGCGAGCGCATTGACGGTCAAACATTACTTGCAGCGCCGATTGGCGGCAGGACGAGGTTGCGTGCTGCTTGCCACGCACTCACTCGATATCGTCGAGCACTATGCGGACAAAGCAGCGTTGCTCATCGATGGCCGCATCGTGCGCGAATGCACGGATACGGAAATCGCGAGTCTTTGCAGTGAAGTAGTGACCGGTGCACTGCTAGCGGCCTTCCGATCTTCCTAGCTGAACCTGCCAGACGCATCGAGCAGCAGCTGTCAAGAAGGTATGACGGCTCAATTTGATGAACTTTTTAAGTCGTGCGTGCGAGATAGTGCACCACGGGATCATCTCCCTGGATGAGCCAATCCTAGTCAAGTAGCTCCCAGGAAAATGCGATCCAAATGGACAAGATTGTCGTCACGGCCTTGGCGTTGCTCCTTTGCTTCGATATTGCACATGGACAGGAATGGCGAGCGTCGCCAACGCGGCTGAACACGCGATGGACGGCAACCGTGAGCCCAGCCAATGTCCTTCCTGAGTACCCGCGACCGCAAATGGTCCGGACGAACTGGACCAATCTGAATGGGCTGTGGGATTACGCGATCACAGCGACGGGTAGCGTGGCGCCAAGTCGATTCGACGGCAAGATCCTGGTTCCTTTTCCGGTGGAATCCGCGCTCTCGGGCGTCCAGAAACAACTGCGGAACGGTCAGCTGCTGTGGTATCGGCGCACCCTGAATCTACAACCGAAAGCCGATGGGTCTCGAACGCTGTTGCACTTCGATGCGGTGGACTACCAAGCGACGGTGTATGTAAACGGGCGTGAAGTCGGTAGTCACGCTGGCGGTTACGAGGCCTTCTCCATCGATATTTCTGACGCGTTGGTCGTCGGCGACAACACGTTGCTGGTACGCGTACTGGATCCGGGAGCTGCGGGACCGAATCCGAGTGGCAAGCAACACAGGGCATTTCCGGCAGCGAGCGGTATCTGGCAGACGGTATGGCTGGAAGCGGTGCCGGCGACGTATATCGAGAAACTCGTCATGGTTCCGGATGTGGATCGTGGTGAGCTGCGTCTGCGAGTTCAGTTACGTGGTGCACCGGCGGGACATTCCATTCATGCGTCCGTCATGAATGGCGCGAGCATCGTCGATGAGCGCCCCGTCTCCGATCTTACGGTGCTTAACATTTCTCACGCGCGCTTGTGGTCTCCCGACGATCCGTTTCTCTACGACCTCAAAGTCCGTCTGCTCAAAGACGGCAGGTTGGTCGACGAAGTGACCAGCTACTTCGGTATGCGCAAGGTCGAGATCAGAAGAGATGCCAAAGGCGCGGAGCGGATCTTTCTCAACAACCGTTACACGTTCAATCTCGGCATCCTGGATCACGGTTATTGGCCGGATGGTAGCTATACGGCTCCAACCGACGACGCCTTGCGGTTCGATGTTCAGGCGATCAAAGCGATGGGATTCAACACCATTCGCAAGCACATGAAGATCGAGCCGGCACGCTGGTATTACCACTGCGACAAGCTGGGGATGCTGGTATGGCAGGACATGATCAATCCCCCGAATGCGAGCGCCGAGGCGCGCAAGCTGTTCGAAGATGGCGTTGGAACGACCATCGCCCAGCTGCACAATCATCCGAGCATCGTTGCTTGGGTGCTCTTCAATGAGAACTGGGGAGCTTACGATCAGGAAAAGCTCGCGCGCTGGACCAAATCGCTGGACCCTACACGACTTTTGGACGGTCATTCCGGGCCGTTCGATCGCCTGAACATGGCGAGGATGAGGCGGGACATGGAGCCGGGCGAGTTGATCGCCAAACAGTCCGATATGAAATCGCTGAATGCGCTCTCGATGCCTTTCATGGACCCGAGGCCTCAGAACTGGGCCGGCGCAGACCTCACGGACTGGCACCACTATTCCGACCCGAAGATTCCGCCCGGTCTACCCAGCAAGGCGCGAGTTGCCGGCGAGTTCGGTGGAATTGCCGCGTACGTCGAGGGGCACACGTGGGACGGCGTGCCCGGTCATGGGCAGGCACGGGCGCCGCTGAATCAGCTCGCGCAAGCCTATGAAGCTTTTGTTGACGAGCTCAAAGCGCTGGAAGCTCAGGGTCTCAGCGGTTCCGTATTTACCCAAGCCCACGACGTGGGGTGGGAACAGTCTGGCCTGATGACCTATGACCGCGCCGTCCTGAAAATTCCCGTGGCTGAGATCGCGCGCATCAACGGCAAGCTGCTGCATGCAGACCCGAATCACACCGCCGCCGAACCGCTCCCAATTCAAAATGCCGATTTCACGCCCGAGCCCGAACGATACGCGGCGATGCTCGCTCGCTACTCCGCAGGAGATCGGGAGCCGACGTTCTTACGTAACTTTGCGGTGCTGGCGATTAGCCAGAATGACCAGCAATCGGCCACCGCCGCGGGCAACGAGTTTATCGCGCGTTCCCCGCAGCCTTATTCCGACCAGGTCTGGGCCTTTATCAACGCGATTACCCGAACGTCGCAGGACAGGGGATTCGATCTGCTGCGACGTGAAATCGAGCAGGACCACGAGATCAAAGGCACCGATGTGATCGTCTCTCCCGCGCAGAACATCAATGAGATCATCAGACGGGAGGAAATCGAGCCTCGGCTCGCCGCCAGCGACGTCGCGATTGACTGGCCAGGCCTCACCAAATATCTCGAAGGGAAGTATGGATTCTTGGGCGCGGACGCTGCGCGCGGCGCAGCCATGCTGTATTTTCTGAAGAAACAGGATTGGGAGAATTTTGGTACTTACTATTCGCTGTATTACAGCTCCGCACTGGCTCGCAGCTCGTATCCGTCGCAGCCCCTCGCATACCGCGTACTTCGCCACGTCGACGACCCTGCGGTACTGCAAGTTGCCGCGACGGTGATGAAGCAGTTTATCGATGGCTCGCGTTGGGGTTATCTCGGTGCGGACGCCATCGCCGTGGATACTTACGCCAACCTGCTCTTCAAACTTGGCCAGAAAGAACAAGCATTGGTCTGGCAAACACAGGCTGTCGAGATCAGCGAGGGGCGAGACCCGCAAATCATCCGTAATTTGGAGAGAATGCAGAGTTTGAAATCGACCTGATCCAGCGCGGTTCCGGGTCGATGAGATATTTCCGTTGATATTGCTTTGACGCGAGCATGACAATTTGAGAGGTTCCTCACCCGAGGTTCAGGGAATGGAGCCATCGAATGCGCGGCATCGGTTCGGGTCTGGCGTTGCGATTTCAGCGAGCAGCAATTTTCAACAGCTACTGGCTGCTGCTGATCATCGTTGTAATCGGCCTGTTTGCGCGACTTCACAGTATCGGCTTCGTGCCGGAAAGCTTGTGGGGCAGCGACGTACTGTTCATCAATCAATCCTACGAGCTCGGCATCCAGTCGCTGTGGACGCGCTTCATCGGCTTCAACGATGAGGTCGGATATTATTTTCTATATCACCGGATGGTGGCTCTGATCGCGCGGTGTCTGCCGCTCGTACTCACGCCTTATATATTCTTCGCAGGCTGGTTGCTGTCGTTCCTGATGGTCGTGTATGTGCTGAAAAGCCGCGCGGAGCAGCTGGGCATGGGTGCAATCGCGGTGCTCTTGATTGCAGTAGCGATTACTCTCCAGCCGAGCCACGGCGAGGCCTGGTTCAATCTGAATCAGGCGCACTTCACCACCGGTATGGCGCTGGCTCTGTATATTTGCATGCCGACCCGCAAACCGCCGTCGATGTTGGACATCGTGTTCTTGATCGTCACTTCGCTGAGCGGCATCTCTTGCATTTTTTTGCTACCGGTCCTCGCCTTGCAACTGTTAGTGCTCAAGGATTTCCGAACTCGAAGATCGCTCTACATCCTCGTTCCAATATGCGCTGCCATCGAAGCTGCTCTGCTGTTCGGCTCGGGGAGGGTCGGGGCCGGCGGCTCGAACGTGAACATCTCCGACTGGCTCAGTGCGCTGCGGTCATTCTTCTTATTTGGCGCCGAGAATTGGCTGGTCGATCTTTTTGCGATTCTGTTCTGGCTGTTGACGATCTTTGGGTTTGTTTCATGGCTACAAAGCGATCGGCGGCGCGCCGATCGCCATTTGTGGCTCGCTCCGTTGCTGGCGTTGCTGGCGGCCGCGCTGATGTTTCTGGGCGCAGCAATGATAATGGGCGGCTGGCTCGCTCGCCTGAGCCCACTGGACATGGCCTCGCGATACCTCTTGATTCCTTACGCCCTGGTGTTTTTCGCGGCCGTGATCTGCAACTCCGATTCCCGTCAACGACTGACTGCGATGGGCTGCCTCATTCTGGCCATATGCATACTGACGTTCCGCACAGTCGATCGGCCCGACCGGGCATCGTCGACCGGCTTGCTGGAGCATCGAAACCTGCAATGGCTCGCCCATGCAAAACTTCACGAGTTGCGGCCGGATGCTTTCATCCCGGTAAACCCGGACTGGCCGATGTATCCACCCCTGTGCAGAGTCGAAGTCCCAGGACCTGCCTCGCACGTTACGGAAGATCTATCGAGGAGAACGGTCACGCTGCATCCGCAGCGGGCACACTTCATGAGACACGACGATCGCGACTGGGTGATCGACGCCGGTGAGACCAACACGATGCTGGAGTTTGCCATCGGTGAACATTGTCTTGGTCATGACTATCTTGCATTGGAGGTCGACGCATGGCGTTCCAAGTCGGGAGACGCAACCCTCTACTGGAAAGACGTCGGCAGTCCCGATAGAGATGAGGGTTCGCTCGTCAGGTTCTATCCCGCGGGTGAGATCACCATGCAGTTCGCATTCCGGCGCGCCGAGCAGGACGATACATTGTGGCTGTATCCATCTGCCGGTGTCGTGAACTCCACGGTAGTGCAGGAATTCGCAAGAATGTCATTGCCGTACGTCAAGCACGGTAAGGTTACGTCGATCGTGGCGCGAGCCACTCCGCCAGGAGGCGAAATTCGCATTCGCAGCGTGCGATTGATTTGCCTGGACGACTGAGCCAATCGCTATGGGTCCTATGCCGCGTCCGCCAGCTTCTTGGCGGCCGTATCGATCTCTTCGTGATACTCATCGTCGACGTTGACTGCCCATATCGGGGCTTTGTCCAAACTACCCCTCATGATGCAGTCGACCGCCGCTTTCGCGGCGAGCATGGAATGATCCTGATTGTTGTAGCGGTGCATTCCATTGCGACCGATAGCAAACACGTTTTCCAGTTGATCGATGTAGTCGCGGACTTGATTCATCTGCGCATACGAACCGAAATATGCCGGATACGCCTTGGGGACACGCACGACGGTGCCATCCAGGATGTCCGCGCGGGAGATCAGTCCGAGTGTCTCAAGCTCCCGACTGGCAAATTCCAGGAACGATGAATTCTGCATCGACCACAGCTCATCGCCCTCGGCACAGAAGTATTCCAATCCCAGCCAGATGGTTTGCGGATCGGCAACCAGGGCGGGACTCCAATTGTTGAAGATCTGCAGTCGGCCCAATCTCACATCCGGCTCTTGAATATAGATCCAGTTGTCGGGCGGCATGCCATTGGCGGCGCTGATGCCCCGGCTGGTTCTCATCCTGTTCAGCAGCAACCCGGCCGTCATGAAGTCGCGATAGGGCAGCTCGTGCGCGATATGAAGTACACCATCCGTCTCAGGACGTAGCAGAGTCACCAGTTCCTTGATCGGCATCGACGAAACGAGAAAGTCACAGGGAACATGCCGTACCTCGGCAGTGGCTTCGTCGCGAACGTCGACGCCAGTGACCTGCGTACCTTTGCGATGAATGCCAACGACACGGTGCCCAAGCTTGATCGTGCCGCCTCGCTGCTCAATGCGCTCAGCCACGACTTCCCACATCTGTCCTGGGCCGAGCTTCGGATAAAGAAAGCGTTCGATCAGGCTGGTCTCGACGCGTTTCTGAGAAGTGTCTGTTGCGGCCTGGAACGGTTTGAGCAAGGCATGCTTGAGGGCCGCGCCAATCGAGAGTCCCTTGATTCGCTGTGCGCCCCATTCCGCGGAAATTTCCGTGCACGGTACGCCCCATACTTTCTCGGTGTAGTCCTTAAAGAACGTGCGATAGAGTTTGTCTCCGAAGCGATTGATCAAAAAATCTTCGAGTGAGCGCTCGGGAGAGCGCGGTGCCAGCCGTGCCCTCATGTAACTCGCGCCGACCGCTGCTGTATATACCGGCCCAAGATTTCTCACCGCTCCTGCATTGAGTTTCAACGGGTATTCAAAGAAATGCCGTCGATAGAAGATTCGTGACAAGCGTGGCCTTACCAGCATTACCCTGTCGGCCTCCGCGACGTCTCCCACGGGGATGGCTACGGGGCGCCTCATGCCTTGATAGGCAATTTCCACCCGGTCGTCTGGTAGCAGGGCCTCCGCGGCGACAGGGAGCTGCGATTGCCACCAGTTCATGACCCAGTCGGATTTGGAAAAAAACCGGTGACCACCGAGATCCATACGATTGCCCCGGTAATTGATGGTTTTTGAGATGCCGCCCACCTGCAGGTCACTATCGAAGACGATCGGGCTGATATTCGATCTCACCAGCAGTTCGTACGCAGCAGTGAGTCCTGCGGGTCCAGCACCGACGATGACCGCATTCCTTTTCATGAAGCACTCCTTGGCGAGAACAGGATCGCGCGGCGTAACGAAAAATTTGTGAGGAATGTGCAAGCTGCGGCAAGTAACTTTGCTACCAGAAGATCGAGCCCTAGCAGGGTTATTGCGATCGATAGCATGGCCGCGTTGACGACCATTCCGGCAAAGCCCATGCCGATGAAATAGCCGAGCTCAAGTGCTCGATTGTCGATCTTGCGGAATCGGAATACGAAGCGAACCGAGAGCACGTACGCAAAAATTGCGCCGGCGGTGAATGCCGCTATCGAGGCAGGTATGTAGTGCCAGTGTGCCTCTCGGACGAGCAGCAGTAGCAGCCCCGCATCCAGCGCCAATGCCGCCGCTGATACGACGCCATACGTCACGAGTTCCGTGAGTAAGCCAGTTCCCCGTTCCATGGGTTACCAATGTTGCTTCTGGCAATCAGCCTAGTCGTTATCTTGCATGCTCTGTGGTACGCCGCGACCGCTATCGAGCGCAGCTTGACTCTGCTTGCGACCGGCATTTGCTCCGATTACCCAGGTGTGAGCAAACGGTAGAGAAATCATTTCTTTATTGATGTGCCGGTATTTCAATACGAGAGCGGTTCACTGCCGAGTCGAGCGGTGGTCTGACACGGGATTATTTATATTTCAAGCACGCACTGGTATGTTCCACGAAGAATGTTCGAACATGCATTGGTTCGATTCGATGCATGACGCGCAAGTCGGTATTGCTCACAATACCGCTCAATGTAGGATGAGCGCGCTTTTGCTGCCGATTAGGAACTGAGTCCCGGCGCCCGCGAGCCGACGGGAGCCTTGCTCACCCAGCTCAGAAACTGAGCAATGTTTGTGCTGCCTTCCTCAGGCGCCCACGGTGCGAATTCCGCGGCGGTCGAAGGATCGTACGGGCCTTCCTTCACTTCCAAGAACGCAGCGCCATCCGTCAGCGGCAGCAGCGTGTGCAACGTTCCTTCCGGCAGCTCGTACGCCATGTTCGCTGTACCTTCGCCCACAACATAACGACCGGTGATGTGACCGGCGTTATCGAAAATCACCATCTCGAACTGGCCGCGAATCACCGTCACAAGTTCCGACTTCGTCCAGTGCCGATGCGGGCGAACGTAAGTGTCGCGCAATGCGACGATGACGAATCGCTGCACCGAATCGTTCGGCGAGGTGTGCAGATTGTGATGAGCGCGTCGACGAGGGCTGCTCGCGGCCTTGGCAGCCAGCTCGTCGAGCAGGGCAATGGTGATCAGTTTCATAGCTTGGCAACTCAGGCTTTGCGACGCGCGCTCAAGATATTCGGCAGGCCCTGGATTCGCGCCAGCACGCGCGACAGTTCTTCGAGATCGTGCACGGTGATCTTGAAGTTCATGTCGGCCGTGCCTTCGGACTCTTGAGTCACGGTGTTCATCGCGTGAATGTTGATCTTCGAGTCCGCCAGCACGGCGGAAATATCTCGCAGCAGTCCGCGTCGATCGTATGCGCGTATATGGATATCGACCGGGAACGCACGATCGGCACCAGTACCCCATTCGACCGGAATGACGCGCTCCGGCGTATCCTTCGCGAGACGTTTGAAGTTGGCGCAGTCCTCGCGATGGATGCTGACGCCTCGGCCCAACGTGATGTAACCGCCGATGGCTTCGGGCGGAACCGGGCTGCAGCAGCCAGCGAAATTCGATAGCAGATCGTCGACGCCGTCGATGGTGATGCCGGACGCCTTCTTCGGTTCGGCGGATGGCCGACGCACGACCGGAGTCGGCAGCTCCTGCGGTCTGGCGCGTCGTTGGACGGCACCGCTGATCTGTGCAACGTTGATTTCGCCTTCGCCGATGGCGCGATACAACTGATCGGCGTTGTCGCACTTGAACTCGTCGATCAGTTCCGGCAGCGTCACCGAGTAGATCGCCAGCCGTTGCAGCTCGCGTTCCAGGATCTGCTTGCCTTGCTGCTGGTTCTGCTGTTCGTCGAGCTTGCGGAACCAGGACCGGACTTTGTTCCGGTTGCGAGGCGAGGCCAGATAACCGAGCGAAGGCACGAGCCAGTCGCGGCTCGGGTTCGGTTGCTTGGCGGTGATGATTTCGACTTGATCGCCGTTCGCCAGGGTTTGGTTCAACGGCACCATGCGGCCGTTAACCTTCGCGCCTCGGCAGCGATGACCCAGGTCGGTGTGCACGTGATAGGCGAAGTCGAGCGGCGTCGCGCCCCGCGGCAGGTCGACGACTTCACCACGCGGCGAGATCGCATAAACGCGATCCTCGAAGATCTCCGACCGCACCCGGTCGAGAAACTCGCCTTCGGTTTCTTCGCCGCGCTCGCCAGGTTCGAGGATCTGGCGCAGCCAGACGATTTTCTGTTCGTAGGCGGGATTGGCTTTGCCGCCTTCTTTGTAGCGCCAATGCGCAGCGACGCCGAGCTCCGCGTGATCATGCATCTCACGCGTGCGGATCTGAATTTCCAACGGCAGCTTGCCTGGACCGATTACCGCCGTGTGCAGCGAGCGATAGAGATTATCCTTGGGCGTGGCGATGTAGTCGTCGAACTCGCCGGGAATGTACGGCCACAGCCCGTGCACGATGCCTAGCACGGCATAACAATCGGCAACGGAGGCGACCAGCACGCGCACTGCTCTGATGTCGTAGAGCTGGTCGAACGCCAGGTGCTTGCGCTGCATTTTGCGCCAGATGCTGTAGATGTGCTTCGGCCGGCCGGCGATCTCGCCGGTGATGTTGACCTTGGCCAATTCGTTGCGCAGCAGATCGATGACTTCGCCGATGTAACGTTCGCGGTCGGCGCGTTTGGCGGCGAGCCAGCCGGCGATTTGCTTGTAATTCTCCGGGTCGAGATAGCGGAAGCTCAGATCCTCCAGCTCCCACTTGAGTTGCCATACGCCGAGGCGATTCGCGAGAGGTGCGTACACCTCACGCGTTTCATATGCCAGACGCTCCCGCTCGGGTTGGGGCGCGTCCTTGCTATCGCGTAACAGCTGCAGTTGGGCAGCCAGCTTGACCAGCACGAGCCGCGGATCGGTGACGATCGCGAGCAGCATCTTGCGCAAGCCTTCCGCTTGATTCGCGGACAAGGCGGGCGTGCCACGCCCGCTCGTGTTCGTGGCTGCGGGCCTGGTGATGTTCAGCGAGCCCAAGCGTTGCAGCTCGGTCGCGATTCGGTTCGGAGTCTCGCCGGCCGCAGTGGCGGCCTGTTCGGGTTTGAGAACGTCGGCTTCCAGCAGTGGCAATAGCAATGCGCCGCCGAGGATGTCGTCGTCGTCGGTCAACGAGGCAAGGATGTCGCCGATTGCTTGCGCACGCGCGAAGGCGGCCGCGCTCTGCGGCTTCTCGCTGGCGACAGTGGCCAATTTCGCCAATAGCTCGCGACAGCGGCGACGAGCGTTGGCTGTCTGCTCGGTCTCGGATACGGCGGCGTCGACGGATGGCATTTACATTCAGGCGAGGGCGGAATCGTGTCGGTTTGGAGCCCGAAAGTCGTTATCATACCGGCAATTGAGGCGTTCACTTCCGGAGGAGTCCTTGCGCAGATCGCGGCGTCCGAAAAGTCTTGCCGAGCTCGATGTCGCCAGACGGGCGCCGGCCGCCGTGCCTCCTTCGCTGCTGCTCAAGAGGGCGGCGACGCCGCCGGAACGGGTGCGAATTTTGGGGCTGGACCCGGGTTCTCAATGCACGGGCTACGCCGTCGTCGAAACCGGCGCCCGCGTGACTTACGTCGTCAGCGGCTCGATTCGCACGCGGGGCGGTTCGCTGACCGAACGGCTGCAGGAGATTTTTGCCGGCGTGGATCGGTTGAGTAACGACTACCGGCCCGATGAGGTCGCGATCGAACGCATCTTCATGCACCGCAATGCCGACAGCGCGCTCAAATTGGGGCAGGCACGAGGCGCGGCGTTGAGTGGGACTTTTGCCGTGCGCCCGCGTGTTTTTGAGTACGCGCCACGCGAGGTGAAATTGGCGGTGGTGGGCACGGGCGGTGCGCAGAAGGAACAAGTACAACTGATGGTGAGACGTTTGTTGAATCTTTCCGGTCCGCTCGGCGCGGACGCGGCCGACGCTCTGGCAATCGCGCTTTGCCATGCGAATTCGCGCAATCTCAGTAGCCAGCTGCGTGGCTTGGCCGTCGCCGCAAGCGGCGGGGCGCAATGATCGGTTTCCTGCGCGGTCGCTTGACCGCCAAACAACCACCGCAACTGGTGATCGATGTCGGCGGCGTCGGCTACGAAGTCGAAGCGCCGATGTCGACGTTCTACGGCTTGCCCGCTGCCGGTGCAGAGATCCATTTGTTTACTCACCTGGTGGTGCGCGAGGACGCGCACATCCTGTTCGGCTTCGGCACCGAACGCGAACGCCGCCTGTTTCGTGAGTTGCTGAAAGTCTCCAACGTGGGGCCGAAGCTCGCGCTGGCGCTGCTGTCCGGCCTGACGGTGGATGCGTTTCTCATGTGTATCGAAGCGCAGGACATCGACACGCTGGTGCGTACTCCGGGCGTCGGGCGCAAGACCGCCGAGCGCCTGGTCGTCGAAATGCGCGACCGGGTGAAGGGTTTTGGCGACACTGGCCTGGCCGTTCTGCCCAGCGTTGCCGGAACTGGCGACGCTACGATCGGTCCACAAGCGGAAGCATTCAGTGCCCTGGTGGCATTGGGGTATAAGCCCGCTGAAGTCACGCGGCTGCTGAAGGCTGTGGACGCGTCGGTGCAGACCACCGAGGAAATCATTCGTCGCGCGTTGCAGGCAGCGGCCACTCGTTAAGGCGTCAGCTATTTTCTATTCATGATCGAGCAGGACCGTATCGTTTCCGCCGGCACTCAAGGCGACGAAGCCGCCTTGGATCGTGCCGTGCGGCCGAAAAAACTGGCCGATTACGTCGGCCAGACTGCGGTCAAGACGCAGATGGAGATATTCATCCAGGCGGCGCGCAACCGGCGCGAAGCGCTGGATCACGTGCTGATCTTCGGCCCGCCGGGGCTGGGCAAGACCACGCTCGCAAACATCATCGCCAACGAGCTGGGTGTGAGTTTGCGGCAAACATCCGGGCCGGTGATCGAGCGGGCCGGGGATCTCGCGGCGTTGCTGACGAATCTGCAGCCGAACGATGTGCTGTTCGTCGATGAGATCCATCGCTTGAGCCCGGTGGTGGAAGAGATCCTGTATCCGGCGATGGAGGACTTTCAGCTCGATATCATGATCGGCGAAGGGCCGGGCGCACGTTCCATCAAGCTGGATCTGCCGCCGTTCACGTTGATCGGTGCGACCACACGGGCCGGCCTGCTCACGTCGCCGCTGCGGGATCGTTTCGGTATCGTGCAGCGCCTGGAGTTTTACGACCACGCCGAGCTCACGCGAATCGTGACCAGATCGGCCGGATTGCTGGGTGTACCGGCGGATCCAGGCGGCGCGAGCCGCATCGCGCAGCGGTCCCGGGGAACTCCCCGTATCGCCAATCGATTGCTGAGGCGCGTACGCGACTACGCCGAAGTGCGTGCCGGGGGCCGAATTACGGATGAAGTGGCGCAGGCGGCCTTGGATATGCTGGATGTGGACCCGCTGGGGTTCGATGTGATGGACCGCAAACTGTTGCTGACCATCATTGAGAAATTCGACGGCGGGCCGGTCGGGGTCGAGAGCTTGTCCGCATCGCTGGGCGAGGAACGAGGCAC
>Ga0247784_1000332_pt1 | contig 13330 bp, 11 predicted proteins | sample UWRJL169409R5_FD_179909 | JGI IMG/M metagenome (GOLD analysis project Ga0247784, IMG submission 179909) | Plant litter microbial communities from Arlington Agricultural Research Station in Wisconsin, United States - UWRJ-L169-409R-5 | ecosystem: Environmental > Terrestrial > Plant litter >...
GGCGCATGGTTTCGCCGGGGCGACCCGCCTGCCGGACGAGTTCGGCTTTCCGCTGCGCCTGCGCATCCCGATCAAGCTCGGCTTCAAGAACCCGAAGCACCTGGTCGGCCTCACGGTCACCAACGAGTTCACCAGCGGCTATTGGGAGGATCTGCACGGCTACAACTGGTTCGGGGGGCTGTGACGCGCCGGAAGAGGCCTGCTTCGCCCTCAGGTGCGCCGCGCCGTCAGCCACTGGCCGGGCGGCAAGGCCTCGGCCACCACCCGCACTTCACCGATGCTGCCGAAGAAGCCATCGGCACGATCGCCGTCCCAGGAGCCGGCGCCGACCACCCAGGGCGAGCCGGCGGACAGCGTGGCCAGGCCGGGCACGTTGCTGGTGTTGCGCAGCACCGGCGCCCCTTCGACGTACATCACGGTGTCGTGCGTCGTGGGGTCGTTGACGATCGCGATGTGCACCCAGGTGCCCGCGATGATCTCGCCCGACCAGCTGGCATCGCCTTCGCGCGCGCCGGTGACGTCGGGCACCACCTCCCACTGCACCTCGCGCAGGCTGGAGATCGCGAACAGCATCGGCGGGGATTCCGGATCGCCGCCGTCGAAGCCGGGCAGCGCGCCGCGCTTGCCGTCGCGCGTCATGATGTTCATCCACGCGTGCTTCGATTTGTCCCAGGCCTTGTCGATCTTGATGAAGGCTTCGATGGTGTAGCCGGTGGCGGCGAAGGTGAGTGCGTTGATGGCCGCCGTCGTGTCGGTCAGGAAGTAGCTCATGCGCGGCGCGTTCTTGTCGGTGTTCAGGAACGCCACCGAGCCCGGCGCAGCTGACAGGCGGTGGTGGTCGCCGCTCCACACGATGTCCTCGGCCTGCGCGCCGACGATCACGCCGGTGTCGAGCGCATCGCGCTGGAGCGGGTTGGCGCCGGTCACGTCGGCGATCCGGGCGCCGGGTGCCACGGCCGCGCCCTCGGTGCCGCCGAAGAAGCGCCAGTGCGCAACGGTGGAGGCCACCTTGGGGTAGTCGTCGGTGTCCCTGGCCGCCCGCTGGGCCGGGGCGGCCGGCTCGTCGTAGCCCTTCAGGACCAGGGCCTTGGCTTGCTCCACCAGGGATGACGCGACCGTGGCGGGGCCGGCGCCGAAGCCCGGGTTGAAGCGGGCGAAGCGCTTCGCGAAATCCATGTCGATGGTGAAGCTGTGGTTGGGCTCGGTCAGCACGGCCTGGTCGAAGGCATTCAGCGTGTCCGCCGGCTTCATCGGCACCCAGGGCGAGAACGACAGCACCCGGATCTGCTGGTTCGTGAGGTCGAACTCATACAACCGCATCAGGCCGTTGCCGCCCTGGTAGGCCATCTGGTAGTCCACCACCATCTCCTCGACCGCGTTGCCGAAGTCGTTGGTCTTGGTCAGGCGGGCGCCCCCATGGTGGTGGCCGTTGAGCGTCATGAAGATCTGGTCGTTGTCGCGGATCAGCTTCTCCCACAGCATCTTGCCGTAGCCGGTCTCCAGGGGGCTCACGGCGTCCGGCGCGATGTTCAGCAACTGGTGGTTGACCAGGATGACCGGCAGCGTGGGGTGGCTCGCGATCACGCCGCGCGCCCAGGCGATGCCGGCGTCCGAGATGCGCCAGGACAGCGACAGCACCAGGAACTGCTGCGCCTGTGCCTTGAAGACGTGGTACTCGTGGAAGCCGGTGCCGTCGCGCTCGCCGAAGGTGGACTGGCGCCTGGCGCGCTTCGCGCCGAACCATTGCAGGTAGGGTTCGCTGGCCAGCACGCGCTGGGTGTCGGTGCCGGTGGCGGGGTTCGCGTCGTAGTCGAGGTCGTTCAGCACGTCGTGGTTGCCCGCCAGGATCGAGTACGGCACCTTGGCCACTTCGAGCACCTGCATCGCGGTGTCGGCCACCTTCCATTGCTCGGGCTTGCCGACCTGGTCCACCACGTCGCCCAGGTGGATGACGAAGGGGATGTTGAGCCGTTGCGCGTTGTCCGCGATCCAGCGGGTCTGCGCGTAGTACGGCTCGCTGCCGTAGTGGCGCTCGTACTGGCTGCTCTCGGTGGACGTGGCGTAGCGCGAATAGAACTGGGTGTCGGGCAGCACCGCGAGTGCAAAGCTGGAGATCTGCGTCGACGCCGGGGCATCGTCACCGTCGCCGCCGCCGCAGGCGGCCAGCAAGCCGCCGGCAGCGACCGTGGAGGCGGATGCGAGGCTCATCTTGAGCAGGTTGCGGCGCTGGAGGGAGGGGTACTTGTTCATGGCGCCCACTCTAGGGACGCCATGTGCAGTTGCCATGACAGTTCGATGATCGCGCGCACGCCACAACGGGTCACGGCGATGTCACGAGGGGTTCCTAGCATCCATCCCTTTTTGCGAAGGAATCCATCGTGCCCCTGTCCCATCGGATCAAGCTTCTGTCGTTGTTGTTGGGAAGCGTCTCCCTGATCTGCGCCTGCGGCGGTGATGGCGACAGCAGCAGCAGCCCTGTCAACGAGCCGGCCGGCAAGTGGACGGCCGGCGACCTGCACGTGCACACCGTGCAATCCGACGATTCGCGCACGACGCAGACGCTGGACTTCGTGCTGGACAAGGCCTTCACCACCTACAAGCTGGACTGGATGGCGCTGACCAACCACCTGCGTTCATCCAAGTACGACAACGACGGCACATTGCTGGCCGCGCCGGTTCCGTTCGCATACGGGATGGCGTCGTACGAGATCCCGCGCGTCAAGGCGCTGCAGGCCGGCGGTACCCATGCCGGCAAGCTGATCTTCTCGGGCTTCGAATGGGACATGCCCACCCATGACCACCTGGGCGTTGCGTTGTTCGAAGGCGCGCCGACGCTGCAGGCAGCGACCGGCGGCGCGAAGGAGTTCCAGTACGCCTTCACGACGCTGGCGGAGTCGCAGTTCGATCCCGCCGACGTGGCCGCCTGGAAGGCGAAGTACCCGCAGCGCTTCAACAGCACCGCCGCGGACGCGCTGCAGGCGATCTCGTGGCTGAAGACGAACTACCCCGCGACCAGCTTCGCGACCCTCAACCACCCGTCGCGCAACCCCGGAAAGTACACGGTCAGCGACCTGCGCCAGATGAACGACCTGGCACCGGACATCGTGTTCATGATTGAAGGCATGGTCGGCAACCAGATGGAGCCGAACCGGGGCGGGTACACCTCGGCCTACGTGGCCGAGAACGCACCGAACCGCACCTACGGCGGTGTCGATGCCATCGTGGCCCAGGTGGGCGGCACGTGGGATGCCTTGCTGGGCGAAGGCCGGCGCATCTGGAACATCGCCGACTCCGATTCGCACTTCGAGATCGATGCGGCCAGCAACAGCAGCGGCTACCACCCGGGCGAGTATTCGAAGAACCACGTCTGGGTGGCCGAGGGCCAAGCCGGCGTCGGCGGGCTGACGAAGAGCCTGCGCGACGGCCGCATGTTCGGCGTGTTCGGCGACCTGATCGACGCGCTGGACTTCCGCATCAGCGGGTCGACCGGCAAGGGCTTCATGGGCCAGGAGATCAAGGTGCCCGCTGGCGAGCGCGTGACGATCACGATCCGCTTCAAGAGCCCGGCGCTGAACCACTACCAAAAGCCGGTGGACAGCGGCACGCCCGGCAACATGAAGCCGGTCGTCGACCATGTCGACCTGATCGCCGGCGACGTGACGGGCAAGGCGCTGCCGGGCACGCCGGCCTATGGCGTCGCGACGAATGCCTCGACCCAGGTGCTGCGCCGCTTCACGGCCGCCGACTGGAAGGTCGAGGCCGACGGCTACTTCTCGGTCAGCCTCCTGGTCGAGGCGAAGAAGAGCCAGTACTTCCGCCTGCGGGGCACCAACCTGGCGCCGGACGTGGCAGGACTGACCGCCAACGGCGAGCCGCTGGCCGATCAACAGACCACCGGTGCCGACAACACGGCCCGCGTGAACGCCATCAATGACCGCAACTACGCCAGCCTGTGGTTCTATTCGAACCCGGTCTTCGTGACGGTCGCGCCGTAGGCGTGCCGCTGTCGCACCTGCACGGCTACAACCGGTTCGGGGGGCTCTGGGCGAGCCAGGCGCGCAGCGCGGGGTCGCGCACCTCCAGCACGTCGAACAGCCCGACCGCACGCAGCGCCGGCAGCGCCTCGGCGATGTGGACCTCGGCCGTCGCGCGCTGCGCGGCGCTCGACGCCGGATCGCTCCACGCGGCGGCGTTCGCGAGGAAGGCGGCGATGGTGCCCTTGCGGATGGTGACGCCGTTGAAGTCGCCCTGGTTGGCGGTGTCGGGAAGCACGTCGTCGGCTCGCATGTGGTTCTCGTGAAGTGATGGTGGATCGATTCTCGGCAGCTGGTCGTGGCGGCGCTGCGGTAATCTGGCCAATCGATACCGCATTGACGCCATGGCTTCCGCCTCCTTCGTGTCCTCGCTGCTCGACGCCGCCGACGGGCCGGCCCTGCTCGCCACCGCGCTGCAAGGCGCCGATCCGCGCGTCACCGCGATGCATGCGCATGCGCGCGGCCAGCTGTTCGGGGCGATGCGCGGGTTGCTGTCCGTCGGCACCCGGCGCGGGCAGTGGGTGGTGCCGGCCATCCACGTGGTGTGGGTGCCGCCGCGCGAGCCGCATGCGCTGCGCTCGCACGGGCCGTTCGCCGGCTGGAGCGTCTACCTGGCCGAGCCGTTCTGTGCCGGCTTGCCCGGCGAACCCTGCACGATGCGCAGCTCGGGGCTGCTGCGCGAGGCGGTGGCGCGCGCCGCCGGCTGGCCCGATGCGGTCGGACTGGAGCCCGCGCAGCAGCGCATCGCCGAGCTGATCCATGACGAGATCCGCACGCTGCCGCGCGAAGCCTTCGGACTGCCGCTGCCGCAGGACCGGCGCCTGCTGCGCATCGCCCGCGCGATCGGCGACCAGCCGGCCGACACCCGCTCGCTCGACGCGTGGGCGGCGTGGGCCGGCATCGCGCCGCGCACGCTGACGCGCCGCTTCGTCGCCGAGACCGGCTTTCATTTCAGCGCCTGGCGGCAGCGCGCGCGGCTGATGCGCGCACTGGAGCTGCTGGCCGCCGGCACGCCGGTGACGGCCGTCGCGCTGGAGCTCGGCTACGACAACCTCAGCGCCTTCATCGCGATGTTCCGCCGCCAGTTCGGCACGACGCCGGGGCGGTACTTCGGCGACTGACGCCGGTCGGCGCGGCCCTCAGCCGCGGTCGTCGAACGGCGCGAACACCTCGACGATCCAGTCGGCGAACACCCGCAGCTTGGCATTCAGGTGGCGCTGGCTCGGGTACACCAGGTGCAGCGGGTGGCGCGGCCGCGTCCAGTCCGGCAGCACCGCCTGCAGCGCACCGCTCTTCAGGTGCGGCGCGGCCATGAAGCGGAAGGTCTGCCCGAGGCCGATGCCGCACAGCAGTGCCGTCAGGTGCGCGGTGCTCTCGTTGACCGCGACGCTGGTCTGCCCGCCGATCTCGATCGACTCCTCGCCGCGCTCGAAGCGCAGCGGGAACGGCCGGCTCGTCAGCGACGAGAAGTAGCCGGCGATCACATGCCCGGGCACGTGCGCATCCGCCGGCGGCTGCAACTCCGATGGGTGCCTCGGCACGCCACGCGCCTGCAGGTACAGCGGGCTCGCGCAGGTCACGTAGTCGAGGTTGGCGATGCGGCGCGCCACCAGCGAGGTGTCGGCCAGCGCGCCTCCCCGCACCACGCAGTCCACGCCTTCGCCGATCAGGTCGACCGGGCGGTCGCTGACGCCGAGGTCGAGCTGGATCTCGGGGTAGCGCGCGCGGAAGGCGGGCAGGGCCGGCAGCAGGATCAGGTTCGCGAGCGACGAGCCGATGTCCACCCGCAGCCGGCCGCGCGGCTGCGAGCGCGCGCTTTGCGCATCGGCGTCCATGTCGTCGAGTTCGCTGACGAGGCGCGCCGCGCGCTCGTAGTAGGCCGTGCCTTCGGGCGTCACGCTGACGCGGCGGGTCGTGCGCTGCAGCAGCTTGGCGCCGAGGTGCGCCTCCAGCTCCTGCACCAGCTTGGTCGCGGTGGGTCGCGGAACACCGAGTGAATCGGAAGCCTTCGAGAAGCTGCCGGATTCGGCGATGCGCACGAAGACGCGCAGGGCAAGCAGGTGGTCCATGCCCTGCATTGTTCACCAATGGAAATTGAGATGTAGTAACCGGCGCCTTTATTGCCGGGGGTGAACTATCTATCGTTGCATCACCTCTTCAACGACAGGAATCCCATGAGCAAGTCACTGCAAGGCAAGGTCGCCGTGATCACAGGCGGCAGCACCGGCATCGGCCTGGCCACCGCCAAGGCGTTCGCCCGCGAAGGCGCCCGCGTCTTCATCACCGGCCGGCGCCAGCCGGAACTCGACGCCGCGGTCGCCGCGATCGGCGTCGCGGCCACCGGCATCCGGGCCGATTCGTCGCGCATGGCCGATCTCGACGCGCTCGTCGACCAGGTTCGCGCGCAGGCCGGGCGCATCGACGTGCTGTTCGCGAACGCCGGCGGCGGCGACATGCAGCCGATCGGCGCGATCACCGAGGCGAGCTTCGACGACACCTTCAACCGCAACGTGAAGGGTGTGCTGTTCACCGTGCAGAAGGCCTTGCCGCTGCTGTCGAAGGGCGCCTCGGTGATCCTCACGGGTTCCACGACCAGCATCAGCGGCACCGCGAACTTCAGCGTCTACAGCGCCAGCAAGGCGGCGGTGCGCAACTTCGCGCGCAGCTGGATCCTCGACCTGAAGGACCGCGGCATCCGCGTCAACACGCTGTCGCCCGGGTCGACCCACACGCCGGGCCTGGTCGGGCTGGCGGGCGACGACGCGGCGCAGCAGCAAGGCCTGCTGGACTACCTCGCGTCGCAGGTGCCGATGGGCCGCGTCGGCCAGCCGGAAGAGATCGCGCAGGCGGCGGTGTTCCTCGCGTCCGACGCGGCGAGCTTCGTCAACGGCATCGAGCTGTTCGTGGATGGCGGCACGGCGCAGGTGTGAGGCTGCAGCGAAAGTAATCTCAAGAGCACGTTATAGGAAATACAGTGCGTTCAAGTGAACGTTCGCCTTCACCGCCGGACGCGGTGCCAGGCCGATGAGGGACAATGCGCGCCTCGCGCCGCCTGCAGGCTGCGCCCCTCCCGCGAGTCCCCTACCCGATGTCCTCCGAGCTGACCCCGCAGGTGCGCCGCCGCCGCACCTTCGCCATCATTTCCCACCCCGACGCCGGCAAGACCACGCTGACGGAGAAGCTGCTGCTGTTCTCCGGCGCGATCCAGATCGCCGGCTCGGTGAAGGCGCGCAAGGCGTCGCGGCATGCCACGTCGGACTGGATGGAAATCGAGAAGCAGCGCGGCATCTCGGTCGCCAGCTCGGTGATGCAGATGGAATACCGCGACTGCGTCATCAACCTGCTCGACACCCCGGGCCACCAGGACTTCTCCGAGGACACCTACCGCGTGCTGACCGCGGTCGATGCCGCGCTGATGGTGATCGACGCGGCCAACGGCGTCGAGCCGCAGACGCGCCGGCTGCTGCAGGTCTGCCGCGCGCGCAACACGCCGATCCTCACCTTCGTCAACAAGATGGACCGCGAGGTGCAGGAGCCCCTCGTGCTGATGGACGAGATCGAGCGCGAACTCGGCATGGGCGTCGTGCCCTTCACCTGGCCGGTCGGCATGGGCAAGCAGTTCCACGGCGTGATGGACCTGCGCGAGCAGCAGATGCGCGTGTTCAGCCCCGGTGAAGACCGGCACCACGACGACGACGAGATCCTGTCCGGCCTCGACAACCCGGCCTACGCCGAGCGCTTCGGCATGCAGTACGAGCAGGCGCACGGCGAGATCGAACTGGTGCGTGAAGCGGCACCGGCGTTCGACAAGGCGGCCTTCCTGGCCGGCCACCAGACGCCGATGTTCTTCGGCTCGGCCGTCAACAACTTCGGCGTGCGCGAGATCCTCGATGCGCTGGTCGACCTGGCGCCCGCGCCCGGCCCGCGCCAGGCCACGCAGCGCCTGGTCGAGCCCGACGAGAAGAAGTTCACCGGCGTGGTCTTCAAGATCCAGGCCAACATGGACCCGGCGCACCGCGACCGCATCGCGTTCGTGCGGGTGGCCAGCGGCCACTTCGAGCGCGGCATGCGGCTGAAGGTCGGCCGCTCCGGCAAGGAGCTGCGGCCCAACACGGTGGTGAGCTTCCTGTCGCAGCGCCGCGAGCTGCTCGACGAGGCCTTTGCCGGCGACATCATCGGCATCCCGAACCACGGCGTGCTGCAGCTGGGCGACACGCTGACCGAAGGCGAGAACCTGCTCTACACCGGCCTGCCGTTCTTCGCGCCCGAAATGTTCCGCAGCGTCGAGGTGGCCGACCCGCTGCGCACCAAGCAGCTGAAGGCCGGCCTGCAGCAGCTCGGCGAAGAGGGCGCGATCCAGGTGTTCCGCCCGGTCGCCGGTTCGGTGCTGCTGCTGGGCGCGGTCGGCCAGCTGCAGTTCGAGGTGGTCGCGCACCGGCTGGAGCACGAGTACGGCGTGAAGGCGCGCATCCAGCCGAGCCGCTTCCAGGTGGCGCGCTGGGTGACCTGCGACGACGCCGATGGCGGCGAGCGCGAGCTGAAGCGCTTCATCGACGGCAACGACCACCGCGTGGCCTACGACGCGGTCGATGCGCCGACGGTGCTGGTCGAGTACGCGCCGGAGCTGCGCGCGATCGAGGCCAACTGGCCGAAGATCAAGTTCCACGCGCTGCGCGAGCACGCAGGCCTGGTGTTCCAGAAGAAACTCGACGGCTGAAACCTTCTCTGCAGGAGACCCGCATGATCGCCAGCTCGCTCATCGCCGCCTTGCACTTCATCGCCGCGTTCGGCATCGGCGCGACGCTGTTCCTCGAATGGTTCACCTTCAGCCGCACGCCGACGCACGCCGAGGCCAGGCGCATCGCGTTGGCCGACCGCTGGTACGGCCTGTTCGCGATGCTGCTGCTGGTGGTCGGCTTCGCGCGCGCGGCGCACTTCGAGAAGGGTTGGTCGTTCTACGCGCACAGCCCGTTCTTCCACCTGAAGCTGACCTTGTTCGTGCTGGTCGGGCTGCTGTCGATCTACCCGACGGTGCGCTTCATCCGCTGGGGCCCGGCGCTGAAGGCCGGCCGCGCGCCGGAGCTCAGCGACCGCGAGCACGCGCTGATCTCGCGGCTGTTGCGCGTGCAGATGGCGCTGCTGGTGCTGATCGTCATCTCAGCGTCATTGATGGCGCACGCTGTCGGTCTCTAGGCCTCTAGAATCCGCGCGCGGCCACACACGCCGAGCAGAAACGGGTCGCAGTACGGGCCCGGCTGTGGGGTACCCCCATGGCATCGAGTCGACCTTGGCATTCGCGGTGCAAGACGCAGTGCGCTGACGCGCACGACCTCTGGCACGGAACCGGCAGGTCGGCGTCCCTGTGCCGCACCTCGACATGCACGCTTCGCGCCTTCGTCACCTCGATGCCCTCGCCCTCGCGCGGGCGCTGTGGGCCGGGCCGCAGACGCCCGCGTCGCTGAAGGCGCGGGCCGAGCAGGCGCTGGGCGCGTCACCGCAGTGGCTTGCCGCCTTCATCGACGAACTCCCCAGGGTGTCCGACGCGACCTGGCAGCGCCAGGAGGTCGACGACCTGGCCGCACGCATCGAGCAGGCGCGCGCGTTCGTCACCGCACCGCGTGTCCCGGGCCTGCCCTTCGTGCGACGCTGGATCCTGCGCGCTTCGCGCATGCATGCGGCTCCGCTGGGCCTGGACGGCCTCGACCTGCCGCCGTTGCCGCACAGCGCCGCCATCGCCGCCTGGCTCGGCATCACGCCCGACGACCTCGACTGGTTCACGCACGACCGCCGCCACCGGCTACCGTTGCACTCGCAGCACTACGGCTTCACGCTGCAGCCCAAGCGCAGCGGCGGCGGCCGGCTGATCGAATCGCCGCGCAGCCGGCTCAAGGCCTTGCAGGGCCGCGTGCTGCACGACCTGCTCGACAAGGTGCCGGTGCACGAGGCCTGCCACGGCTTCGTCGCGGGCCGCTCGGTGCTGACGCACGCGCGGCTGCACACCGGCCGGCCGGTGGTGATGCATTTCGACCTGACGAACTTCTTCGGCCGCATCCTGTCGTCGCAGGTCGCGGCGGTGTTCCACACGCTCGGCTACCCACGCGGCGTGGCGCGCCAGCTGGCCGCGCTGTGCACCGTCAGCACGCCCGAACCGGTGATCGAGCGGCTGCGCGACGACGGCTGGGTCGACTGGCAGGACGCCCGCGCACTGCGCCGCGCCCACCTGCCGCAGGGGGCGCCGAGTTCGCCGATGCTCGCGAACCTGAGTGCGTTCCAGCTCGACCTGCGGCTCGACGGCCTGGCCCATGCGCTCGGCGCCACGTACTCGCGCTATGCCGATGACCTGGTGCTGTCGGGGCCGGCATCGTTGCGCAGCGCGTTCGACCGCATCGCCGCCTGGGTCGGCCGCATCGCGCTCGAAGAGGGCCATGCGCTGAACCACCGCAAGACGCGCCTGGCGACGCAGGCGTCGGCCCAGCGTGTCTGCGGCGTGGTCGTCAACGCACACCCGAACCTGCAACGCCGCGAGTTCGACCGGCTGCGCGCCGTGCTGCACCAGTGCGCGCTGCACGGCCCGGCGTCGCAGAACCGCGATGGCCATGCCGATTTCCGGGCGCACCTGTGGGGCCGCGTGCAATGGGCCGCGCAGCTGAATGCCGCCAAGGCGGTGCGCCTGCACGCGTTGTGGTCACGCATCGAATGGCGCACCTCGCCGGCCTAGACTTGGCACCCATGACTTCACCCACCGCGCCGACGCCGTCGCGCCTGTCGCTGTACCTGAGCCTGATCCGCTGGGACCGCCCCGCCGGCAGCTACCTGCTGCTGTGGCCGACGCTGTCGGCGCTGTGGATCGCGGCGGGCGGCTTTCCGGGCTGGCACCTGTTGGTCGTCTTCACGCTCGGCACCTTCCTGATGCGCAGCGCCGGCTGCGCCGTCAACGACGTCGCCGACCGCGATTTCGACAAGCACGTGAAGCGCACCGAGCAGCGCCCGGTCACCAGCGGCGCGGTCAGCGTCAAAGAGGCGCTGCTGCTCGGTGCGGCGCTCGCGCTGGCCGCCTTCGGCCTGGTGCTGACCACCAACGCCGCGACCATCGCCTGGAGCTTCGCCGCGCTGGCCGTCAGCATCTTCTACCCGTTCACGAAGCGTTTCTTCTCGATGCCGCAGGCGGTGCTGGGCGTCGCGTTCAGCTTCGGCATACCGATGGCGTTCGCCGCGGTGCGCGGCGAGGTGCCGGCGCTCGCGTGGGGGCTGCTGCTGGGCAACCTGTGCTGGGTGATCGCCTACGACACCGAGTACGCGATGGTCGACCGCGACGACGACCTGAAGATCGGCATCAAGACCTCGGCGATCACGCTCGGCCGCTTCGACGTCGCCGGCGTGATGGCGTTCTACGGCCTGTTCATCGCGACCTGGGGCGTGCTCGGTGCGCAGCAGGGGCTGCGCTGGCCGTTCTTCACGGGGCTGGCGGTCGCCGCCGGCATCGCCGGCTGGCACTGGACGCTGATCCGCACGCGCACGCGCGACGGCTGCTTCCGTGCCTTCCGGCTGAACCACTGGCTGGGCTTCGCGGTGTTCGCCGGAGTGGTGGCGAGTGCCGCGTTGCCGCATGCCGGTTGATCAGGGGTACAGGCCGCGTTCCTCGCGCGCGATCAGGATCCGCTCGCAGGCCACCGCGAAGGTCGCGGTGCGCAGCGTGATCTTGTGCTTCTCCGAGGTCTCGTAGATGTGGCGCAGCGCATCGACCATGATCTTGTCGAGCCGCACGTTGATCTCGTCCTCGCTCCAGAAGAAGCTGCTGAAGTCCTGCACCCACTCGAAGTAGCTGACGGTCACGCCGCCGGCGTTGCAGATCACGTCGGGCACCACCAGGATGCCGCGGTCGTGCATCACGTCGTCGGCCTCGGGCAGCGTCGGGCCGTTCGCGCCTTCGAGCACCAGCTTGGCCTTCAGGCGGTTCGCACGCGCCGCGGTGATCTGGCCTTCGAGGGCCGCCGGGATCAGGATGTCGCAGTCGACGTCCCAGAAGGCTTCGTTGTCGATGCGCTCGGCGTTCTTGTAGTTGGCGATGCCGCCGTCGCGCTTCAGCACTTCCATCGTGTCGGCCATGTCGAAGCCGTTCGGGTTCGCGAGCGTGCCGGTGTGGTCCTGCACCGCGACCAGCTTGGCGCCGGCCTGCACGAACAGCTCGGCCGCCGAGCTGCCGACGTTGCCCATGCCCTGCACGGCCACGCGCGCGCCGTCGAGGTTCAGGTTGATGCGGCGCGCCGCCTCGCGGCCGGTCACGAACACGCCGCGGCCGGTGGCCTTCACGCGGCCGAGCGAGCCGCCCAGGTGGATCGGCTTGCCGGTGACGACGCCGGTCGCGGTGGACCCGGTGTTCATCGAGTACGTGTCCATCATCCAGGCCATGATCTGGCCGTTGGTGTTCACGTCGGGCGCCGGGATGTCGCGCTGCGGGCCGATGATGATGCCGATCTCGCTGGTGTAGCGGCGCGTCATGCGCTCCAGCTCCTTCATGGACAGCGCCTTCGGGTCGACCCGGATGCCGCCCTTGGCGCCGCCGTACGGCAGGCCGACGCCGGCGCACTTGATCGTCATCCACGCGCTCAGCGCCATCACCTCTTCGAGCGTCACGTCGGGGTGGTAGCGCACGCCGCCCTTGCCCGGGCCGCGCGACAGGTTGTGCTGCACGCGGTAGCCCTCGAAATGCCGCACCGTGCCGTTGTCGAGTTCGATCGGCACGTCGACGATCAGCGCGCGCTTCGGGCGCTTCAGCGTCTCGCCCCACTTGGCGAGCGATCCGAGATAGGGGAGCACGCGGTCGACCTGCGACAGGTAGGTCTGCCAGGGGCTATCGGCGTGCGGGGTGACATAGGACAGGTTGCTCATGCGGGTCTCCGTGGGGGAAGTCGTCATGCCCTGGCGCTGCGCAAACTCGTGGCCCACGCCGCCGGCATGGAGCGCGACTGTAGGCCCGCGGCGCCCGAATTTCTCACCGAAGCTCATGCCTCCTTTGCATGATGTGTTCCAGGCATCACATAGCTTGTGCGCCTGCAGCACCGGAAATCAACCGAATTCGTCGCCCAGTTCACGCGCGCGGCGCTGCGCCGCCTTCACGGCCGACACGATCGCGCCGTGCACGTCGCTGCGCTCCAGCGACGTGATCCCGGCGTAGGTGGTGCCGCCCTTGGACGTGACGCGCTCGCGCAACAGCGATGGCGGCTCGCCCGATTGCAGCGCCAGCGCCGACGCGCCGGCGAAGGTGGCCAATGCCAGCTCGCGGCCCTGGTCGGCGC
>Ga0247784_1000333_pt1 | contig 13325 bp, 2 predicted proteins | sample UWRJL169409R5_FD_179909 | JGI IMG/M metagenome (GOLD analysis project Ga0247784, IMG submission 179909) | Plant litter microbial communities from Arlington Agricultural Research Station in Wisconsin, United States - UWRJ-L169-409R-5 | ecosystem: Environmental > Terrestrial > Plant litter >...
GCGTCACTTGTCCGCTGGAATCGACCAGCACCGACGGCGGCGGCGCCGACACCGACGACTTCGAACCGCGACCGGCATCGATATCGCCGACCGTGGACCAGATCGCGATGTCGCCGCCCAACAGCGTGAACACGCGCGATTGATTCACCAGCACATCGTCGTTAGTAAACATTCGCACGCTGCCGGAGCGCTGCGCGACGATGCCGAGCTCCGACTCCGGACGCTCGTTCAAGGTCGGCGGCGGATTCGCGAGACCGACGTTGACGTTGCCGCCCGGCACCGCAATCGAGATGTCGCCGCCGGCCAGCGTGTAGATGCGGCTGAAGGCCAAGGTGAGATCGCCCTGGAACGGGTTCTGCTCGCCTTGCTTCGGACGGCTGCCGGGGAACAATGCATCGACGGCGGCGTAGCCACGCTCGAAACCCTTGGTCGGATCGGTGTTGTGCTCGCGACCCGATGCGACCAGCTCGCCATAGAACAAATTCAGCAGCAACGGCCGCTGCGCGGTCGCGCTCAACGCTTTGAACTGCGTCACCGCGTTTTCGTAGGTGAGGCTGGAGTTGCCGGTGCGCGCCACCATGAACTTCAACAGTTCGTCGCGCAGCTCGGCCGACGGCGCGACGATCTTGTCGACGAACGCCTTCGCATCGACATCGCGGCCCATGCCGACCATCACGTTGAGATCCGCACCGGTCTCGATCGGAATCGCCGGGTTCTGCAACCGGCCGGTGGTGGTCAAACCGCCCGAGAAACCCAGGTCGAGATGGCGACCGGTAAGCACATCGAAACGGCCCGGTCCACCGATGCTCATCTGCCCGACCACCGTGCCCGCCGAATAACGCAGATCGCGACCTGCCTGCACCAAAGTAACGTCCGAGGTCCGCAGGTTCTGCGCACGCAGTGACGTATCCACAATGTCACGGCCCGCGGTCATCTCCACCGCTTTGGCGAGCAGAATGTTGTGACCGAGAATGTCGCGTCCAGCGGTGATGAGTGCGGGCTGGTCGTCGTCGATGTGACGCGCGCTGACCGCCGACGCCTGCAACAGCTTGGAAAGTTCGGGCTTGCGTACCGCATGTACCGGCACCGGAACTTCGTTCGCAGCCAGATCCGACATCGTGATCGACGTACCGCGCGTCGCAATGAAATCGCGCTGAGCGAAGATATCGAGCTGGCCGGTATCGGAAGGAAACAACGTGACCGCGTCTGTCAGGGTCACGTCGCTCGCCATGCTCATCATGGTCAGCGACGAAGGCAGGATTCGCAGCCCGGTGGAATTGTCGTTCACCGCGTCCCTGCCGAGGTAGACGACGAGCCGAGGTTGTCTGCCGGCATCCAGCGACACGTCGCCGCCATTGCTGCGCACGTCGACACCGGAACGATCGCCGTAAGTAAAGAACTGCGTGTTCAGCAGCTGCTGCGTACCGGTCGGCGGCGCGATGATCGTCGGATTGAAGATGGTCTCAAGCTTGACGCTCTGGCGTGCGGTGATGTTCATGCGAGCATCGCCCAGCATGAGTAGCGAGCCCAGACCCGCTTGTTTGTCTTCCTCGCCGAGATCGTTGAGCGCGTAGCGAGACACACCCAACTCGCCATCCGCAGTGACTTTGCCTTCGCCACGGGCGACATAGAGCATGGCGCTATTCACGTCGCCGCCCGCCTCGACCGACAAGCCTCCGCCGCCGAAGCGAACCACTTGCTCGTTGGCTCGCTCCTGGCCGGAATCCGCGGCCGCCGCCGTAATCTTATCCACGTCGTTGCCGGCCACGATGTTGATATCGCCGCCACCGAGCGTGCCCACGTCCCAACGGAAGTTGCGAACATCCGTACCCCAGCGCGTGGCGCGTGTGATCGTGCTTTCGTCGGGCGCACCGATGCGACGCTGCCAATCGTTCACGCTTTGCTGGACACCCGAGCCTTTCACATCGTGACCCGCGACTATCGACACGTTGCCGCCGCGATCGGCGTACGTGAACAGTGCGCCGACCTGTGTTTCGGAAGCTGCACCCTGTATGCCTGCGGTATAAACGCTCGATCCGGTGCCGAAGGTGATGTCCCGCGACGCGTTGAGACGCACGTCCCCCGTTCCCGAGCGAACCAGAACGTTCGATCCCAACGTGATATCGCCGGCCACGCCCGGTCGGACTGCATTCGGATTGGCGCCGGTCAGATCCGCGCCCGCGGCGAAACGCATCGTTGCCGAATCACCATCCATCAGGATGGTTCGCGCCACCGGCGCGCCAAAGCCGTCGCTGATCGTGCCATTGATGTTGATCGAGCCGGTGGAGCGCACCGTCAACGCAATCGGACTGCCATCGAAGCGCCAGTCCGCCAGATCCACGCCGTCGAGCGACAACACCGCGCCGTCGTGGCGCAACTCAGCACCCGCTTCCACACGCAAGCCCAGTGAGCCACTCGCGTCGAGCCGGTTGCGAATGTTTGCTCCGGCGCTGGCCATGTAGGTGGTGATGTCGGCACGAATCGTGTCGTAGTCCGCACCCGTCACCGTGTTGCCGACGTTATAGCCTCGGACGGCTTCGACCACGACATCGTCGGTGTCGCGAATCGTTCCAGCGAGATTGACATTCACATCGCTGCCAGTCGCGGCGGCCCGGAAACGCACCGTGCCATTGATCTCGGCAGCGCGTGCCGAAATCAAACTGCCCCGCTCCGTCGTCACCGAGCCTGTCGAGCTGCCGAGCTCGACATCGCCGCCGAAACGCACACCTGGAAGCGCGTCCGCGTTCAACTTGCCCGTCGAGCCGATGGTTACATTGCTGCCGTAAAGACGAATGGCGCTACGCTGTCCAGCAGAGGCCGCACGCATCGTGCCGTCGACTCGCACCCGCCCTTGATCGGCCGTCCATTCGATGTTTCGTGCTGTGACCTGCTGGTCCGCGGCCAGTGTCAGATCGCCGGTACGAACGTGCAGCGCCTGCTTCTCGGTGAAACCACCGGCCTGCAAGCGATCGATCAGGTCGGACGCATTGGCGAGCGAGCCCGCATACAAATCAAAAGCTCCACCCGTTGCCGTGCTGCCGCCAGCCGTGCCGCTGATGGCGCCGCCGAGGCTGGCGACATTCTGCGCTTGAACAAACAACCTGCCTGCATTCGCGCCATCGGCGCCGTCCACATCGATACGCGAACCCGCCGCGGTTGTGAGATCGCCGCCGCTGGCCAAACGCACCGTGCCGCCGCTGCTGCCGACGACGCGATTTGCCGCGGTGACTAGCTGACCCGAAACATCGATCACGCCGGTGCTGGCGACCGACAAGCCCGAAGCCGCTTCCAACGTCGCCAGGCCCGAGGGCAAGAACAACGTGCCGGAATGTTCGATGGTGTTGGCCTTGATCGACAGCGCACCGCCAAGAATCCCGGCGCTGGAGTTGCTGGCCGTCCCGGTGCTCGAAATTCGCACCGCACCGCCCGTGGCATCGATGCTCGTAAGACCGCCGCTTGCCGCTGTGACTCTTGCCGCATCCAGATCCAGATCGCCACCGACACGCAGACTCGATTGTCCCCGACCGACGATGTCGTTGGATGCACGCAGCGAAGTGCGAGCAAAGCCGTCGACGGCAAGATTGCCTGCTGCCACGTCGATGTTGTTTGCATTGATGGCAAGCGTGCCGGTGCCCGCAGCCGGTGCGGCTCCGGAAGCGGCGGCCGTGCCGCCGATGGTCACGCGACCCGCGCCAAAAGTCACATCGGCACCGGACAAGTTACGGAACGTGCTGGCCGTGAGTGTCAACTCATCCAACGGATTGGTCGCGCCGAGGCTGACCGCATAAGAAAATTCCATCGCGTTGCTGCTCGCGACGGTGAGCGAGCCGGCCTCTTGCATGCGAGCGAGCAGGCTGGCACCGATGGTCAAGCCATCGTCGTGAGCTGCCTCATCGAAGCGCACGGTGCTGGCACCGAGTTGCCACACAGCGTCGCGCGCACGAATGTCACTATTCAAAGCCACCTTGCCCGGAGCGTTCACCAGCAACGCACCGCCGGTGGCCAACGCGCTGCCAGCCCCAGCGTCAATCGAGCCGACGTCAGTGCCGCTCGCGCCACGCGCGAAGTCGAAACGGTTGCGATCGGATACCGCGACGATTGCCGCACCAGTGTCGCCGGTACCGAGCGTCAAATCGGTTTCGATCAGGCCGTCGCGATCGATCGCTCTGCCCTGCGTGCCCGATGCCGATGCGATCGTGGAGCCCGCCGCCAACTCGACCCTGTCGTTCGCCAGCAATACCACTTCTTCGGCACCGATGCTCACGCCTTCGGCGATCCGCACTGTGTCGGCAACCACATCGACGTTGGCGGCGCGACGTGTGCCACCCAGCCACAATTCACCTGGGCGCCAGCTGTTCAACACCGATGCAGCGATCTGCACACTGCCGGCAGATTCGCTGGTGATATTTACCACTTCGAGATTGGTCGACGCGATCTCGACGCGGCCGGCGCGACCGCCTTGAGCGGCGCCGACGTTGACAATGCCGCGCATGTCGAGCGACGTCGTTGCTAGCAGCGACAGTGTGCCAGCATCGGACGGCAACACCGGCCGCGCCAGATCCTGACGCGTGGCGCGATCGGCGTAGTATTTCGAAGCCAGCGAATCTTCATACAACGCCATCTGCCTGGCCTGTTCGCTATTGCGAACGGCGAAGCCGCTGTAACGCGTGCCGCCGAGTCCGGTCGAACCGAACGTGCGATACCCCGCGATCACGGGTGTGCCATCCGCCAGCGCACTCGATGTTCCCGGTCGCATATCGGTCGTATTCGGCACGCTTTCGATCAACATCGCACCCGGCAGCAATGCATAGCGCGCCGGCAGCAGCGCGTAATAACCTGCCTCCAACCCCGGAATGCCGCTGAGATAGACGCTGTCGCCGACCTCCAGCGCCGAATCGCGCATGGTCGATGAATCGTAATTGGCGATGCGTGCCGGATCGTACGTGCCCATCTCCTGCGCATCGTACGGAGCAAACTGCCCACGTTGCGACGGCATGATGGCGAAGCGCCCGTAGCGCGTTTGTGAGCTGTCCTCGTTGATCTGGCCGGCCGCCAGCGCATCCTTGGAGCCACCGGTGCCGGGGACCCATTCGTAAGCATACAAATCGCCGCCGCCCTGCAGATCCAGGGTCGCGCTGGCATCCTGTTCGACGTTAGCCGCGTTCAGATCGATGCGACGCTCGGGGATCGCAGTGAACACGGTGCGGTCCACGTCTTGATAGATCCATGCGCCGTTCTCGATTCGTCCGAACGGAATCAGTGCGCCCTTGCCGCTCACCGAAGTAACACTGCCCGCGCCGAGGGTCAGCGTCTGCGCAGCGTTGATCTCGATGGTGCCAAACGGCGCCAACAACGTTCCGTGCTGTTCGACGTTGGCCGCGTTCAGTGTCAGCTTGCCGCCGGCGGTCAGCGGCGTCGTGCCCGGAGTGCCGCTGGACTCGATACGCAACGTGCCGTCTTCACCGAGCACGGAAAGCGCATAGGAGCTCAGCGTCGTCGGATAAATCTGCGTTGCTCGCAACGTCAGATCGCCCGCGGTCTGCAGATGACCTTCGCGCGCGGTGCCTTCCAATGTTTCTCGCAACCGGAGATCACCGGTGCTCGCAAGCGTCGTGCTGGTCGCGCCCGACAGAGAAACCGCACCGATAGCTTCGATGAAGCTGCCGTTGAACGAGAACGATCCGGTGCCAGCGCTGGCCGCAGCAGCGGGTGCGCGTCCGGTGCGGCTGTTGCCGATCGCCACATACGGCGCATCGATTATGATCGTGGCGCCGTTGCGAGCAAACAATTCCGGAGAATCCAGCACCACCCGGCGGTTCATCGCCAGTTCGATCGAATCGAATTCGATGCGCCCATCGGCTTCGAGCGTCAACGCGTCGATGCCGGAGCTGGTGAGCAGATCTTCGCGAACGATCGCCGTGCCGTTCGGCGGCAAGCCCCCCACTCCGATGTTCTCGGAGGTCAGACGCATCACGCGTGGGTTCGTTGGATAGGTCTCGTCGTCGTCGCCGCCGTCGAATCCGCGCAATCGCGACAAGCGCATGATGAGCTCGCCGCCGTGAGCCGGACCTGTCTCGCCCACACCAGCATGCGCGCGCAACTCGCCGTTCATCGCAATCGCTTCCGGTGCGACGATACTGAGTGCGCCACCGTTGCTCGCGATGACCTGGCGCTGCACGGATTCCGCACCCGTCAGCGTGCGATCCAGCGCCGCGCTGGTGCCGGAAATATCGATCAGCGCTCCGGACTCGACCACCGCCGAACCGCGATTGGCTTGCAAGCTGATCGTGCCTGCGTCGTAGAGCGTGCCTTGGAGCACACCATCGGCGACCGGCTGATACACCACGGTGCCGGAAACATCGAGCACCGCGTTTGCGCCGACTCGCAACGCGAGGTCGGAGATAAAACCGTTGTCGAGCTCGGTGGGCGGTGTGGCCAAGGTGAGTCCGATGTTTCCACCGCGCGCGCGCACGCTGCCGTCCAGCTCGATGCCGCCCGTGCTGCTGAAGGTCACCGACGATCCCGCATCGGTGTCGATGGACGCACCCTGGCCCATGCGGAGCAGACCGACGTCTTCCGCATGCGTCACCCCACTGGCGGTGACTGCGAATGCGAGAGACATCGAGCCGCGCGCCGACTCTTCCGGCAATACTAGCGAGGTAATACCAGCAACGGTTCGCGCAGTGGCGGTATCGTTGCCGATCTCATTCAATTGCATTACGCGCGTGCGTGCCTGCAACTGCGTGCCGTCGACGATGCGCAGCGCTTCGCGATCCGACTCGGCGTCGCCGGCACCAGCGGCGGTCAAAGAAACACTACGGAAGCCGTGCTCGCTGAACAAAGACGAGCCGATGTTGAACCAGCCGAAATCCTCTTCATCGAGCGGATCGACACGCTGCCCGGCGGTCCAAACGTTGCCGTCCGCGACTTGAATGCGCGGCGCGGTGAGAGAAAACTTTCCGCCCTGCGAGCCCAACATGCCGAATGCTTCGACCCTCGTGCCCTCGCCGATCTCCAGCGCGCCATTGATCGCGCTCGCGGTGATCGAGATCGAGCCACCATCGCCGCCTTGCAATGTTCCATCTCGTTGCATCCAGGCGCCGGCGTTTGCCAGCAACTGCACCTGGTCGCCGATCACCAGCTCTGAATCTTCGGCCTTGGCGGCCAGCGCGATGCTACCGCCGTCCGCCAGTACGGACGTCGACGGACGACCGAACGGATCGGTGAGCGCGCTCAACGCATCGTTGGTCCAGTTGCCCTGCACGTCGAGAGTGACGCCGGCAGCGACAGATACGCCGCCGCGCTCCGCCGCCACCACTGCGGTGCCGGTCGTAAGAACCGACGTCGCACTGATCTTGCCGCCGGTGGTCGTGACATTGGCGAGAATGTCGACGCGCTGACCGGTCAGATCGAGCGTCGAACCCGCAGCCAGATTCAGCGGCGTATCCTCGGGAATCGTGATCGTGCCGTTGCTGTAAATAGCGGTCCGCGTAAAGCCCCGGTCCAGATATTCGGTCGGCAACATCAATGGCTGAGTCGGCGGCAGCGGCGCGTTGTCGCCTACCGAGATCTGCGGATGCTCGGTCGTAAACGTAACGGACGGCGCGCGGAAGTCTTCCTCGACGTTGTTGTTCAAGCCTTCTGGCAGACCGATGATCAGCTGGCCGCCCAGCGGCTGTCGTCCTTGCGCCCGCTGATAGGGACCGATCAACGTCGTCGCGGTCAGCGTGCCGCTCATCAAGATGCTCGGCGCCGCGAATTGCACCGTGCCTGCGTCGCTGCCGGCCAGATAACCGGGCTCGACACGATGGATACCCGGTGCGGCGATCAGATCGATATAACCCCAGCGCTGATCGGCGCGACGATACATCGGGTTGAGCACGCCCACGTAGGTGCGTAACGGATCGGCATCGCCGATGTCATATAACTTGCCGTCGGCGCCGATGAGCTGCGAGGTGGCCACCGGCCCCTCCAAGAATGTGGTCACGCCGCCGGAAACATCGATGTGTGCGCCTGCCGCGATCGCGACGTCGCCAGCCGAATTGAAAACAGCGGTGCCGCCACGCGAGGTGCGTTCGGCAATGTTCTTCGGAACCGCCGCCAGCGCGCCACTCACGTCCGCAAGAGGCGTGCCGATGCGAGCGTCGACGACGACCGTTTGACCGCGCAGCGCGCCGTTGCGTTGAGCCGGCGAATCGCGCAATTCATTCGCTCGCAACTCCACCGTGACCAGATTGCGCGACATCGGCAATGTGACATCGCTGCCGGACAGATCGATCTGCGTGCCCGATTCGACGCGGATCCAGGCGTCCGGATCGTAGTTGACCGTGGTGGACGGATTGGATGCGGCGTTCACGGTGAGCTGGCCCGAGGGTGCCACGATCTGGCTGCCCGAGCGCATGATCACTTCGCGGCCCGACATTTCGATGCTCGATGCCAACTGCAGCTGGTCGTCGACGGCAGTACCTTCGTCGGCCAGCTCCGGCAGCACTTCGATGCGACTGGTCGCACCGATTTCCAGACGGCCACCGGTCTGTCCGGCGTCGAGAATGGTGTTGTCGTTGTCCGGCGTGAACTTGGGATTGTCACGCGCCAGCAAACGTACCGAGCCGTTCGCCGCCACCGTCGTGCTCGCAGAGATTCGGCCGCTTTGATTGACCGCGAGTCCCGCGATTGTGACGTTGCCGCGCGCGGAGCTGATGTCGCCAGTCATGCGGTTCCAGGCTTCACCGCCGGCATCGACCTCCACCAGCAAGCCGCGCAGGTCCGGATCCTTGCTCGCTTGCAGATAAACTCGTTCGCCGGCCGCCAGAATCACCTGGCCATCGGGGGAAGAAATCTTGCCGGCGTTGTCGATCTCGCGCGAAGCCAGCAACACGCGTCCGCCCGAGCCATGGCTCTGGATCTGCGCGCCTTCCTCGACGACCAGCTTGACCTCGATCGGATTGCCGTTCGCATCGAGCACCCGATTGCCGCTTTGATCGAGCACGTACTGACGACTCGCCTGGCCACGCACGCCGAGCGCCGGACGCTGTGTGTTGACCAGTTCCGGTGCGACCAGGCCGCTCGCGAATGTTTCATCCGAGATCGACAGCGTCGACGCCAGGATGCCGGCGGCATCGATTTTGGCGGTGCGCCCGAACACGAAGCCGTTCGGATTGACCAGGTAGATCTGGCCGTTCGCTTCGACCGCGCCGAAGATGCGGCTGGCGCTGTCTTGATAGATGCGATTGAGCGCGATCGAGTTGGCGTTCGGCTGCTTGAACACCACGCGGCCGTCGGCGCTGACGTTGAAGCTGGCCCAGTTCAGTATCGTCCGGTCGGCGGTTTGATTGATCGTCAGCGTGTCTTGCGTGCGGGTCGCCGAGTTGGTACCCGAGGGGTCCCACACGACGCCGCCGCAAGTGCCGGCGATGCACACCGTCGGCAATTCTGCAGCGTCTGCACTTACATTGACGGTCGCCGCCAGCGCGCCGCCGAGAACGATCAGGTGAGGAGTCGCGAGTATCGAACGAATCGCCGCGCGCAGTTCTTGCTTCATGATTCTCGAAAAATTACCAGCTGCTGCGAATGCTGAAATGAATGCGGGAATCGCCGTCGGCGGTGCCGCTCGAATCCGAGTCGGGCGTGTTCATCAAGGCATACGCCCAGGTGAGCGAGCCGCTGAGAAAGCCGAACGCGCTGAACTCGACACCGACGCCGGTGCTGCGCAGGGTTTGATCCACCGTTTCGATCAACGCTCCGGTGAGCCGATCGTGCAGCGGCTCCAGTCGCGACATGCGGCCGAAATCGTAGAACGCGAACACGCCGACTTGCGCTCGCTGTGCGAACAGATCGATGGGCGCATACGCCAGCTCCGCCGATGTTTTGAAGCCGATGTCGCCGAGCTGCTCCGCTTCACGATAGCCGCGCACGCCGTCGGCGCCGCCGATCGAAAACTGTTCGTTGCTGATGACCGGTTCGACTGCGTACTGACCCGCGCCGCGCAGCCGGACGCTCAAGTTCAAGGGCAACTGAAACCCATACGAAGTGTCGGCGCGTAGCAGCCAATAGTTCGGCCGGCCACGAGCGCGCTTGTCACGGAATTCCTCGGGCGAGTTCGCCATGCCTCGCACGCCGAAGTTCATGGTAGTGGCCAGCGAGACTTGCTGCTTGTCCAAGCGCCATGCGCTGGTATGCCCCACCGACAAGTTCATATATGAGATCGGCGTGCGGAACAAATCCTCGGAGAGCACGCTCTCGGCGAAGTCCTTGTATTCGGCACTGCCGATGAACACGTGCGTCGACGCAGCGCTGGAATGAAACGGATTGATGTAACGCGCGCCGAAGATCTGGCCTTTGCCGAGCACCGACAGCGTCGCGCCGTTGTCGCCGACCGTGGCGATATCGCTGTCGGAATTGATATAAAACAACGCGACCTTGGACTTCGAGTCCGGCAGGCGCAGGGTGTAACTGCCCGCCCACACCGCCACTTCGCTCATGTCCTCGGGCGAGCCTTGATACTGCATCGCCAGGCTGTCGAGGCGCCCGAACAGGTTGTCGTAACTCCACGCAGCGATCGCACGCAGCTCGGTCGTGTTGCTGGTGTACTGATCGTTGAGCTCGACGCTGGCGTGCAACGGCGCCTCGTCTTTCACATTCAACGCCAGATCGACAGTGCCGGCGCGAGGTCCGGCTTTCAGCACCGGCACGACGTTGCGATCCGGCGATTGCGCATTCAGCTCGGTGAGCTGCTGCTGCACCGTCGGCAGATGCGGCACGCTGCCCGGCTCGGCGGCCGGCACGGCGGCGCGAATCTCACGATTGGAGAAATATCTCGCGCCGGTGACCCGCACGCGATTGATCTTGCCTTCGGTGACCTGCAAGCGAACGATGCCCTCGGCGACTTCCTGTTCCGGAATGTCGACGAACACTGTGCCGTAGCCACGATCTCGATACGCCGTTTCGAGCGCAACGCGCGCCTTCTCCACGTCGTCGAGCGTCTTGCCCGGCCCGAGATTGGCGTACAGCAATGTTTCTATATCGGCACGCGGCAACACCGAATTGCCGAGCACTCGGAATTCCCAGATGTCGAACGACGCCGATGGCTGAGCCGGCGCCACCTGTTCCGCGACTGCAAGCGTCGCCGACAGCATGGCGACAGTCACCACACCGCGTTTTACGAATGTAATACAGATGCCCTTCATCCCGCCGCCGTTGTCATTCATGTGCGTCGCGCGCACTTTGTTACGAAACAAAAGTTATATCGAACACATGACTGCGCGATGACAAATAACAAAGCCGGCCTTCAGGCGAAGGCCGGCTTGTTCCTGATCGCAACGGGGCAGCACCCAGCGCCGCCCCAAATCATCACATTAGAACGTGCCCTGCGCCGGCAAGCAGCTGTTGCCAGCGCGCGTGCCGAGGCCGACCGGACGCGTGCCATCGACCGGGATCGACGGAGCGTTGGTACCGGCGTTGTACAGCGCGAACACAGAGTCGTTCACCGGGATCGTGGCGGCGTTACGCGCGCGACCGATCAGGAAATCGGCCAGCGTGTTTTCCAGCGCCTTGCCCGCGATCACTTCGTCCTTGTTGAAGGTCGACTCGAACCAGAAGTCGTAGTCGCCCAACGCAGCATTGACCTTGCCGGGCTGCTTGCCGTTGATCGTCACCCACTTGGTGCCGGTCGGAGCAGTCGCGGTGTAGGTCTGGATGCCGATGGCGCCCGGGTTGTTGGCAACGCAGGTGTTCATCGTGCTGCTGGTGCCGTTCTCGATCACGGGATTTTCGAACAGCGGGCCGGACGGCGCGGCCACGAACGGATAACCGACCGGGCAGCCCTGGCCGTTGAAGTAGATCGAAGCGGACGTCTGCGTGCCCGAACCAGGCTCGCGACGGCACACCGTGATCACGCCTTCGGCCTGAGCACCGTTGCTGGCGCTCGCGACCTGCGACCAATCGCCGTACTGACCGGTGAAGATCGAGTTCACGTCCTGGCGCGACAGATCCGTCACGTCGGTCAGGCCGGCGTTGACGAGAATGCCGAACACGGTGCCGGTCGCCGTCTGCGACGCCAACGCATTCAACTGAGCCGGAGTCGGCTGACCGCCGAGCGCCGACGTACCCGTGGCGGGCCAGTTCTCGCCGACGAAGCGAGACGGCTCGACGTCGGACACGCCGAGGTCGACCAGCGAGTTCACCAGGTTGCCGGAGGTCGGCGTGTCGGTCGTCAGGCTGTAGCCCGTGACCGGGCAGTTGCCGAACGTCGGCGCGGTCGCAACCGTGCACGAGCCGTTCACGACCAGGCGCTTGACCTGCACGTTCTTCGCGAGCGGGCCGACGCCGTACACCGAGCCGCCTTCCGAACGGTAGTAAACAATCGCGTTACGACCCGCGATCGTGGCCGGCAGGCCGGTGGTGTTCAGCGTGCAGCTGTAAGCACGGAAATCCTGGTTGGCGGTCGGGGAAGCCTGATACAGGTTCAGCGTGGAAGCCTGGCAGATCGCAGTGAATTCCTGCTGGAACGTGTTGCGCTGAGCGGACGCGCCGGCGACCACCAAGCTGATGTCGTAAGTCGCGGTCGGCGGCAACGCGTACGCCGAGCCACCCGCACAAACAGCCGCGAGAGCCGCGGCAATCTTAAAATTACGCATGAAATAAACTCCTGAAACTTTGTGCCTGAGACGTTTAGAGATCCATTCCGAGCGTCAGGCGCTCTTGCGACGACGGCTCACGCCCGCGAGACCGGCGAGACCGGTGCCCAGCAGCCAGAAGGCGGCCGGCAGCGGAACCGGAGCAGGAGGAGCACCGATGCTTTCCAACGTGCCATCGGCACGCAGACGCAGGTCGGCGAACTGATAGATACGCGCCGCGCCGCTGCGGCCAGGGGCAGCGAGCAGATAGAAGTTCGCGGCAGTGCCGATGTTGTTGCTGTTGTTCAAGCTGGAGCCATACCAGCTGCCGGCTTCGGCGCCCGGCACGGTGCCGGTCTGACGCCACTGGCCGTCGCTGGAGATCGAGCTACCGGACGTGTTCGGCAGGAAATCGTTGATCTGGTTGATCATCGTGAACAGGTTATTGAAGTTGCTGCTCAGCTGGCTCAGCGTCACGGTCGTGCCGTTCGTGAGATCCGCCTGAGTGGTCGTCACGTAGCGCTTGCCGCCGGTGACAGTCGCACCGCCGGTGTTGTCGCCACCCATGATCGTCCAGGTGAAAGAGCCGGCCTGACCCAGGAACGAGGAGAGAGCCGCGTCCGGACCGATCGATTGCGGCAACACGTAAGTGCGCTCGTTCGCGACACCCGCGTTGTACGGGCCGGTCTGGATCGCGCTTTCGGTCAGGAT
>Ga0247784_1000336_pt1 | contig 13243 bp, 12 predicted proteins | sample UWRJL169409R5_FD_179909 | JGI IMG/M metagenome (GOLD analysis project Ga0247784, IMG submission 179909) | Plant litter microbial communities from Arlington Agricultural Research Station in Wisconsin, United States - UWRJ-L169-409R-5 | ecosystem: Environmental > Terrestrial > Plant litter >...
CGGCTATGAACGAATGGCCACGCACTTCAGCATGAAGCAGAGCATCGACAAGACCATGGCGGTGTACGCGGAAGTGTTACGATTGCCGCCGCCGCAGCCGTCCGCCTCGCAAGTCACCGCATAAGTCCACCGAGAAAATTTCATGGGTCAGTTCAGCAGAAAGCGCATTCTGGTTACCGGAGGCGCGGGGTTCCTGGGGTCGCACTTGTGCGATCGCCTGATGGCGGCCGGCAACGACGTGTTGTGCCTCGATAATTTCTTCACCGGCGCCAAGGACAACATCGCGCAGCTCATCGACAACCCGAACTTCGAGCTGATGCGTCATGACGTGACGTTCCCGCTGTATGTCGAAGTGGACGAAATCTACAACCTCGCGTGCCCGGCCTCGCCGATCCACTATCAGCACGATCCGGTGCAAACGACCAAGACCAGCGTGCACGGCGCGATCAACATGCTCGGTCTCGCCAAGCGTACGCGAGCGAAGATTTTTCAGGCCTCGACGTCCGAAGTCTACGGCGATCCGGCGGTGCATCCGCAGGTGGAAGAGTATTGGGGCAACGTGAACCCGATCGGTCCGCGCTCGTGCTACGACGAAGGCAAGCGCTGCGCCGAGACGTTGTTCTTCGACTATCACCGCCAGCACAAGCTGCGCATCAAGGTGATCCGAATTTTCAACACCTACGGTCCGCGCATGCATCCTAACGACGGTCGCGTGGTGTCGAACTTCATCATGCAGGCGCTGCAGAACCAGCCGATCACGATTTACGGCGACGGCAGCCAGACGCGTTCTTTCTGCTACGTCGACGACATGATCAACGCGTTCGTCGCGCTGATGGCCAGCGGCGACGACGTGACCGGTCCGATCAATGTCGGCAATCCCGGCGAGTTCACCATGCTGGAGCTGGCTCAGAACATCATCGACATCACCGGCTCGAAGTCCAAGATCGAACGCCGGCCGCTGCCCCAGGACGATCCGAAGCAGCGCCGTCCGAATATCGAGAAGGCGCAGCAGGTGTTGGGTTGGAGTCCGAAAGTGCAGTTGCGCGAAGGGTTGACGCGCACCATCGAATATTTCGACCAGCTGATCGCTTCGAAGAAGGCGATCTGACAAATCAGTCGCGAGCCGGTCAGATCCAGCTCGCGATCTGCTCCCGCAAACGGACCGCGTGTTCGAGCCAGCGCTGCTCGAAGCGCGGCCGCTCGTTCATCACACTGTCGTTGAGCTCGCTCAGCTGCGCGCGAGCGCGTTGCAAGCAGTCGGCGATGGCTTTGGCATCGTGATCGTTCGTCATCACAGCCACTTTGCCGAACAGATCCACGGTCGCGGGATTGCCTGTCAGCACCATCGGCCGTAACACGGCCAGCGATTCGTACGCACCGCAGACCAGGCAGTTCGGCTTGAGCGTCAGGTCCAGCACGATGTGACTGTCGCGCATCAGCTCCCAATATGCTTGTTCCGACAAAAAGCCGGTCTGGCGTACGTTCGCCGGCAGGCGTGCGCGCTGCTCGGCCGGCAACTTGGTTTCGCGGCCCGTGATGCTGAGTTGATATTGATCGCCGAGCGAACGCGCGGCCTCGATGATTTCAGCGATTGGCTCGTCGGCGGCATAAGTGGCCACGACCATCACTCGCAGCGGGCCGTCGAGTCGCAGCGGCGATGTCGGGGTGAACGGCGGCGTCGGCAATCGATCTGGCAGCACATGCGGATTGCCGCCGATCTGGCGCACCTGGTCGGCCAGCGCAGCGTTGGTGACGATTGTGACATCCGCGGCGCGGAGCACGTGACGCGTCAATGAAGTGATCGGCCAATACGCGTGCGTGAACGGCGCGACCGCCTCGTTGTGAGCATCCATCACGACCTTGTAGCGGCCCAGGAACGGACGAGCTGCCAGCACCAGCGTCGCGAGAATCAACGACGGATTCTGCACATATACGACTTTGGGTTTGCGCTCGGACAACAAACGCAACGTTTGCTTGCCGAGCCGCGCATAACGCTGCAGTCGCTTCGCGTTGAATGTGACTTCGTGCAGAGGCAAGCCCATCCAGCTGCACAGCTCGCGAGTGCGCCGGTGCTGCTCCCAGGTAATCGCCAGCGTATTGGGAAGCGGTTGTCCGGTATGTGCGCTCAAGCCGCTTTCTCCGTCGCCGACACTGTGGCCGGCTGGCCGTTGATGAGCTGCGCGTAGAGCTGCGCGTAGTTATTGACCATCTGTTGCACGGTGAACAATTCACCGAATCGTTGTTGAGCTGCGGAGCCGAGCCTGTGTCGCAGATCGGGATCGTCGAGCAAGCGGCCGAGCGCGTCCGCCAGGGCTTGCGGCGTGCGAGCCGGGACAACCAGGCCGCTTTGTTCGTTGACGACGACGCGAGGATTTTCGCCCACCGCGGTGATGGCCATCGGCTTCGCGCCCGCCATCGCTTCCAGCACGACGACGGACATGGCTTCCCAATGCGACGACTGCACGAAAATGTCGCAGGCGGGCAGGGCGCGGCGGGACGCGGCGTTGACCCAGCCCAGAAAGCGCACATGATCCTGCAGCCCAAGACTATGAGCCTGAGCTTCCAGCTCACGTCGCAACCTGCCTTCGCCCGCAACGATCATCAGATAGCGCTTGCCCCGTTGCTTCAACAGCGCGGCTGCTTGTAACAAATCGGGCAAGCCCTTTTGTGGAATCAACGTACTGATGCTGCCGATGACGGGAGTGCCGTCGCGAGGCAGCTGTGCGAGCACTTCAGGTGCGAGGTCGGCGCTCGGCGCATCGGTGCCGTTCCAGATGACCTGCATGCGATCAGACGGAATGTTATGCATGCGACGGATGGTCGCGGCCTGTTCGTGACCGACCGCGATCAACGCATCCGGCACTCGCCACAGCAGCCCTTCGATCCTGGCGTAGCGAGGGGAAATATGCGGGTAATTGCCGAAATGAAAGGTGTGGACGTGGCGCAGCCCAGGCACACTCAGACGGCACAACGAGGCGTCCATGAAGCCGTGGATGTCATGCGTATGCAACAGCTGAATGCGACGCTGCTTGATCAGCTTGCGCAGCTTGAGCCCAGTGAAATAATCGCGCCCGGGGCGCCAGCCCGGCACCGGAATCAGGTCCACGCCGGCGTCGAGCATCTGCTGGCCAACGATGCCGTTTTCCTTCAGGTAGCACGCCGTTACGTCGAATCGACGCCGGTCGAGGTGTTTGGTCAAATTCGCCGCCACTTGCTCGGCACCGCCGATGTGCAGCGTCGAATTGACCATCAGCACCCGCAACCGCTGCGGCTGCGACTTAGGATCACTTGTGGCGGCAGGGCTCGGTCGCACAGAATTCACGGCACAAAAAACGGCTGGGAATCATAACGGGTTGGAAGCCCGGCCGCGTGACGGAATGCCCATTCGGGGCACCGTGCCAGGGTGGGCGTTTGGTCGCCGGCGAGCCGCGGGTCGCAGCCGGAGAAATGTGATCCAGTCGTCATAACGGTCCACCGGACGCCGGTGACCTGGATCTTTTGTCAACGCAAGGGGTTCGTAGAGACTTCATGGAGAACAGGCTCGGCACAGTGATGCGCTCGACCGAAACGCGGGTGGTTTTTGCCCTGCTCGCACTGATCGCGCTAGTGGACCTCGGTCTGAGGCTGGTGGACAACCGCCTGTCCGGCAACGTCGCGCACGTCGAATCGATTCCGCAATTGGTGGCCGAAGCCGGCCAGCCGGAACGGCAGTCGCTGCTGTTACTGGGCAATTCGCTGACCAACAACGGCGTGGCGCCGCAGGTCGTGACCAACAAGCTGCCGAGCGTGGCGCTGGCCAAGGTAACGCCCGACGCGACCGGCCTGTGGAGCTGGCAATGTTTGCTCGACCATCAGGTGATCGAGCGGCCCGAGGTGCAGTTCGACACGGTGGTGATCGGCTTTGCCTGGAACCTGCTGAGCGACCAGACGAACGCCAATGCCTCGCGACTGGGCGGGCTGTATTGCGACTTGTCCGATCTCGGTCGCGCGCAGCAGATCGGTCTCAAAAACAGCGGCGATATCGGCGAGTTCCTCGCCGCCAAGCTGTTGCGCACCTACGCCTTGCGGGAAACATTGCGCAATCGTTTTTTTCAGAGCGCCGTCCCGAACTACGTCGACTTCACGCAGGCAAACAACAGAGCTGGGGCGCCGGGCGCCGAGCCGGATTCTGCAAGGGACCAGCAGCAGTACACGTATCGAACGTTCACCGGGCTGGTGAATCGGCTCAAGGCCGAGGGCACTCGCGTGATCGTGGTCGCGATGCCGATCCAGAAGGAATATCAGATCGATCCGCAGCTGCGTGAGCTGGCCGATAAAGGTGTGGTCGAACTCCTGGACCTGCGCGAGACGGCCGGAATCAAGGCCGCGCACTATCTCGACGGTATCCACCTTAACGCAACCGGTCAGCAGATCCTGAGCCGGGTTCTGGCGGAAGATCTCGCCGTGGAATTGCGTAGCTCGACATGATTTTCAATAGTTTCATTTTCTGGGGCTTCTTCGCCGTCGTTCTGCTGCTGTACTGGCGCCTGCCGCTCAAGGGCCAGAATCAGCTGCTGCTGGTGGCCGGTTATATCTTTTACGGCTACTGGGACTGGCGTTATCTGTTTCTGCTCGGCGCCTCGACCATCGTCGACTACTACGTCGGCTATTTCCTGGTGCGTCTCGACGATCCGCACAAGCGCAAGCAGCTGATCACGGTTTCCATCCTGGTGAACCTGTCGTTCCTGGGGTTCTTCAAATACTGCGGCTTCTTCGTGGATTCGTTCGCCGAGCTGCTGACGGCGTTGGGCTTCCAGCCGAATCTGCCGGTGCTGAACATCGTGCTGCCGATCGGTATCTCGTTCTATACCTTTCAGAGCATGGCTTACACGATCGACGTGTATCGCGGCGTCACCAAGCCGGCGGCCAGCCTGTTCAACTTCGCGACGTATGTTTCCTACTTCCCGCAGCTGGTCGCGGGACCGATCGAGCGTGTGCATCGATTACTGCCGCAGATCGAGAACGAGCGGCGCTATCGGCAGGGCGACTTCGCCGAGGGCCTGTATCACATCCTGCTCGGCCTGTTCAAAAAGGTGATCATCGCCGACAACCTCGCGCCCATCGTCAACCGCATCTTCGACACGCCGGCCGCCGACCTCAACGGCACCGAGGTGTTGATCGGCGTGTGGGCGTTCGCGTTCCAGATCTACGGCGACTTCTCGGGCTACTCGTCGATCGCGCAAGGTGTGTCGAAGTGGCTCGGCATCGATCTTTCCTACAACTTCCGCATGCCGTATTTCTCGCGCAGTCCCAGCGAGTTCTGGCAGCGCTGGCACATCAGCCTGTCGACATGGTTGCGCGATTACTTGTACATCCCGCTCGGCGGCAACCGTCGCGGCCCGACGCGCACATACATCAATCTGTTCCTGACCATGCTGCTGGGCGGCCTCTGGCACGGCGCGAACTGGACCTTCATCGCCTGGGGCGCGTGGCACGGATTGCTGCTGATCGCCTACCGGCTGCTGGGCACCGAGACGTTCGAGAAACCGGCCCGCAACCTGGGCATCGAGCTGTTGCAGATGGCGGTGATGTTCAACCTGGTCTGCATCGGCTGGTTGTTCTTCCGCGCCGAGACCATTCACCAGGCATTTGCCATGATTGGAGCGCTGGGTCACGGATTTGCGGTCACGGAATTCGCAAGCTACGCCGCGACGTTGGTGGCGTTCTTCGTGGCGCCGCTGTTCGTCTACGAATGGGTTGTGTATCGGCGGCGCGATATGACATTGGTGTTGTCGCAGCCGGCATGGCACCGCGTGGCGCTGTACGGTTATCTCGCGGCCATGGTCGTGATCTTCCCGCCGCTGACGCAACAAATCTTCATCTACTTCCAGTTCTGAGGGGATCGCGAAGTAGAATGTCCCGGCACTGATCTGAGGGCGTCGCGCGATTCGATGAACCTGTTGCACGACCTGCTGGATGCTTCGGCCAGTCGCTTCCCTAACAACGAGGCGCTGCGCAGCCGTGGCCACAGTACGACTTACACGGAGTTGCAGCGCCGGTCGCATTCGCTGGCGGCAGCTTTGCAAGCGCACGGCATCGGCCGGGGCGATCGCGTGGCCGTGTACTTGCAAAATCGCGCCGAAGCGGTCGAGACGGCGCTCGCGTGCAGCCGGCTCGGTGCGATTTACGTTCCCGCCAACCCTTTGCTCAAGGCGCGCCAGCTCGAACATCTCTTGAACGACGCCGGTGCCGCGACGCTGATTACTTCGCAGACGGTGGCCGCGCAGATCGAAACGTCGTTGCCTCGCTGTCCAGCGATCAAGCGACTCGTGTGGTGCGATACCGCTCAAGCCCGGCCCGCAATTTCATCGGAGCTCGAAGTCCTGCGCTACGAGGACTTGGTGACCGGCGATACTCATGTGCACGGTCCTGCGATCGAAGAAGATCCGGCGGCGTTGCTGTACACATCAGGCAGCACAGGTCGCGCCAAGGGCGTCGTGGTTTCTCATCGCAATCTGGTGGCGGGTGCGCACACCGTCTCGGGTTATCTCAAGAACACGGCTCACGATCGCATCCTGGTCGCGCTGCCGCTCAGCTTCGATTACGGGCTCAGCCAGGTTACAACCGCGTTTACGGTCGGCGCTTGCGCGGTGCTGACGAATTTCTCCATGCCTGCAGCGTTGCTCCAAGACATGGTCGCCGAGCGCGTGACTGCTCTCGCTGGCGTGCCGACGATGTGGATGCACCTGGCGACCGCCGAATGGCCTGCCGCAGCGGTGAAAACTTTGCGCTACATCACCAACTCCGGCGGTGCGTTGCCGGTCAGCGTGATTCGCAATCTGCAAGCGCGCCTGCCGAACACATCGATCTATTGCATGTACGGGTTGACCGAGGCGTTTCGTTCCACGTTCCTGGAGCCGTCCAAGCTGGAGCAACACCTGGGCTCGATCGGCAAGGCGATTCCCGGCCAGGAAGTGTTGGTCCTCGACGCCGAGGGCCGCGAATGCGCCCCCGGCGAAGTCGGTGAACTGGTTCATCGCGGCTCGCTGGTCACGCTCGGTTATTGGAACGACGTGCAGCTGACTCAGCAGCGCTTCAAGCCGCTGCCGAAACGTTTGCAGCAGCTCACGCGGGAAGAGATCGCGGTGTGGTCGGGCGACCTGGTGAAAACCGACCAGGAAGGTTTCATTTATTTCGTCGGACGCCGCGATCATTTGATCAAGAGCTCGGGGTATCGAATCAGCCCGATCGAGATCGAAGAGGTGATCGCCGAGTTGCCGGCGGTGATCGAGTCGGCCGCGCTGGGGATTCCAGACGATGCGTTGGGTCAGCGCGTTGTCGTTGCAGCCGTCGTCGGGTTGCAAGCGCCAGCGGATATGGCGGAGCGAATACGCCAGCACTGTCGCATGCAATTGCCGGCCTACATGGTGCCCGCCGAAGTGCACCTGATGTCGTCACTCCCGCGCAATGCCAACGGCAAATGCGATCGAGCGGCGTTGACCGCCACGCTCTCACAAGTGTCGCAAGAGCAGCAGCCGGCCGTTCGCGCCGCGCGTCAATAAGATCGCTCATGATCGCCCGAATCTATAAAGCGTTACGTCGCCGCCTGCGCGCGCGCAGAGCACTCGCCGAAGCTCGTGAGGCTTCTCGCCATCGAATTCAGCAGGGCGGCGTGAAGCGCGTGCTGGTCATTTGTTACGGAAACATCTATCGCTCGCCATTTTGCGGAGCCTCGCTACGCCAGCAGGTGCCTGCGGACATCGAGGTGCGCACGTCGGGGTTTCATCGCGTCGCGGATCGTCCGTCGCCGCCCCGACATGTGACGATGAGCCTCTCGCGAAACATCGATTTATCCAAACATCGCTCGTCGAAGATTACGCCCGAGGATCTGCAATGGGCCGACATTGTCGTGCTCATGGATCGCCATAACTGGGACGCGCTCGATCAGATTGGCGCGGATCATTCCAAGCTGGTGTGGCTGGGCGCGTTTGGGCCGGGCGATATCGAAGTGCCCGATCCCTACGAGCTGGACGACGCGCACGCCGAGGGCGTGCTCGATCAGATGGAACAAGCCAGCAAGGCGCTGGCCGAAAGCATTCGAGCGGCTCAGCGGGCGAGCTGAGCGTTCACGTAACTGGTGATGGCCTGATAGCCCGCTGGGCTCACGTGGCTGTTGTCGTCGCGCGTGTATTCGACTTTGCGCGTGCCGTTGCCCGAGTCGAGCGCCGTTTCCAGATCGATCAGCTTGATGTTTTGCGAGCGTGCGTACTCGCGCAACCAGACGTTCACGGCTTTGATCTGCTCGTTTTTCTGGGTACGGTAATCCTTCTTGCCGAGCAGGCTGGCCAGCAGTCCCAGCGCTTTTTCCTTGAGCGTGTCTGGAACCGGAATCGTGATCTCGGTGATCAGGATGACTTCGATGCCGGCGGCACGCGCTTGTTCGGTCATCCAACGATAGTTGTCTTGGGCCTTTTGTTTGGCGGCCGCCATCTTGTCCGCGGAGGCGCGGACGATGTCGTTGTAGTGGCCCCAGATCATGACGACGTTCGGCTTGAGCGCGAGCACGTCCTTTTCGAAACGTGCGCGCAGGTCCGAGCTCTCCTGGCCGCCGATGCCTTGGTTCGTCACCGTGTAGCCCGGCAGCTTGGGGTTCTCCCATTCGGCCGCGTAAGACGCTCCAATGAGGACCAGATGTTTCGTATTCATGGCGGGTTGAGCGAAGGCAATCGAGCCGGCCAGCAGGCCGAGCCACAGGGCAGCGAGTTTGAGTAAGGCGTTCATGACGCCCCGATTATACGGGGCTCAGAGCGCGCCTTTGAGCCGATACCACAGCCAGCCGATGTACTCGTGCATGGCCAGGTCCGACGCGAACAACGATTGCGGCGATGGACGCAGCTCGGCATTGCGCCAGTCCTTCGGCCCCTGATAGTCGGTCGGCACCGGAATCGGCCGCAGGCCCTGGGCTTCCAGCACCGCTAGTGACCGGCGCATGTGGCCGGCGGATGTGATCAGGAAGAACGGCTCGCTCAACATCGGCTTGAGATTGATGGCGCTCTCTTCGGTCGTCTTCGAGGCGGTTTCCAGTAGCAGTCGATCTTTCGGCAGCCCCAGGCCGACCAGCGCTTCGCCCATGACCGTCGTCGTGGTCGGGCTGCCAGAGACGATCACATCGCAGGCCCGGCACTGTGACTGCAGCTCCAGTGCCATCATCACCCGGAATCCCGAGGAGTTATTCAGGCGGCCGGTCAGCGGCATCTGCGGATCGTCGGCGGCGTAGCCGGTGAGCACGACGATATGTTCGATGTTCGGATACGCGCGAATGTCGTGCACGGCCGGATGCTCATACTCCAGCGGACTCATGAGCACGGTCGCTACCGCGCCCGAGGAACAAATCAACGTGATCGCGCCGGAGGCCGCCAGCAGGCCCCACGACAGGCGATGCCACCGCTCGCGGCAGCGGGCGAGCAGGCCCAGGACAAACAGGACGTAGGCCAGCCCGGAAGGCACCAGCAACGCGCCGATGATTGACGCCATAATCGTTGTTCTTGAGCAATGGGGGCTGAGATTCTATGCGGATGAATATCCGGCCGCGTACGCAGCATCACGGTGGCGAGCGTAGTCGCGGCGCCGGCTGGCTGGGTATCGGCCTGATGTGCGTGTTCGGCGGCGCACAGGCGGCTACAGATCGGGTGTTCGACAGCGAACTTTACCGATTGCGAGTGAAGACAGTTGCCGAGGGTCTGGAGCATCCATGGGCGGTGGCGTTCCTGCCTGGAGGTCACATGCTGGTCACTGAGCGGCCGGGCCGGATGCGCATCATAGATCCAGCCAGCAAAGTATCTCCGCCGCTCAAGGGTGTCCCACAGGTGGCAGCAGTCGGGCAGGGCGGATTGCTCGATGTCGTGCTCGCGCCCGATTTCTCACAATCGCGGCGGATCTATTTCTCGTTCTCCGAGCCCCGCGACGGTGGCAACGGCACTTCCGTGGCCTCGGCCGTGCTAGGCGACAACGAGCTCACCGACCTGAAAGTGATATTTCGCCAGGTCCCCGCCGTCGACAGTCCGGGACACTTCGGCTCTCGCCTCGTGTTCGCACGCGACGGCTCGCTGTTTGTGACTTTGGGAGAACGACAGCTCAAACATTTCACGATTCGCGCGCAGGACCTGGAAACTCACTTCGGCAAAATCGTGCACATCAAGCCCGACGGCACAGCAGCCTCGGACAATCCGTTCCTCACGGTGCCGGGTGCGAAGCCCGAGATCTGGTCGTACGGTCATCGCAACGTGCAGGGCGCGGCGTTACATCCGGACACAGGTGAGTTGTGGACCACCGAGCACGGTCCGAAAGGCGGCGACGAGCTCAATCGTTCCAAAGCGGGCGCGAATTACGGTTGGCCGCTGGTGACCTATGGCATCTCGTACAACGGCGACAAGCTGGGCATCGGCGAGCAGCGCGTCGGCATCGAGCCGCCGGTGCATTACTGGGTGCCGTCGATCGGCACGAGCGGGCTGACGTTCTACACCGGCAATCGATTTCCCAAGTGGGATCGGCAGCTGTTTGCCGGCGGTTTGTATGGAATGGTCGTGAGGCTGGAGCTGCGTGACAACCGCGTGGTGCACGAGGAGCGCCTGGAGTTCAATCAACGCGTCCGGGATGTGAGAGAGGGCCCGGACGGTTTATTATATGTGCTGACGGACAGTGCTCAGGGAGAGTTGCTGTCCGTCAGCCCGTCCGATTAACGCTGCTTGAAATCTTCCGGCGTGAGCTGATGTCGCGCCAGCAGCTTGTAGAAGTCCGTGCGATTACGCTTCGCCAGGCGCGCCGCCTGACTCACATTGCCACCGGTGATCTGCAGGATCTGCGACAGATAATTGCGGGTGAACTCGTCGCGCGCCTCGTCGAACGAGGGCAGGCGAGTCGGGCCGCCGCCTAACGCAGCCTGTACCAGCTCGGCGCTGATGATGGGGCTGGTCGCCAACGCCACGTTCTGGCGCACGACGTTTTCCAGCTGACGCACGTTGCCCGGCCAATCGGCGCTGACCAGCAGCTCGACCGCTTCCGGCGCATAGATGTGACGTTGCTCGCCGGTTTCCTGCGCCACCTTTTCGAGGAAGTGCGACACCAGCAGCGGCACGTCTTCGCGACGCTTCGCGAGCGACGGCATTTCGATATGCACGACGTTGAGGCGGTAGTACAGATCCTCGCGGAAATGCCCACCCATGATCAGTTGTTTCAGATCGCGATGAGTCGCGGAGATGATGCGCACGTTGACCGTTTTCGCATCGGTGCTGCCCACCGGACGCACCTGGTTCTCTTGCAACACGCGCAGCAACTTCACCTGCAGGCGCATCGGCATGTCGCCGATTTCATCGAGCAGCAGCGTGCCGCCGTCGGCCGCTTGAAACAACCCGCCGTGCTCGCGAATCGCGCCGGTGAACGCGCCCTTCACGTGACCGAACAATTCGCTTTCCAGCAGATTCTCGGCCATGGCGCTGCAGTTGATCGCCACGAAGGGGCGATTGCGACGCGGGCTGGCCTTGTGGATCGCACGCGCCAGCAGTTCTTTGCCGGTGCCGCTTTCGCCGGTGATCATGACTCGCGCATCGGTGCCGGCCACCATGTGAGCCTGCGCCAGGCGTTCTTCCATTACAGCGCTGCGCGTGATGATTTCGCTGCGCCAGTCTTCGGTCGTGTCCGCGAAGCCGGAGACCTTCAGTGCCTTCTGCACTTGATCGAGCAACTCCTGCTTGTCGACCGGCTTGGTGAGGAATGCGAACGCACCGCTCTGCGTGGCCTGCACGGCGTCGGGAATCGTGCCGTGCGCGGTGAGAATGATCACGCGCAGTCCTGGCGCGCGGCTCTGAATTTCTTTGAGGAGTCCGATGCCGTCCATCTGGTCCATGCGCAGATCGGTGATCACCAGATCGGGGCGCACACGGGCCAGGGCGGCGAGGGCGGCGGCGGCACTCTCGACCGCGTCGACCTCATAGTTTTCGGCACGCAGACGAATCGTGAGCAGCCGAAGCAGCCCCGGATCGTCGTCAACGACTAGCAGGCGGGCTTTGCGTTTCACTTGGGGCGGCATCGCGATTGCCAGGGGGCGTGGGACTGCGTTCAATGATAGACCTCTCGATTTCTTTGATCGCGTCCAGCTTCTGCTGGGCTTCGGCGAGAGCACGGCGCAGACGTGCATTCTCTTCGATCTGCGCCTGAATGCGCTTATCCGAGTTTGCCTGCGTACGACTACGGTCGTCTATTGTCGCTAGCAAACGACGATTTTCGGCTTCGAGTTTCAATCTCACATTGGTTTCGTGCAGCAATACTACGGCGAGCGTGCGCTCGTCCTGCGTCATTCGCTCCGGCGTGGCAAGCAGTGTTTCCAGCAAACGTTTGCCCTCGTTGGGACTACTCGCCGGATGGCCGGGAGTCACCAGGGCCACTGCATAACGCAGCGTGCTCGCGGTGGTCGGCGCACGCGTGTACTCGCGCTCGACCTCGTAAAACAAATCGGCCTGGCGTGCCGGATCGGGCGTGCTCAGATTCTGCATTATGTCCAGATAGGCCGGCGCGATGCCGCCGCTGGCGGGTTGAGGCGGCGGCGGAGCATTGCGCGTGGCCATCACAGCCTGGGCTTCTTCGCGCAGCTTTTGGGTGATCCCACAGCCCTGCAGCAGCAACGCCACGACCGAGGCGGTCAGCACCCATGATGGTTGGATACGTTTCATGGACGGTTACGCCGGCTCGCTTTCCAGGCTGGGCGCGAGCGGCAGCCGGAGGCGGAAATGAGCGCCGGGAAAGAAGCCGTCCAGGATCTCGATCGAACCGCCATGGGCCTGCACGAACTCCGAGACCACCGACAGGCCGATACCTGTGCCTTTGAGGTGGCCGGCCGTGGGCGCGCGGCCTGAGTAGAAGGCGTCGAAAATGGCGGAGCGCTCGTCCCGCGAGATACCGGGGCCGGTATCGGCGACGTCGAGCAGCAGGTGTTCCTTGTCCGCTTGCGCATGAATGAAGATGGTTCCACCCCGGGGGCTGTATTTGAGCGCGTTCGACAACAGGTTATCCAAAATCAATTTCAACTTGGCGCGGTCGGCATGCAGCTCGATGTCCTGCACCTTCAGCTCCAGGTGCACACGCTGCGCCAGCAAGGTCAGCTGATGCGTCTCCAGCGCCGATTTGATCAGCGGCCGCAGCCGGAATTCGCTCAGCTCCAGTCCCGAGTGCCGTGCCTGCCAGGCGCTGAACTGCAGCAGGTTTTCGATCA
>Ga0247784_1000341_pt1 | contig 13103 bp, 8 predicted proteins | sample UWRJL169409R5_FD_179909 | JGI IMG/M metagenome (GOLD analysis project Ga0247784, IMG submission 179909) | Plant litter microbial communities from Arlington Agricultural Research Station in Wisconsin, United States - UWRJ-L169-409R-5 | ecosystem: Environmental > Terrestrial > Plant litter >...
GAGGCACATCACGCCGTTGTAGCCCTCGAACACGAAATCTTCCGGGCGCAGCTCCTCGGCGTGAAAGTTGACGGATTCGAGCACATCGATGACGGTCGGGACCAGACGCTTGGTCAGCGTGAAGGTCGAGTCATGCTTGGGATCGCAGCCTATCTGAAGCACGCGCTTTCCGAGCTTCGAAAATGCGACCGACAGGTTCGATGACGTCGTACTCTTGCCGATGCCGCCCTTGCCGTAGACCGAAAACACTTTTGCGGTGCCGATCTTGACCTTGGGATCGAGCTGGACCTGGACGCTGCCTTCGCCGTCGCCGCAACGCGAAAGACTTTTTAGCTTCAAATGTCCTTCGAGCGCGGATGGAGGGCTCTGGATGTTCATGCGGCAACTCCCACGCCTTCAAGGCGGTCTTCGAGCTCTTCGCCTGCCCTGCGCAGGACATCGAGCATCTCCGGATCGGGCGACCAGTATTTGCGTTCGTGCGCTTCGATCAGCCGGTTCGCGACCTTTGCGGATGCCACCGGATTAAGCGACGCCAGCCGCTCGCGCATCTCAGGATCGAGCATGAAGGTCTCGGTGAGCTGCCGGTACACCCAGGGCGCCACCTCGCCTGTGGTCGCCGACCAGCCCATGGTGTTGGTGACGTGCTCTTCGATCTGGCGTACGCCCTCATAGCCATGCTTGAGCATGCCCTCATACCATTTCGGATTGAGCATCCGGGTACGGGTTTCCAGCGACACCTGCTCCGAAAGCGTGCGAACCGTTCCCGCGCCGCGGGTCTGATCGCCGATATAGACCGGCGCGGATTGACCACCCTTGGCGATGCGGACCGCACGGCTGATCCCGCCCAGCGTGTCAAAATAATGATCGACGGTTGTCACGCCCAGTTCGACGGAGTCGAGGTTCTGGTAGGCGAGATCGACGGTCGCGAGCGCGTTCTTCAGAAGCACGGTCTGCTGCACCGGCTGTCCCTTGAGGCCGTAGGCAAAGCTCTTGCGACGCGTATAGGTCTCCGCAAGTTCATCCTCATCCTCCCAGCGGCCGTTCTCGACCAGATGGTTGACGTTCGAGCCGTAGGCACCATCGGCGTTGCCGAACACACGCAGAGATGCGGTTTCAAGGTTGCAATTGTTCGCGGCCTGGAAGGCCAGCGCATGCTTGCGAACGAAGTTCCATTCAGCAGGTTCATCCGCGGAGGCCGCCAGGAAACAGGCTTCGGCCAGCAGTTTGATCTGAAGCGGCAGCAGGTCGCGGAAGATGCCGGACATGGTGACGATCACGTCGATCCGTGGCCGGCTCAGTTGATCGAGCGGCAGCAGTTCCGCGCCGGTCAAACGGCCGTAGCCATCGAAGCGCGGCCGCGCGCCAAGCAGCGCCAGCGCCTGCCCGATCGGCGCGCCCTCGTTCTTGAGATTGTCGGTGCCCCACAGCACGATCGCCACCGTCTCTGGTATCCCGTGTCCTTCGCTGACGTGCTTGTCGATCAGCCGCTGCGCCTGATGCGCACCATCCTGAACCGCAAAGGCGCTGGGAATGCGGAATGGATCGAAGCCATGCAGATTGCGGCCGGTCGGCAGGATTGCCGGCGTGCGCAAGAGATCCCCGCCCGGCGCGGGACGGACGAACTTGCCGTCGAGCGCATGCAGGATACTCGGGATCTCGTGATCCTGCTGCAGCATACGGTCGATGCCGGCCAACTCCTTGTAGAGTGCAAGGGATGCTTCATCCTTGGCGGCCAACGTCTCGGGCGCTTCGCCCCTCACCAAAGCCGCAAGGATCGATTTTTCGGGACGAGCGCCGTGCGATGCGTCCGCAACGGCCTGGAGCATTTCGACGCGTTGCTCTGCCGACGGCGTTTCGCCGACCACGTGGAGACCATGGGGAATCAGCGTGTATTCGAGCTCGAGCACCGCCGCCGACAGCTTGCCGACGGCCTGCGCCTGATCGAGCCAGGCTGGTTCCGCCGCCACCAATTCCAGCGTGCTGGCTTGGGCCTGAATGAGCGCCGCCAAGCCGCCGCGTTCGGCATCGGTGTCCGGCGGCAGGCCGCGCCAGCGCTCGATCGATGCTTTCAGTTCGACCAGGCCCTTGTATAGCCCGGCATGGGCGACGGGCGGGGTGAGATAGCTGATCAACGTCGCCGCCGACCGCCGTTTTGCGATCGTGCCTTCGGACGGATTGTTCGAGGCATACAGGTAAAGATTTGGCAGATCGCCGATCATGCGGTCGGGCCAGCAGGCGCCGGACAGTCCCGTCTGCTTGCCGGGCATGAACTCCAGGGCGCCATGGGTGCCGAAATGCAGTACCGCGCTGGCACCGAAATCCTCGCGCAGCCAGCGATAGAACGCCGCGAAGGCATGCGTCGGCGCAAAGCCCTTTTCGAACAACAGCCGCATCGGATCGCCCTCGTAGCCAAAGGCGGGCTGGACGCCGACGAAAACGTTGCCGAAGCGCTCACCGAGCACGAAGATCGAGCTGCCGTCGCTCTGTTGCTTCCCTGGCGCCGTGCCCCATTGCGCCTCGATCTGGCGCAGCCATTTTTCGCTGCGAACATGATCGCCGGCCAGGATGCGGGTGTGAACATTGGCATCGGCGCCGAAACGGGCCGCGTTGCCCACTACGATCCGCTCGCGCAGCGCATCGACATCCACGGGCAGATCGACCTGATAGCCCTCGCGCTTCATGGCGGCGAGCGTGCGATGCAGGGATTCGAACACCGAGAGGAAGGCTGCCGTACCGGTATTGCCGGCATTCGGCGGAAAATTAAACAGAACGATCGCGACCTTGCGATCCCGCCGCTCGGATCGCCGCATGGCGACCAGGCGCGCGGTGCGGGACGCCAGCATTTCCGCGCGCTCGCTGCAGACCTGCATTTCGCCGGCGACGTCGGAGCGGGAAAACGTGCACGAACGTTCGCACCCCGTGCACGGCATCCCTGCCCCATCGGAGCGGCCGCCATAGACCATCGGACCCGCAGCACCATCCAGTTCCGGGATCGCCACCATGATGGTGCTCTCCACCGGCATCAGTCCGCGATCCGATGCGCCCCATTGTTCGAGCGTCTGGAATTCCACGGGGTGCGCCGAGAGATAGGGCACATCAAGCTTGGCGAGAATTTCCTCGGCCGCTTTGGAGTCGTTGTAGGCGGGGCCGCCGACCAGCGAGAAACCGGTCAGCGAGACGACAGCATCGACCGTGCTGCGGCCCTCCTTCATGAAAAAGCGTTCGATCGCCGGCCGCTGGTCGAGACCGCTGGCGAAGGCCGGGATCACCCGCAACCCTTTCGCCTCGAACGCCGAGATGACGCCGTCATAATGACCGGAATTTCCGGCCAGCAGATATGAACGCAGCAGGAGGATACCGACGGTGCCGCGTTCGCCCGACAATTCCGGCAGGCGCTCGGCCGTCTCGGCGATGCGGCCTTTGAGGCGCGGATGGTAGACACCGATATCGGCGTAGTCGACCGGAGGCTCGGCCTTGACGACCCCGCGCAGGCGGCGGCGCGGGCCGTCGGCATATCGATCCACCAGCAGGCGGATCATGTTGGCAATGTTCCGCTCGGACCCCGCGAGCCAGTATTGCAAGGTCAGGAAATAGGCCCGCATATCCTGCGCGGTGCCGGGAATGAAGCGCAGCAGTTTCGGCAACTGCCGCAGCATCTTCATTTCACCCTTGCCGCCGGGGCTACCCTTGCGATTGCCGCGCAACTTCTTCAGCCAGGCGATAGCGCCCAACGCCTCGCCGCTCATGTCGAACTTGCCGACCCGCGTCAGCTTGACGACCTCGGCTGCCGACATGCAACAGACCATGGCGTCGCAAAGGTTTCGGCGCGCGGTCAGTGCAGGCATCACGGCGCGGACGTGATCGTCGAGGAACAGCATCGTGGCGATCACGATGTCGCCGCGGGCAATATCGGCCCTGCAGCGGTCGAGCGCCGCGTCGTCGGTGCCCCATTCGTCCGCGGAATGAACGACGAGTGACAGACCCGGGAAATTGCCCTTCAAGTGCGCTTGCGCCCGCGAAGCCGCGCGGGACAGATGACCATCCATGGTCACGATGACGACCCTGATCGGAGTCGTGTCAGCGGGCGTAGTGCGCTTTGGCATCGTAAAGTGTCTCGATGGTTATGGTGGCCACGCCGTTTTCATTGGCGAAGCGCTCGGTGTTGCGGCGCGCCTTGCCGCGAACGAAGAATGGAATTTTACGAAGCTCTTTCTCCGCGTCCGCAGCCCAGATGACAGATATGTCCGATGCCACCGCGGCAGCGGCTATAGGTACGGCTGGCTCCCCGTCCGCCGGCGCGGCGGGCCGCGCCCCCAAATGAGAAGGCACCGCGCCATCGGCGAATTCAAAATCATCCTTGAACATCGCCAGCAGATGCTCCTCCAGGCCCATCATCAGCGGGTGGACCCAGGTGTCGAAGATCACGTTGGCGCCCTCGAAACCCATCTGCGGGGCGTAGCGGGCCGGAAAATCCTGCACATGCACCGGCGCCGAGATCACCGCGCAGGGTACCCCGAGGCGCTTGGCGATATGGCGCTCCATCTGCGTACCCAGCACCAGTTCGGGCTGCAGTTCCGCGACCTTGGCCTCGACCTCGAGGTAATCATCCGTGATCAGCGGCTCGACATCGTAACGTTTCGCGGCCTCACGGATTTCACGGCCGAATTCGCGGCTGTAGGTGCCGAGCCCGACGACCTTGAAGCCGAGTTCGTCGGACGCGATGCGGGCGGCGGCTACGGCATGGGTGGCGTCGCCAAAGATGAAGACGCGCTTGCCGGTGAGATAGGTCGAATCGACCGAGCGCGAGTACCACGGCAACCGCGTTGAGGAAGCCGCCAGCACAGCTGATGCATCGACTCCCGCAAGCTTTGCCACCTCTTCGACGAACTCGCGGGTCGCCGACACGCCGATCGGGATCGTTCTGGTAAACGGCTGACCGAACGTGCGCTGCAGCCAGGAGGCCGCCTGCCCGGCTATCTCGGGATAGAGCACCACATTGAAGTCGGCCTCGCCAAGCCTTGCGATGTCCGCCGGCGTCGCCCCCATCGGCGCGGTGACATTGACGTCGATGCCGAGTTTCGCCAGCAGCGAGGTGATCTCGGTGATATCGTCGCGGTGCCGGAAACCGAGCGCGGTTGGACCCAATAAATTGCAGCGTGGCCGTGCGCCGGCAGCGCGCTCGGCGCGCCTGGTGCCTGGGGCCGGCGCCGAAGGCCCGGCCAGCGCGCGCACGAGCTGATAGAACGTCTCGGCGGCGCCCCAGTTCTCCTTGCGCTGATACGCCGGAAGATCGACGGTGACGACCGGAATGGGAAGATCGAGCGCACGCGCCAGACCGCCGGGATCGTCCTGGATCAGCGATCCCGTGCAGGAAGCGCCTACGATCATCGCCTGCGGCTGGAAGCGGTCATAGGCGTTTTGAGCTGCGGTCTTGAACAACTCAGCGGTATCGCCACCGAGGTCGCGCGCGGAGAATGTCGTGTAGGTCACGGGCGGACGCCGGTCGCGGCGTTCGATCATCGTGAACAGCAGATCCGCATAGGTGTCGCCCTGCGGCGCGTGCAGGACATAATGCAGGCCTTCCATGCCAGTGGCGACGCGCATGGCGCCGACATGGGGAGGTCCTTCATATGTCCACACCGTAAGCTGCATGGTCAGGCCACCAGTTTCGCGCGGCGCACGAGCGGGCGTGCAAACAGTTCGGCGAGATCGGCGGCCTGCTCGTAGCCCTGGATCGGCGTGAACACGAGTTCAATCGACCATTTGGTGGTCATACCCTCGGCCTCCAGCGGATTGGCGAGCCCAAGGCCGCACACCACGAGATCGGGGCGCGCCGAACGGCAGCGGTCGAGTTGCAGGTCGACGTCCTGCCCTTCAGTCAGGGCGACGCCAGCCGGCAGCAGCTTGAGTTCTTCGGCAAGATGCTCGCGATGAAGATAAGGTGTCCCCACCTCTACCAACTGCATCGACAATTCGCGCGACAGGAATCGCGCCAGCGGAACTTCGAGTTGGGAATCCGGAAACAGGAAGATGCGGCGCCCCGCCAATTGATCGCGGTAGCGCATCAGCGCCCGTTCCGCCCGCGCGCGATAGGGGTGCGTCACAGTCTCGAACAGCACCGGATCGACGCCGAAGGCATTGGCCGCCGCACAAAGCCATGCAGTGGTGCCCTCGACGCCCAGCGGGAATGGCGCGGCCAATCGCCTGGCGCCACGGTCTTCCAGGGCACGCGCTGTATCGGCAAGGAATGGTTGGGCGAGTAGAAATTTGGTATTCGGTCCCACTTCGGGAAGTGCGGTGGCGTTGCGCGGCGGCAGGAACTGCACCTCACCGATGCCAAGCGCCTCGAACATCCGGGCGAACTGATCCTCGACCACATCGGCCAGCGATCCCACGATGAGCAACCGGTCCTCGCACGTTCCGCACGGGGGGAGCGCCGGAACGAGCGAGGCGAGACATGCATCCTCGCCTTGCGTGAATGTTGTCTCGATTCCACTGCCTGAGTAATGGAGAATGCGCACCGCCGGCGACAATTTCTGCGACAGCCGCAGAGCGGCGCGCGACAGATCGAGTTTGATCACCTCGGAGGGACACGAACCGACCAGAAACAGCAGACGGATATCCGGCCTTCGCGCAATCAACTGCGTTACGATCCGGTCCAGTTCATCATTGGCGTCGGTGAGCCCTGCCAGATCCTTTTCTTCCATGATCGCGGTCGCGAAGCGCGGTTCGGCGAAGATCATCACGCCGGCCGCCGACTGGATCAGATGCGCGCAGGTACGCGAGCCCACCACGAGGAAAAATGCGTCCTGTATCTTTCGATGCAGCCAGACGATGCCCGTCAGCCCGCAGAACACTTCGCGCTGGCCGCTCTCGCGACGGACGGTCCTGGGAGCGGTTTCGGTTCCGGCCGTACACCCCTGCACATGCGCGTTCATGCCGGGCTCCCCGGCATTGAAGGAGCCGCCGACGGTGCCAGCCGCTCATCACGACGCGCGGCGCGCAGCTTCAGTACGAACTGCGTCGCATTGATGAAGTAGGATGCGTAGGCCGCCAGCGCGAGCAGCATCTGCTGGCGCGGATCGCCGATCCCGGCAAACAGCGCCACCAAGTAGGCGGTGTGGAGCGCCAGTACCAGGAAGCTGAAGACATCCTCCCAGAAGAACGCCGGTGCAAACAGATAGCAGCCAAAGACCTCCCGCTCCCAGATCGAGCCGGTGATCATGATCGCGTAAAGCAACAGCGTCTTGATCACGACCGACGCCGTCGCGACGCCAAACCCCTCGCCCGTAGCTAGATAGCGGAGCACGAGCACCAAGCTGACCAGGAAGACGACAAACTGCACCGGTGCGAGGATCCCCTGCACCAGGGTCCACTTTGTTGCGTCGCGGCGAATGCGCTGCTCAGGCGTGTACAGGAGCTTAAGTGATTGTGCGGACGATCGGACTGGTTGCTGGCCAGAGCTCGCGTTCGAAATCTCGTTCGCAGGCGCAGCGACGGATTCCTCAATCAAACTGTAAAGATTGTTTGACAGTCTTTCGTCTCGGTGGTGCGATACCGACCGGGGAAGACGAGCATCTATCGGCGATTGGTCGCCGTATTGGGGAAATTCAGGACTTGAAGCTGCTCGAAACTGCACCGCGCCACTCCCTATGTGCGGGCTTGATGACAAGAAAGCTAAACTTCGTTCGGACAACTGTCAATCTAACTATACGTAAATTAAACTTGACGGTTTTGAGAAGCGAGGACTTAATGTTGGGGGGAGTGAGAAAATGACCGATGTGAACGAGCAATCCTTCTCAGCCGGCGCCGCTACTGACACCGCCCCGGCACGTCATTCCAAATCACTTAGACAACGAATCCCGGCGCCGATCTGGCGATTTCGGCCGACGCTGCAGCCGATCCAGGTCGTCCGGACCATCAAGACCCAGCTCGTTCCAAAAATCGTTCTCGCGCTTCGTCGCGCGCCGGTACCCAGAATTGCAGAACCGGCCGGACAACTTCCGACCGAAGTCGAACAATTCGCGGCGCTCGCCCTCGGAAACGATGATGGTGCCGCGCTTGCCTATGTTGAAGACCGGTTGGCCAAGGGCAGCACGGTCGAATCGATCTTTCTCGATCTGCTGGCACCCGCGGCACGGCAACTCGGCACGCTCTGGGAATCGGACGCGGCCGATTTCGCGAACGTGACGCTGGGCGTCGGCCGTCTTCAGCTCATCATGCGCCGTCTCAGCGACCGCTTCACCGATGAAACAAACGCGTTTCACGCCGGCGAATCGGTGCTTCTGACGATTATCCCGGGCGAACAGCACAGCTTCGGATTGTCGATGGTGGCCGAGTTCTTCCGGCGCGCCGGCTGGAATTTGTGTACCGGCCCGTTCTCGTCGCATCAGGAACTGACATCTCTTGTGCATAACCACTGGTTCGACATCGTCGGCTTCTCCGTCAGCAGCGACCGCCGGCTCGATGAACTGAAGAAGGACATCCACGACATCAGGCGCGACTCGCGCAACAGGCACGTCGGCATCATCATCGGGGGTCCCATGGTGATCGCCCAGCCCGACCTTGTCGCTTCGATGGGAGCGGATATGATGTCAGCCGATGCGACCACAGCGCCGCAACAGGCGCATGGCCTGATCGAACAGATGAAGTGCCAGAAGTGACTGACCTTGGCATGCAAGCGCGACGCAAATTGATGCAACGAAGTTTTCCTTCGAAGACTGTGGGGACCTAGGGAATGACAGCTGCGAAGGCGGACGTTGCCTCGCCGTCCATTGTCACCGCGCTTTATATGCGTACCAAGACACTCCATGTCGAAGCCGAGCGCACCGGTATCATCCGCGACCTGCTGCGGGGTGAAGCCACCCGCGAGGGGTACGTGCTCCTGCTGCGCAATCTGCTTCCCGCCTATCAAGCGATGGAGCAAGGACTCGCGCGTCATCGCGGTTCCCCTGCTCTCGGCCATCTCGTCAACTGCAGGCTGGATCGGGCGCCGACGATCGAGGCCGACCTGGTGGCGCTGTGCGGCGCGCATTGGAGCCGAGGTATTCCCCTGCTCGCGGCAGGGGACTCTTATGCCAGGCGGATTGCCAAGGCGGCAGAAGGTGACGGCACGCGGCTGATCGCGCATGCCTACACCCGCTATCTCGGCGACCTCAGCGGCGGCCAGATTTTGCAACGTCTGCTGGCCCGATCGCTGGACCTCGAGCCTTCGGAACTGTCGTTCTATGATTTTTCGCGGTTTCCGGATCTTGACGCACTCAAGGCGGGTTATCGTCAGGCGCTCGATAGTGCCGGGGCCCTGACCGCTGACATGCAGGTGGTGATCGAGGAAGGTGCCATTGCATTCTCGCTCAACATCGATCTGTCGTGCGCCGTAAAGGCCATGATGTCGTCGGGGCCGATCGCCGCGGTTGCAGAACCATAAGGCACCTTGAGCAGCTACCAACTATCTGTCCGGCTTGCTCCCGCCAGACGTACGCGACGCATGCCAGATCAAATGCTCCAGTACCTCGGCAGTACGCAATGTTGAATTGCGGACGCTCTCCAGCATCTCGGCAATGCGGCCGGTTTCCACGCCGTAGGTGATTTCGAGCGCCGCCAGCTGGGCATTTTCGATCACCGATGACAACAGGTTCTGGTAAACGAGATCGGTCTTGGAATCGAGCCGAACGCTGTTGATGCGGTTGCTCTGGATGATGCCTTCCTGGAAACGGCTGCGTGCGATTTCGGCGGCCTTGCGATCGGTGATGTCGGAAAATATCAGCACAAATCCGAGCACCCGGTCGCGCGACGGCTGCACCGGATCGGCCCTTACCATCAGTGGCTTTTCCCGGTTGCCTTCGCTACGCAACAACAATTCGCCACGCCATGCGCGATGATGGCCGATCAGGTCCGCAACGCTCTCGAGAAAGCGCTCCGATTGCTGAAATGCGCCAGCCAGTCCGTGCAGCCGGCTGACCCCGCCATGATCCTGCGGCAGCAACGCCTTGAACGCCTCGTTCATCAGCAGGATCTTGCCGTCGATATCGGCGATGATCACCGGTTGCTCGGACACGCGCACATGGCGGCTGAATTGTTCGAGCTGATCCTGGGCTATCAACGTTCGTACCGCCCGGAATTGCAGTACGATATCCGCAACCGATTGCCCGATCAGGCGAGCCGCGGCAATGTCGGCCGGCGTCCATGGCTCGGACGTCCCCTCCACCTGCTGATGCCATTGCGCGAACGAGCGTCGCGGCGACAGATCGGAGGGATTGTCACCGATCACAAATGGCTTGAGCGGATCGCCGCCCCAGGTCACGGTGCGGATGCGCTCCGGGCGAAACCAGATCAGGTACTCGCCGGGATTACTGGATATCGGCGTCACCGCGATCCCGCTCGCCACCTTTATGATCCCTGCGAACTGGGGAAGATCCAGTCCCAGCGATGCTGTCGCTACCACGGACAGATCGCGGTGCGTGTCCAGCCACGCCCCGATTTCCCTGATCTCGTGCGTTCCCGGAACCTCTCCGGTCGAGATTATCTGGCCCTCGTAGATCAGCGCGCTTCCGCTTGCCCCCAGCGGCTGAAGAATCGATTGCGAGCTATCGAAGATCGCCCCCCGCCAGTCGCCTTCGCGCGACATCGCCTCGATCATTCGCTGTTCGAGCCGCTGCACAAAAATTTCAGACTGACTCTGGGCAAAGCTCTCAAGGGCCGCGATGCGCGTCGCGATTGCTTCGGCAAGCAGTTCGCAAACCGCCCGCAGTTCGAAATGGATAAAGCGCGGTTCGTAATGGTGGCAGGCCACGAGGCCCCACAATTTGCCGCCGACCACGAGCGAGATCACCAGGGTGGCGCCTACGCCCATATTCTTCAGGTATTGAAGATGAATGGGCGACATACTGCGCAGGAAACACAGCGACATGTCCAGATCCTGTCCCGTTATCGGAGACAGGCGCGGCCGCAGCGGAACGGGTTCGTAGTTCACATCGACGAGGACGCGTACCCGCGTGCGCTCATAGAGGCGCCGCGCCATTTGCGGAATATCCGTCGCAGGGTAGCGATTGCCCAAATAGGCTTCGAGCTCTGGCCTGCGGCGTTCCGAGAACACCTCGCCATGCCCTTCGTCATCGAACCGGTAGATCATCACGCGATCATAGCTGGTACGATCCTGAAACAGCGTCGCGGCTTCCTCGCACAGCGCACGAATCGAAGATGCCGTGCGGATCTTTTCAAGCGCGTTCGCGATGTGCCGGGACAGATCGACCGATGGTCCGGCGCGCTCCAGTTCGATCACCAAGCCACCGGCGGGCGGCCGATGCAGCAAGCCATCGAACTCCGCACTTGGACTTCCAATCCGGCATCGCACGGCGATCGGCATTCCCTGTGCCGTCGGGTCGAGATGGGGAAGGATACGAACCAGCAAATCACCGTCGAGATCGGCGAGCGCGACGCCGATGACCTGCTTCAGATTGAGGAATTCGGCGGCGTTGGCGCTGGCCTGAACGACGCGGTGATCGGGTTCGCTGACAACCAATAAGGCGCCGTGCGGCTGAATCGAGCCCGCGAGATGAATCTCTTCGCGTTCGCAGTTCGAAAGATCGGCCTTTCCGAACGCGGGGGTAGCGAGCGAATGCAGCGCCAATTCAGGCCTCTGGGGTGGTTTCCTCGGCGTCCGACCCCTTGTCTTCGAGGCCGTAACGATTGAGCTTTGCATAAAGGCTCTGCCGGCTCAATCCCAGTAGTTCAGCCGTCGCCGTCCGGTTCCCGCCCGCAAGCTCCAGTGCCTGTTTCACATAGTGCTGCTCGACGATGCTGACGGTGTTCTTGACAAGGTTGCGGAGCGACGATTTCCCGATCTGCTCGCTCATCGAACCCAAAGCGGTGCGCAGGAAGTCGCTTTCGTTACCGGACGGCAGGCGACGGGAGACGTTGCGCAGCAGCACACCGATCTCGCCCCGCTCTTCGCCGGTTCCGGCCGAAATCTCGACTTCGGTCTCCGTCCCGAGCTCTCCGCGGATCGACGTCGTGAACAGCCTTACGGTCTTGTGGCGCTGGATATTGGCGAGCAGCGCGTTCAGATCCGCGCCTGGTTGCCAGAGCCAGCGTCCGAGCGATTCCCCGATCGCGGATCCCTTTGAACCCAGTTGCACCAGGTCGAGAAAAGCCTGGTTGGCGTGACGGATAATGCCGCCCTCATCGAGCGCCACGAAACCGTCGGGCAGATGATCTATCAGCTCCTCGACGGTGGATTGCCCGCCCTTCTCCACCGGTGCCCAAGGGCTGTTTGCCGGGGTGAATTGCAGCAGAAATACATGGCCCGGCTCCGCCGTCATCAACGATCCGCGCAGCATCCACGGCCTTGCTTCAGCCCCCAGATGCACGAGAATGCTCAGCGCCTTGCCGCGTTCGCGAATGCGCGCCAGCATTTCGCGCACGGCGTCGCGGTCCTCCGCCGCCACGTCATGGAGCAATTCGCGGCCGGCCAGATCTTCATTGCGGCGGCGCGAGGAATTCATCGCCTCGACGGCGGTACGGTTGGCTTCGACGATGCGCAGATTGGCTGCGGATACGATCATGACGGCTTCGTTGGAGGCATCGAACACCAGCCGATAGCGCGTCTCGATTTCGCGGAGCTTCCAGTAGTCGCGCTCCATCGTCTGCTGTGCCGCGATCAATCGCGACTGCAGTTCGGCGACGGCCTGCAGATTCTTTCCGATCGCCAGCATGCCGGCACGACCGCCCAGCAGCACCGTCGTGTATTCCATCGGAATTTCGATACCACTCGGAAAGCGCTGGTTGATCTGGCGGAACGCCGAGATCCCGCTGACGCGGGCGTCGTCGACCATGCGCTTGACCTTGTCGCCACCCATTTCACCGGCAACTTCGACCCACGGACGGCCCAGCCAGCCGTCGACGCTTTCGCTGCTCATCGAAGGAGAAAGCGTCGCCTCGCGGATCACGCCTTCCATGTCCAGAAGCAGCGTGATGTCGGGCTGTACGGTGGGTAATGCAGCCATTCTCTTATCTGCCAATCATTTGTCCACGGAGCGGTTCGTAAGGTCGTTCAAACACCGGTACTTCAACTAAGCACGGAACGTGCCAATGTCGCCTGACAC
>Ga0247784_1000343_pt1 | contig 13082 bp, 12 predicted proteins | sample UWRJL169409R5_FD_179909 | JGI IMG/M metagenome (GOLD analysis project Ga0247784, IMG submission 179909) | Plant litter microbial communities from Arlington Agricultural Research Station in Wisconsin, United States - UWRJ-L169-409R-5 | ecosystem: Environmental > Terrestrial > Plant litter >...
GTGCGCAAGCGGCTCGAGATGAAGGCCCTCGCGCCGGAGTTCGTGCTCGTCACCGCGGGCAACCGCATCCAGATGGTGGTCGACGGCAAGGCCGACCTCGAGTGCGGCTCGACCACCAACAACGCCGAGCGCCGCCAGAAGGTGGCCTTCACGATCCCGCACTACATCACCGGGGCGCGCTACATGGTGCTGGCCGACAGCCCGATCGCCGAGCTGCCGATGTTCGAAGGCAGGAAGCTGGTGTCGACCAAGGGCACGACGCCGCTGAAGGAGGTGGACCGCGCGAACCGCGAACGCCTGCTGCGCATCACCATCCTCGAGGCGCCCGAGCACGCCAAGGCCATGCAGATGGTGCTGTCCGGCGAGGCCGACGGCTTCGTGATGGACGACGTGCTGCTGTACGGCCTGATCTCGTCGAGTGCCGACCCCGGCAGGCTGAAGGTGGTGGGCAAGTTCCTGACCATCGAGCCGCTCGCGATCATGATGCGCAAGGACGACCCCGAGTTCAAGAAGATCTGCGACGAGGAAATGAAGCGCCTGATCCTCAGCCGCGAGGCCTACGCGATCTACGACCACTGGTTCAACAAGCCGATCCCGCCCAAGAACCTGCCGCTGAACCTGCCGATGAACTACCTGCTGCGGGACTTCTGGAAGTACCCGTCGGACCAGGTGCCGGGCTGACGTCCCGACCGCCCTGTCGTCTACGTGGAAGTGCGTAGACCCGGTGTCCCTAGAATTTCGTTGTAGGGGGGTTCCCCCACCCCCTCTTTTCCACCCTGAAGGAGATCGTATGAAAAAGGCATGGCTGAGCGTTGCCGTCCTGTTGGCCGTCGCGGGCGTTGCCCAGGCGCAGCAGAGCGACACGCTGAAGAAGATCAAGGACAGCGGCACCGTCACGATGGGCGTGCGCGAGTCGTCCGGCGCGCTGGCCTACACGCTGGGTGACGGCAAGTACGCCGGCTTCCACTACGACGTCTGCCAGAAGGTGCTGGCCGACATCAAGAAGCAGCTGGGCCTGGCCGCGCTGGACATCAAGTACCAGCCGGTGACCTCGCAGAACCGCATTCCGCTGGTGCAGAACGGCACCGTCGACATCGAGTGCGGCTCGACCACCAACAACGCCACCCGCCAGAAGGACGTCGCCTTCGCCTTCACCACCTACGTGGAAGAAGTGCGCATCGCGGTGAAGGCCAACTCGGGCATCACCGCGATCGGCCAGCTGGCCGGCAAGACGGTCGCCACCACCACCGGCACGACCTCGGTGCAGACGCTGCGCAAGCACGAGCGCGCCACCGGCGTCGACTTCAAGGAAGTGTTCGGCAAGGACCACGCGGACAGCTTCCTGCTGCTCGAATCGGGCCGTGCCGATGCGTTCGTGATGGACGGCCAGATCCTCGCCGGCAACATCTCGCGCGCGAAGAACCCGGCCGATTTCAAGATCGTCGGCGAAGTGCTGAGCGTCGAGCCGATCGCGATCATGCTGCGCAAGGACGACCCGGCCTTCAAGAAGGCGGTCGACGACAGCATCGTGGCGCAGATCAAGTCGGGCGACCTCGCGAAGACCTACGACAAGTGGTTCAACCAGCCGATCCCGCCGAGCAACACCAAGGTCGGCCTGCCGCTGTCGGACGCCACCAAGGCCGCCTGGGCGACCCCGAACGACAAGCCGATGGAAGACTACGCCAAGAAGTAAGGCGGGTTCTTGCGATGGACCGGGACTGAGGTAAGCCCTGACGCCACTGGGCGCGACACTTGCTTACAGTCCCCCCAGCGCGGCGCCGGGTGACCCGCGTCGCGCTTTTTCGTGGGGCAGCGCAGACGTCGGGCGCCCCTCACAAGAATTGGAGCAATGCCTTGGGCAATTGGGACTGGCAGGTATTCCTGCAGGACACGGGGGGCGGGCAGACCTACCTTCAGTGGTTGATGTCGGCATGGGGGTGGACCTTGTCGGTGGCCTTGCTGGCGCTGATCGTCTCGCTCGTGTTGGGTTCGTTGGTCGGCATCCTGCGCACGTTGCCGAACAAGGTGCTCGCATACCTCGGTGAAACCTGGGTCGAGCTGTTCCGCAATGTTCCCTTGCTGGTCCAGCTCTTCATCTGGTACCACGTCATTCCGACGATGTTCCTGAGCCTGCGAGCCGTTCCGAGCTTCGTGCTGGTGGTGTTCGCGCTCGGATTCTTCACCTCCGCGCGCATTGCCGAGCAGGTGAAGGCCGGCATCAACGCATTGCCAAAGGGGCAGCGTTATGCAGGCCTCGCGATGGGCCTCACGCTGCCGCAGACCTACCGCTATGTGCTGCTGCCGATGGCGTTCCGCATCATCGTGCCGCCACTGACCAGCGAGTCGATGAACATCATCAAGAACTCATCGGTGGCGTTTGCCGTCAGCATCACCGAGCTGACGATGTTCGCGATGCAGGCGCAGGAAGAGACTTCGCGCGGGATCGAGATCTACCTCGCCGTGACGGGCCTGTACTTCGTGTCGGCCTTTTCCATCAACCGTTTGGCCTTGTTCCTGGAGAACAAGGTCCGGGTCCCCGGCATGTTGGGGGGCGGGAAATGAATCTGAATCTCGACTACTCGTTCCTGACCTGGGGTGTCGTCTCGGCCTTCTTTACCAAGGGGCTGATCTTTTCGGTCCAGCTGACGCTGGTCGCGATGATCGGTGGCATCGTCTTGGGAACGCTCATCGCGCTGATGCGGCTGTCGGGCAAGAAGTGGCTGGTGATGCCGGCGGCGTTCTACGTCAACACGCTGCGCTCGATCCCGCTGGTGATGGTGATCCTGTGGTTCTTCCTGCTGATCCCGCTGCTGATCGGGCGCGCGCTCGGCACCGAGCTGTCGGCCATCATCACCTTCACGGTGTTCGAGGCGGCCTACTACTCCGAGATCATGCGTGCCGGCATCCAGAGCGTGGCGCGCGGACAGGTGTACGCCGGCTACGCGGTCGGCATGACCTACCGCCAGACCATGCAGCTGATCGTGCTGCCGCAGGCCTTCCGCAACATGCTGCCGGTGCTGCTGACACAGACCATCATCCTGTTCCAGGACACCTCGCTGGTCTACGCGATCGGCGCCTACGACCTGCTGAAGGGCTTCGAGGTCGCGGGCAAGAACTTCAACCGCCCGGTCGAGACCTACCTTGCCGTCGCCGTCGTCTACTTCGTGATCTGCTTCAGCCTGTCGATGCTCGTGCGTCGCCTGCAGAAGAAGATCGCCATCATCCGCTGAACCCCCGGGGGGACTTCCCATGATCAAGATCAACAACGTTTCGAAGTGGTATGGCGCGTTCCAGGTGCTGACCGATTGCACGACCAGCATCGCCAAGGGCGAGGTGGTCGTGGTGTGCGGCCCGTCGGGTTCGGGCAAGTCGACGCTGATCAAGACGGTGAACGCGCTGGAGCCGATCCAGAAGGGCGACATCGTCGTCGACGGCATCTCGATCTCCGACCCGAAGACCAACCTGCCGAAGCTGCGCAGCCGCGTCGGCATGGTGTTCCAGCACTTCGAGCTGTTCCCGCACCTGACCGTCACCGAGAACCTGACGCTGGCGCAGATCAAGGTGCTGAACCGCAAGCCTGAAGAAGCCAAGGTGCGCGGCATGAAGATGCTCGACCGCGTCGGCCTGAGCACGCACAAGGACAAGTTCCCCGGGCAGTTGTCGGGCGGCCAGCAGCAGCGCGTCGCGATCGCCCGCGCGCTCAGCATGGACCCGATCGTGATGCTGTTCGATGAACCTACCTCGGCGCTCGACCCCGAGATGGTCGGCGAGGTGCTCGACGTGATGGTGCAGCTGGCCAACGAAGGCATGACGATGATGTGCGTCACGCACGAGATGGGCTTCGCGAAGAAGGTCAGCAACCGCGTGATCTTCATGGACGCCGGCAAGATCGTCGAGGACTGCACCAAGGACAGCTTCTTCGGCAAGCCCGAAGAACGCACGCCGCGCGCGAAGGATTTCCTCTCGAAGATCCTGCAGCACTGAGGCGAGCCCCACGGCCCCGTTCGCACTGAGCCTGTCGAAGGGCCGGCTCGCGGGCACGGGGCGATCCGGGTGACAAAATCGGCCCATGACCGATTCACTCACCCTCACAACCCCCGACGACTGGCACCTGCACCTGCGTGACGGCACCGCGCTCGCCGCGGTGCTGCCCGACACCGCGCGCCAGTTCGCCCGCGCGATCGTGATGCCCAACCTGCGCCCGCCGGTCACGACCGCGGCGCAGGCGGTGGCCTACCGCGAGCGCATCCTCGCGGCGCGCCCCGAAGGCTCGGCCTTCGAGCCGCTGATGACGCTGTACCTGACCGACAAGCTGCCGCCCGACGAGATCCGCCGCGCGAAGGACGCCGGCGTCGTCGCCGTCAAGCTCTACCCGGCCGGCGCCACCACCAACAGCGACGCCGGCGTCACCGACCTGCGCAAGACCTACGCCACGCTCGAGGCGATGCAGCGCGAGGGCCTGCTGCTGCTGGTGCACGGCGAGGTCACCGACCCGGCGGTCGACGTGTTCGACCGCGAGGCCGTCTTCATCGACACCGTGATGCTGCCGCTGCGCCGCGACTTCCCCGAGCTGAAGGTGGTGTTCGAGCACATCACCACCCGCGAGGCGGCGCAGTACGTGGCGCAGGCCGATGCGCACACCGCCGCCACCGTCACCGCCCACCACCTGCTCTACAACCGCAACGCGATCTTCCAGGGCGGCTTGCGGCCGCACTACTACTGCCTGCCGGTGCTCAAGCGCGAACTGCACCGCCAGGCGCTGGTGCAGGCCGCCACATCGGGCAGCACGAAGTTCTTCCTCGGCACCGACAGCGCACCGCACGCGTCGCACCTGAAGGAGCAGTCGGTGTGCGGCGCCGGCTGCTACACCGCGCTGTCGGCGCTGGAGCTGTATGCCGAGGCCTTCGAGGCGGCCGGCGCGCTCGACAGGCTGGAGGCCTTCGCGAGCTTCAACGGCCCCGATTTCTACGGCCTGCCGCGCAACGCTGGCCGCGTGACGCTGCGCCGCGAAACATGGACACTCCCCGAAGCCCTGCCGTTCGGCGAGGCCCAGCTGAAACCGCTGCGCGGCGGCGAGACGATCGGCTGGAAACTGGAGACCGCATGACCCTGCTCGACAAGCCCGCCCGCATCGCGCTGCTGATCGATGCCGACAACTCGCCGGCCAGCAAGATCGACGTGATCCTCGCGGAGCTGGCCAAGGTCGGCGTCGCGAACATCCGCCGCGCCTATGGCAACTGGAAGAAGGACGGGCTGAAGGGCTGGGAGGCAGTGCTGCACGAGTACGCGATCCGCCCGGTGCAGCAGTTCGACTACAGCAAGGGCAAGAACGCGACCGACATGGGCATGGTCATCGAGGCGATGGACCTGCTCTACACCGACCAGCCCGATGCGTTCGGCATCGTCTCGTCCGACAGCGACTTCACGCCGCTCGTGATGCACCTGAAGGCCAAGGGCGCGCTGGTCTACGGCTTCGGCGCGAAGAAGACGCCGATGCCGTTCGTCAACGCCTGCTCGCGCTTCCTGTACCTCGAGAACCTGGGGCAGCCGGTCGAGGTGGCCGAAGCCGACACCGCGCCCAAGCCCGCGTCGAAAGCCAAGCCGGCGGCCGGTCGCAAGACCCGCGGCGGCGCCAAGGTGGCCCCGGAGCCTGCGCCGGTGGCCGAGCCGGCCGCGGCGCTGCGCCAGGACACCGCCGCGCTGAAGCAGGATGCGCGGCTGGTCTCGCTGCTGCGCAACGCGGCCGAATCGGCGGCCGGCGAGGACGGCTGGTCGGCGCTCGGCGCGGTCGGCCAGCAGATCGGCAACCAGGCCTCGTTCGACCCGCGCAACTACGGCTACCGCAAGCTGATCGACCTGATCGAGGCGACGCAGCTGTTCGAACTCGACCGCCGTGGCAGCCAGGTGGTGCTGCGCGACAAGCGGCTCTCGAAGACCAGGGGATAATGCGCCGGTGAAGCGGACCAGACCGCCGCTGGTGCAAGGCCCGAAAGGGCGCACTGGAGGAAGGTCCGGACTGCACAGGGCAGCGTAGCAGCCAACGGCTGTCCACCGCGAGGTGAGGATCAGAGCAACAGAGACGAGTCGCCGCATCGGCCGCAAGGCCGGCGTGGCGGGTGAAACGGGCAATCTCTACGCGCAGCAATACCAAATAGGCACACGTTGATTCGGCCCGAGGAGTGTGCGGGTAGGTAGCACCGAGCCGGGCAGCGATGCCCGGCCCAGAGGAATGGCGGTCACGTCCGTCGGTTCGCAAGGATCGAAGGGCGCACAGAATCCGGCCTATCGGTCCGCTTCACACTATCAACTGGCCATCAGGCCATACACCCGCTCCGGCGGGATCCGCGGGAACGCGGCCGCGTTTTCGGGCGCGCCTTCGATCGCGAAGCCGGGCTGGGCCGAATCGCGGCGGTGCGTCTCGCCGACCGGCTTGCCGTTCTTGTCGCTCAGCGTCGCCACCAGCGGGTGCGGCCCGGTGACCGCCCGGCGGATCACGACGCCCACCTCGCCCGAATGGAGCCGCACCAGGCTGCCGGGCGGGTGCACGCCGACCGTCCTGATCATGGCCATCGCCAGTTCATCGCCGGCGCTTTGCTGGAACAGCTGGCGCGTGGCCATCTGCGGCGTCATCGCCGGGCGCTTCTCGCGCGCGCTGATCTTGGCCATGTAGACGTCGGCCGCGCGAAGCACGCGCGCTTCGGGGGTGGGTTCCTGCCCGTGCGGGTAGCCGGCGCCGCCCAGGCGTTCGTGGTGGCCCCGCACGGTCGCCAACCAGGTCTCGTCGTCGACGCCGGCGCCCTGCAGCATCGCGGCCGAGGCCTCGGGGTGCGCGCGGATCTGCTCCAGCTGCTTGCGGGTGGGCGGCGTGTCCTGCGCGGCCATGGTGGCCTGCAGGTCGAGCATCGACAGGTTCATCGTCAGTGCGGCGCACCCGAGCGACCCGCATCGCTCCGGCGTCCACCCGAGCTGGCGGGCCGTCAACAGCACCAGCACCGCCACCCGAACGGCGTGGCGGAGCGGGTAGAGCGCAAAGCGGCGTTCTTCCTGGCGCATGCATTCGAACAGCGCCACGTCCGGATCCCGGTCGACCAGCGCCTGCAACGCGGCGAAGAAGGTCGTCACCGCCGTCCCCTGTGCCTCGCGGCGCTGCAGCGCCCGCGGCACCTGGTCGAAATGGAGCATCAGCCGCTCCCAACGGTCGAAGACCGACAAGGCGGCAGCGCTTTGCGATTTCCTGGCCGCGGCGGCCTGCGCCTGCCGGGCGGCCTCCACCAGCGACCGCTCGGCCCACGCGCCCCGTTCATGCAGGCCGTCGAGCTGGCGTTCATCGAGCAGCACCTGCCCGGCGTTCAGCAGCAGCCGCTCGTGCGTGTCGAGGATCCGGAAGGGCAGCGGCTCGCCGACGTGCAACAGGTCGCGCACCTTGACCAGGGGAACGCGGTCTGTCGAGGAGCTCATGGGGCGAGTGTGAGGCAAGCGGCGCCACCGGTCGACCCCGCCATCGCGCACGGCGCGGCAGGCCGCCCGCTACACTCGACGCTCCGCATGAACCCCGACGCACAACAACTCTGGCGCGCACCGCGCTGGGCGCTGGCCGCGCTGCTCGCATGCCTCGGCATGCTCGGCCCCTTCTCGATCGACACCTACCTGCCGGCCTTCACCGGCATCGCGCAGTCGATCGGCGCGACACCGGTCGAGATGCAGCAGACGCTGTCGGCCTACCTGTTCGGCTTCGCGGTGATGAACCTGTTCCACGGTGCGCTGTCCGACAGCCTCGGCCGCCGCCCGGTCGTGCTGTGGGGCATCGCGGTGTTCACGCTCGCCTCGGCCGGCTGCGCGCTGTCGCAGCACATCGGCGCGCTGGTGTTCTTCCGCGCGCTGCAGGGCATGTCGGCCGGTGCCGGCATCGTCGTCTCGCGGGCGGTGATCCGCGACATGTTCCCGCCGGCCGATGCGCAGCGCGTGATGTCGCAGGTCACCATCTATTTCGGCATCGCGCCGGCTATCGCGCCGATGGTCGGCGGCTTCCTGTTCGTGCACGTAGGCTGGCATGCGATCTTCTGGTTCCTGACGGCCGTCGGCATCGCGCTGTGGATCGGCAACTGGCGGCTGCTGCCCGAGACGCTGCACGCCTCGCAGAAGCAGCCGTTCAACGTGCGCCACCTGATGCGCGGCTACTGGCAGCTCGGCTCGAACCCGCGCTTCCTGATGCTGGCCCTCGCCAGCGGCATCCCGTTCAACGGCATGTTCCTCTACGTGCTGTCGGCGCCGGTCTTCCTCGGCGACCACCTGCACCTGCAGCCCGGCCAGTTCTTCTGGTTCTTCCTGATCACGATCGGCGGGATCATGGGCGGCGCCTGGCTCTCGGGGCGGCTGGCCGGCAGGATCAAGCCGCACCACCAGATCCGCCACGGCTTCGTGATCATGCTGGTGGTCTCGGTCGTCAACCTCGCGCTGAACCTGCTGTTCGTGCCGCAGCCCTGGTGGGCGCTGGTGCCGATCGGCATCTTCGCGTTCGGCTGGGCGCTGATGGTGCCGGTTGTCACGCTGATGACGCTCGACCTGGTGCCCGAGCGGCGCGGCATGGCGTCGTCGTTCCAGGCCTGCATCGGCAGCCTGGCCAACGGCCTGGTGGCCGGCGTGATCGCGCCGTTGGTGATGCATTCCACGCTCTGGCTGGCGATCGCGTCGCTGCTGATGATGAGCATCGGCGTCTTCGCCTGGCTGTGGGTCAAGCCGCGCGTCGTCATCAAGCTCAAGCCGGCCACCTGAGCGCCGATATCGCGACAGGCGCCCCGAGTTCCGGTGGCGTGCCGGGAGCGTTTTCCATCATGTCCACCATCCTGTCCGTCCGCGTCGCCGCGGCCTTGCTCGGCCTGAGCCTGTGCGCCGCTGCGGCGCAGGCGTCCGACGTCCATGCGCCGGATCCGCGCAATTCGCCGGTCAAGCCGATGAAGGATGCCGATGCCGACAAGCTGGCCGCCGCGAAGGCGGCCAAGGCACGCGGCTTCGAGGACCCGATGGACCGCCTGCGCCAGCGCCTGGCCGAGAAGCTCGGTGCGCAGCAGGCCGAGGCCAACCCCGACATCGTGCGCGTGGCCAACCGGCCGGGCGCCGCGTCGACCGCGCCGGTGCGCTCGGCGGTGGCGCAGGCGGGCGGCGGTGGCAATGCGGCCGCGCTCGATGCCCGCGAGCCGGCCGAGCCGCGTGCGATCGCCGCGCGGCCCTCGCGTTCGGCGGTGGCCGCGCACGGTGCATCGCCGCACTGGGATTACAGCGGCGACGGCGCACCGGAGAACTGGAGCAAGCTGAAGCCCGAGTTCAGCGCCTGTTCGGCCGGCAGGCGCCAGAGCCCGATCGACATCCGCGACGGCATCTCGGTGCAGCTCGATCCGGTGCAGTTCGACTACAAGCCCAGCAGCTTCAAGGTGCTGGACAACGGCCACACGGTGCAGGTCAACGTGGCGCCGGGCAACTCGATCGAGGTGATGGGACGGCGCTTCGAGCTGCTGCAGTTCCACTTCCATCGGCCGTCCGAAGAACGCATCAACGGCCGCCAGTTCGACATGGTCGCGCACCTGGTGCACAAGGACCTCGAAGGCAAGCTCGCGGTGGTGGCGGTGCTGCTGGACCGCGGCAGCGTGCAGCCGCTCGTGCAGATGGTGTGGAACAACCTGCCGCTCGAGAAGGGCGACGAGGTCGCCGCGCGTGTCACGCTCGACCTGAACGCGCTGCTGCCGGCCGAACGCGGCTACTACACCTACATGGGCTCGCTGACGACGCCGCCGTGCAGCGAGGGCGTGCTGTGGATGGTGCTGAAGCAGCCGGTGAGCATCTCGCCGGAGCAGATCGGCATCTTCTCGCGGCTGTACCCGATGAACGCGCGGCCGATCCAGTCGGCGAGCGGGCGCTTGATCAAAGGTTCCAACTAGCCGCAAGGACATGCGTGCCGTTGCCCGTGGGAAGGGCAGGGAATAGGGTCTCGCCCTCGACCCGTTCCTCCTCGCCATGTCCTGTGCCGTCGAACTCAACGTCCTGATCTCCAACGAACTGGCGAAAGCCGAACGAGACACTCGACCGATTGCTGCAGCGATCAAGGTCTTGGCACAGCTTCCCGTCTTCGGTGATCCCCTGTCGGCGCTCTGCGTCGACAGAATTTCGAAGCGACTGGCGCGGCACGCTGTGTGGTTTCAGGGCGCTCGCTCCCGTGTTACTGGTGACGAGAGCGAATCGTTGATCGATTCCGACTTTGACCTCTGCGAGTTGGCGGATCGGTTTGCCGCGCGTTTGCAGGGTCTACTCGCCGGAGTGATCAGGTTGCAAGCGACGCTGCATCAAGGACGTTTCACACTGACGCTCGATGCAGTGGAAATGCTGCTGAGAACCGTGGCCGAACTGCTCGATGAGACTCGGTCACTCAAGACCGACCTGATGGAGCACGACGCCGATCGTGCATCGCGGGAGGAAGGCTGGACCGCCAGCACGCCGGAAGAAGTTCGGAAACTATTCGCCCGTCTCTGACCGTCCCCCTGGTCGCTTTTGGTGCCACGCCGCCCGCGCTTGGCGCTCCGGCCTCCGTAGCGTGCCCCCGTTTGGGATCCTCGCGGCGCACGCATCCACCGTCTCTCCCCGCTCTGCCCCGCGCCGTCCGGCTGGCACGCCCGTTGCATGTATACAAGAAGGTGTTCTAAACAGGGGCGATCGGGATCGTGCACTGGCGAACGGGCACGACTCCTGCGAACCCACCCACGCGGCGACGCACAGGAGCGCAGAGATGACGCAAGAGAAGTTCACGGCCGAATTCAACCGGCGGGATGTGCTGAAGGGCGCCGGCGCGGCCTTGGCCCTGGGTGGCTTCGGTGGCCTCGCGGCTGCGCAGGCGCCGATCACCGTCGGCTTCATCTACGTCGGTCCGAAGGACGACTTCGGCTACAACCAGGCGCATGCCGAGGCGGTGGCCGAGATCAAGAAGCTGCCCGGCATCAAGGCGGTGGAAGAAGAGAACGTCCCCGAGACCACGGCCGTGCAGAAGGCCATGCAGGGCATGATCTCGCAGGACGGCGCGACGCTGCTGTTCCCCACCTCGTTCGGCTACTTCGACCCGCACATGCTCGCGGTGGCCGGCAAGAACCCGAACGTGCGCTTCGCGCATTGCGGCGGCATGTGGACCGAAGGCAAGCACCCGAAGAACACCGGCAGCTTCTTCGGCTACATCGACGAATGCCAGTACCTGAACGGCGTCGTCGCCGGACACATGTCGAAGAGCAAGAAGCTCGGCTTCATCGCGGCCAAGCCGATCCCGCAGGTGCTGCGCAACATCAACGCCTTCACGATGGGCGCGCGCTCGGTCGATCCGTCGATCACCACCACCGTGATCTTCACCGGCGACTGGTCGATGCCGGTCAAGGAGGCCGAGGCCACCAACAGCCTGGCCGACCAGGGCATCGACGTGTTCACGATGCACGTCGACGGGCCGAAGGTGATCGTCGAGACCGCGGCCAAGCGCGGCAAGTTCGTCTGCGGCTACCACGCGAGCCAGGCCAAGCTCGCGCCGGCGGCCTACCTGACCGGCGCGGAGTGGAACTGGATCACCGCGTACAAGACCATCATCGACGCGGCGCGCACCGGCAAGCCGCATCCGAACTTCGTGCGCGGCGGCTTGAAGGAAGGCTTCGTGAAGCCGTCGCCGTACGGCGCGATGGTGTCGGCACCGGCGAAGAAGGCGGCCGACGACGTGAAGGCCGCGATGCTGAAGGGCAGCTTCGACATCTTCAAAGGCCCGCTGAAGGACAACGCCGGCAAGACGATCATCGAGGCGGGCAAGGTGTTCAAGCAGACGGATGCCACGCTGGAGGGCATGAACTACCTCGTTGAAGGCGTGGTCGGCAAGACCGGCGCATGAGATGAACGCACGCCACGCCGATACGCTGGAATCGGTTGCGCTGCCGCTGCTCGCGATGGGCGGCGCGCTGCTGCTGTTCGGCGCCTTCGTCTGGTTCGGCGGCAAGAGCCCGCTCGATGCGTGGACGCTGCTGTTCAAGGGCGCGTTCGGCGACTGGTTCTCGTGGCAGAACTCGCTGCAGCGCGCCGCACCGCTGATGCTCACCGCGCTGTGCGTCGCGATCCCCGCGCGCGCCGGCCTGGTCGTGATCGGCGGCGAGGGCGCGCTGGTGCTGGGTGGCCTGGCGTGCGCGACTTTGCCCTCCGTCATCACGCCGCCGGCCAATGCGTTCGGCAGCGCGCTGCTGCTGCTGGCCGCCGGCGCGGCCGGTGCGGCCTGGATCGCGCTGGTCGGCCTGCTGCGGCAGCGGCGCGGCGTCAATGAAACCATCAGCAGCCTGCTGCTCGCGTACATCGCCATCGCCCTGTTCAAACACCTGGTCGAAGGCCCGCTGCGCGACCCGGCCAGCCTGAACAAGCCGTCGACCCGGCCGATCGCCGACGCACTGCTGATCGGCGGCATCGGCGGCAGCGACATCCACTGGGGACTGGCCTTCGGCGTCGTCGCCTGCATCGTGCTCGGGCTGTGGCTGTTCCAGGCGCCGTCCGGCTTCGCGACGCGCGTGGTCGGCGGCAACCTGCGCGCCGCGCTGCTGGTCGGCCTGCCGGGCACGCGCCTGATCGTCATCGCCTGCGCGATCGGCGGCGCCTGCGCCGGGCTCGCCGGCGGCATCGAGGTGCTGGCGGTGCACACCAGCGCGAACGCCGCGCTGATCGCCGGGCTCGGCTACAGCGGCATCCTGGTGTCCTTCGTCGCGCGCCACAACCCGTGGGTCGTGATGCCGGTGGCGGTGCTGTTCGGCGGCTTCGGCGCGGCCGGCAGCCTGCTGCAGCGTCGCATGGACCTGCCCGACGCGTCGGTGCTGGTGCTGCAGGGGTTTGCGTTTCTGCTGATCCTCGCGAGCGAGGCGCTGCGCGGCAAGCTGTTCGCCGTGCGCGGCAGGCCGGCACCGGCACCCGCCATGGCCCCGATCGCGCCGCAGGTGGTGTCATGACCAGCGCGGAGTTGTTCGTCAACGTGCTGATCGCCGTGCTCGGCGGCGCGGTCCGCGTCGGCACGCCGTTCCTGATGGTCAGCCTCG
>Ga0247784_1000344_pt1 | contig 13026 bp, 12 predicted proteins | sample UWRJL169409R5_FD_179909 | JGI IMG/M metagenome (GOLD analysis project Ga0247784, IMG submission 179909) | Plant litter microbial communities from Arlington Agricultural Research Station in Wisconsin, United States - UWRJ-L169-409R-5 | ecosystem: Environmental > Terrestrial > Plant litter >...
GCGTGCGTGACCAGGATAGGTACATCCGAGGTGATGCGACCGGCAATGCCGTTGTCGCCGCCGGCGTCGAACTCGTTCACGATGCCCTGGTTGGCGGTGAGGTTGTATGTATTCGCTCCCAACTGCACCGTTACGTGGGCCGCGCCGCTCGGGCTGAGCAGAAAGTATTTGTGCGAACCGGCGATGTGCGGGACGACGAACGTCGTGCCGGCGAAATCGTCCGGAACCAACAAGTCGGCGGCGTTCTCGTTGCTGCCGACGGTGAAGAAACCGGTGCCCGAAAACTTGGAACCCGAAGTGAATGCCGCGGCGGGAATCGTAGCGCGCTGGTACTGCTGCAGAGTCACCTGCTCGGTACCGACGGTGATCGTGTTGTTCGGCTCCAGGCTCATCACCGAGACCGCGCCACTCAACGGCTCCGGACTCAGCACGTGATATTCGTGCGGCGGGGTGGTACTTGCCAGCGCTTGCGCGCCTAACACCACTGCAATCCACGCGAGCCTTCTCATCCAACTGCGCGCGCCAGAGCTTGCGATCCCGTTACGCATGCACCCGCCCTTCCTTGAATGCTCGTCGGCTGCGAACCTGCCTGAACTCCGCGAGCAGCCACGATATGAGCGCTGTCGCGAGACTCAGGCCGATGAATGCATAAACATATTTCATCAATCCGAAACGGGTTTCGCTGCCGATGGCGATGCCGTGCAGGAAGCCAAGGCCGAACACCATGAAGCTGATGCGATGGATCCAACGCGCCCACGTATGACCGCGCACACGCATTGCTCCGGCGATGACGACCATCAACAGCAGCCAGACGGCGATAGCGCCGAGACTGACGAATGCGGTATAGAACCCTTGGTCGAATTTCGGCACCAGCAGCGGCAATGCCAGATGTCCGGTGCGCAGCGTGCTCGCCGTTATGAACATCCCGACATGTGCCAGGGTCATCACAAACGTAGTGATCCCCAACAGGACGTGCTGCGAGCGAGGCAGTGAAAAGAATCCTCGCAACGCCGGCGAGAATCGCGCCAGCGCGGCCATGCACTGAAACCAGAACAGCGTCAGCGCCAGCAACGCGCACAGCTTCGACACGATGTAGAAACGCTGGCCGGGCGGCACGTAGTGGGTGAAGTAAGGAATCGGGCCGTGAGTGGATATGAGCCACACCGCTACTGGGATCAGCAGCGTCACCACGCAAACCAGCGGCACCATCAGTCGCTTCATGTCGTTTCCTTGACGCGATTCACGCAGGCAGTGGTATCCAGCAGGCAGCTCGCGAGCTGCTGGTTGCCCTGAGCTTCGGTTAGCGCCTTCGCGCCGGTGACGGGCAGGCCCATCGAGATCCAGCCCTTGATGCCGTACGGCCGCATGATCACCGAGTTCTCGACACCGATCTGCGCAAGCGCCTTGGCCATTTCATAGCCACGGAAATCTTTGACGCAGTAACTGACAACGTAATCGGCGCCGCTCAATCGTTCGCGCAACGCCGGACCGACGTCGCGAATCGGAATGTTGAGCGCACCCGGGATGTGACTTTCCGCAAACTCGTCCGCCTCGCGGACATCGACGAATACAACTTTTCGGCCGGCGGCCTGTGCGCTGAGCACGTCGACCAGCGGCACTTCGGGAATCAGCCCGCGGTCCTTGGATGCCAGGTGCGCCAATTCGTCGCAGCTCAGCTGCAAGCGCTCTGGCGTCATTGCCACGCCAGTTCGTCCCGAATCCTTGAGCACTTCGTAGACGCGATCGAAAAACGCCACATAGCACTGCGAAGTGACTGCATCGCGCCCGTATCGAAACTGCAGCGAGCGATACGCCTCTTCGACCATGCGCGCTTCGGCCGAGCCATTGCCGGGCGCCCAGAAGTTCACTTCGATCTCGTGCACGATGCCGGCGAGCATTGCGATCGTCGGATCCCGCAGAGCGAATTTGTCGCGCACCACTTCGAAGGCGGAACGATTGCCGAGTCGTTTGATTCCGGCGGAGGGAATATCGAACGACACACCTGCCGGCAACGGCAAGCCTGGCTGAGCGACGACCAGCTCGGCCCCCGGATCGGCCTGGCGCGTCAGCAGCCAGGCGGTGGCCCATTTATCGGGACCGAGGCCGTACTCGGTAACGTATTGAGTGGCGGGTTCGACCGAAGCTGCACGCATGCATCCGGCGGATGCAAGGGCGACCAGCAGTGCAACCAGCAGCGCAACAGTCCGTATCAGGCTGCCCTCAGGCAACCTGGGCTGTCCCGTCCCCTCCATGTCCTCACTCCCTGCAACCGTCGCCGGATTACTGTTTGTTGGTCGATTCGGTCGCGAGCGGCGGCATGCCTTTCAGCGCACGAAAGCGCGCGAAGGCAGCGGTTGCTGCTGCTTCGTCGCCCAATTTGGTCAGCGCATCTCCCAGCCCAAGAAACGCTGTTGCATTGTCGCTGTGGCTGAGCGTCGCGGCCCGGTAATAGCGTGCAGCCGCCGTCGTATCGCCTTTGAGAAGGCTGGTCTGTCCGGCGAGCAGCAGGGCATCGATATCCGTCGGCGCATCGGCAAGCACGGCCAATGCATGTTGCTGGGCCGATTCGACGTTGCTGTTTTTGTCGGCACCGGCTGCAAGCTGCGCTCTTGCGGCACGAAGTCGAGCGGAGCGATCGCCAGGCGCACGCACGACGGCGCGTTCCGCTCTGGTCGCTTCGGGCAGGCTCGCTTCTGCTTTTTCTTCCGCCAGCTCCCTGGCAGTACGCTCGGCCGCAATTGTTGGAACGGACACTACCGCTGCGAACACCGCCAGCATGACGGTGCTCGTCGCACATCTTCGATGCGACATAGGAACTCCCTGTTGATCGACCTACGGCTGACCCTGCGCCTGCGTTTGTTAGTCATTCCTTGTGCAGCCGTTAAGTAACACCTGCCGGATGGACCTGTCAACGACAGCCGCCGAACCCTTTTGTTTCAGAACCCCACTCGCACCGACAGCGTTGTATTACGCGGCGCTCCGGGCACGACGCTGGCATCGGCCAGCGTGGAACCGACCGAATCGTAATAGACCTCGTCGAAAATATTATTGACCTTGAAGGTCAAGCGATAGCGCTGCTGGAAATCGTAATAGAGCGCCAAGTCGGCGACTGTGTAGCCGGGCAAACGTAAGACACGCGGATTCGCCGCTGACGGCTGATTGCCCGCCTGCTCGCTTACATAAATCAAGCCCAGGCCGAAGCCCAACCCTCGCAGCACGCCGGCTTCGACCTCATAGCGCGACCATAGATGCGCGGTGTGACCGGGTGCGTTGGTCAACTGCGAGCCTTCGAGCGGTGCCGACGATGCCGTACTGGAACGCGTGACCTCGGCATCTGTGCGCGCATAACCAAAAACCGTCTGCCAACCCTTCACCGGCCGAGCCTGCAATTCGATCTCCCAGCCTCGCGACGACTCTTCGCCCACTTCCTGCATGCAAGTGCCGGCAACACCGGCCTTACATTGCACGAGAGCCAGCGTATTTTTCTTGGCGATATCGAACGCCGCGACGGTGAGCTCCAATGCTCCGTCCCAAGCTTGCGCCTTGAGGCCGACCTCGAACTGCTCGCCTCGCTCGGGCTCGAAAGGATTGTTGGCTGCGGCATCCTGGAAGTTCGGTGCTTGCGGCAAAAACGAAGTGCTGTAGCTGCCATAGAGCGTCACTTCCGGCACGGGCTGAAACAACAGCCCCGCCATGGGATAGCTGCCCGATGCCGCCTTGATTCGCGACGGCAGCGGAATTGGCTGGCTTTCGACGAACAGCTGGTCTTCGTGGTCGTAGCGAATGCCCAGCGTCGCCTTCCAGCGAGCCGACAGCTCGATGAAATCGGTCGCATACAAACCGTAAGCCTGCGATTCGGTGAAGCGCCGTTGATACTGCCCGAGCGGCAGGTCTGCATGGCGAGGCGCAAGCCCGTAGACCGGACGATACAAATCGATATTCAACGACCCCGGCCCCGGCCGCGACCAAGGTCCACTGTTGGCGCCGTTGAAAAATTGCTGGCGATGAGCATCGAGTGAGTCTTCGCCCGCCGTCATTCCAAGCAGCAGTTGGTGACGGATCGGACCGGTGACGAACGGCATGGAAAAGGACAGATCGGCGTAATCGTTCTGCCGCTGGTTGTGCTGAGACCGCGCGCGCCGCTGCAATGTGACGAGGTCCGGCAATACGGCAATCGGGTCATACCATGACGAAGCGTCATCGTTACGAACGCTGCGCGCAGCGAGCTTCCAACTCATGTCATCGGCGAGATGCTGAGCGATAGCGATCCCAAAGGAATAACCTTCTTCGGTCTGGTAGTCGTCAGGCTCCTGATAACGCGTCTCGCGCGACGCCAGCCGATGAACATCGCGGCTGGGTGCCGCCAGATAGAAATCCTGCGAAGCGCGGCGCCAGCGATACTCACTGGAGAACGTGACGCTGGTGGCCTCGGAGAGCTGCCATGTCAAGCTGGGCGCGATGTATTTACTGCGCTCGTAGACGAAGTCGCGAAAGCTGTCGCGATCGCTGTAGTCCGCGATCAATCGATACAACAGCGATTCGCCGTCGTCGATGGGGCCGGTGAGATCGGCCGTCACGCCGTAACCACTCGGATCGACCAGCGAAGCATCGCCGTTGCCGTAACTCGATCCTCGCACCACCAGCGCGGTGCTCGCCTGTGCCTGTGGCTTCTTGGAAATGATGTTGACGAAGCCGCCGGGCTGGGCCTTGCCGTACAACACCGAGGCGGGACCTTTCACGACCTCGATGTGTTCGATTGCAGCTGTCAACGGCGAACCGAAGCGTGCTACTTGCCCGGGCAGACCGTCCACCATGATGGCATTGCGGTCGTTGGAGGTGGTCTTGAAACCGCGCAATGAGAGATCGTAGGCGCTCTGCCCGCCCTTGGTCACACCGGTCATATACGGAAACAAGTCGGCAACCGTGACAGCTTCCAGCGACGTGGCGAGCCGCTCGTTGTAACTCGACACCGAGAACGGCGTGTCCTGGATCGGCACCAGTGCCTTCATCGCACTCTGACTCTCGCGCTCCAGAAAGCCGACCACGACAACTTCGTCCAATGCTTGCGCATCGTCATCCTGCGCCACTACGGGCGAAGCCGCGACGAACATTGTCGCTAGTGCAAAACAGAGATTCTTACAGTCCATTGTTGAATCTCTCTTTATTGTTCGCTGTCACCGGCATGCATCAGGAACACGCATTCACCCGAGCTCTCGCAGCCCAATGCGTGCGCGATTCCTTTGGGAATATCCGCAAAGCCGCCCGGCCCGATCTGCTTGTGCCCGCCGGCGATATCGAACGTCACCGTCCCGGCAAGCACGACGATGTGCAGATCATGCTCGCGCGTGACACTCGGCAGTTTGGCTGTGGCTGGCCAGCGCATCAGCACTGCCCCAGCAGCCCCCTCACCCCACAGCGCCGTGACTTTCCCGCCCGGCATTGCCTCGATGTCGCTCCATTGCAGCTCCTTGGCCCGCTTCAGCTGCGCCGTCTCGCCGGCATCGGCGACACCTGCGACAGCCGCGGCCATTGCAATCATCGTCACGAAAGCTCGTGTGTTCTTCATTGTCATCACCGCTTTGAGACGCTGACGGAAACGTGCCGTGGATATTCCCAGCGGCCGACATGATCTCGTACCCATTCGTAGTACCAACGAACGCCAGGATCGTCGGCAGTGCCGACGCCACCCATCTCCGCATGCGGCGCACTGCCGCTGCGGCCAGTGACACCCTGGATGAAGGCAGCGTGGAAGAACAGCACTGCATTCGGCGCCTTGTGATAGGACTCGAACCAGGCGTAGCTTTCGGCGATGCCTTCCGGCGTGAAGACCCCGTCGCGGTCGTAGTTGTCGCGTTTATGCATTTCGACGTTGACGACAAAACCTTTCGCCGGTATTGGCATCTCCTTCTGGATGATGACGATGTCCGCGCCGGGGTACAGCGATTCGGTGCCGGAGTCGATGGTTGGACACACACCCGCGGGCACGTCGGGATTCGCTTCCTTCAGCCAAGCATGCAACTGCGCTTTCTTGCGCGCACCGTTCGGTTCCTTGAACATTTCCGGGACGACACGGCGATGGTTGTATTCGTGCATGATGTCGACGAATACGTTGCGCAACCCACGCTCGCGCAGGAACGTTCCAGTCTCGTTTAGGGCACGGTGAAACGATTCGTCGTTGTCCATGTTGGCAACGTTGCGAGGCGTGAAGATGCCAACGCCGACCACCATGCCGCGAGCGTCCGCTTCGCGAATCAACCACTCCAGGCGACGAGCGAAGTCCGGTTTCAAACTGCCGTTGCGCTCGAAACCATTGTTCGCGCCCCACTCTTCCGGCCAACCCGTGTTACTGCCCATGATGTAAACGAGCAATGCGTTGATACCGTGCGCCTTCATGTTGTCCAGGTTGCGCACGTAACGTTCCGTCACCGCGGTGCTCATCAATCCATTGCCGGCACGAATGCCCCAGAGCTTGACCTGCTTGCCGCCGAGATAGGCGCGATCGTTGCGGATCTCGAACTGCCGCGTCGGCTCAGGAACAACAGACTCCGCCGCCACGGCTGTAAATGGAATGACTGCAGCTAACGCCAACCATAGTGTTTTCATTGCGCCACCGCCGAATGCGCGGCCGCCGGCAAAATCGGATCCATGATGATCACCTGGTCCTCCTGACGAAATTCCTGTTTGTTGTCGTTCAATTTCTTCCATGCCGGATCGTTGCGCAGCCGCGCGCGCACTTCCTGCTTGACGACGTCGCGCCGTGCGAGCCCGTCGATGTCCGCATACTCCAGCAGCAACATGATGTCCCAGGGTTTGCCGGTGTTGTGCTGGTTGAGATACATGCCCCACCACGACAGCGCTCCATCGGCAAGCCAGCCGTCGGCCTGCGGCTTCACATAGCCTTCGAAATATTCCTTGTACTGCGGCTTACCGACGCCGCGTTCGAGGTGATAGGGAATCCACAGATAGATGGCTTTGGTGAGATTGCGTGTCTTCGCCGGCCCACCTGAAGAACTCAGATCGACCAGATCGCTGGTCACGGGCGCGCACAACTGCAATGCCCGCGGCGACAAACCCGCAGGGAAGGTCCGCTCGATGGCTTTCCAGCGTTGAATGTCCACATAGCGTGCGAAATCAAGCCGAACGACCATGTCGGGCGCAGTCTCGCCGGTATTGACGAACGAGCTGAACAGCATCAAGTAATCGGCAAAGATCTTCTGTTGCTTCCAGGTCTCGAATTGCGAGACCAGAGCGTCCGCGGCGTGCTCGCGAAATGCGGCGCGCTTTTCGATCGGACACCGATACGTCATGAACAGGCTCATCGGGCCGTTGCCGCCCTCCTGTGAGAAAGCAGCGCCACCCATGCAACTCAACAAGAGCACGACCACGAGTTGTTTGATCGGTGAGTTCATTTAGCACTTTCCTTGTTGCACGCAGCCGGCAGCGCCCGCGGTTGCACCAGAGTTTTACCGCCGCGCAGTTCTGCGTACACGTCGTCGAACCAGGCGATGTAGCAATTCAGCGGAATGTGGTTGCCCGGCAACTGCTCGTCGAGGCGACGCGACTCGCTTTCGAGAAGGTCGGTCTCCGCATAGAGCTTCTGTCCCCAGTAGTTGATTTCCACGTCGTGCATGACGCGCGCGAGGTGCTGCACGATCGGATCCTGCACGGGATAGCGCTGTAACAGCGTTTCGAGAACGGCATGCGTGTGTGTCCGGCGAAACTCGGCTTGTGGCACGTCGAAGGGTGTTCCCTCCCCGAGATCCGTCGAGCCGGTCGGTACCTCACGAAACACGATGTCGGTGCGTACGAAACGTTTCAGGAACCATGCGGATGCGCCTTTATCGAGCTCGGCCCCCTGCCAGGTAACCCAGACACGAGGAGCTTCAGGGTTTCGTGGCGTCGCTCGGTCCTGTGCCACAGCCGACGCGGACAAAGCAGTAGTCATCATCATTGCGACGATGCGACTCACGGCTTCAGCTCCAACACGCACGCAGCGTCGGCTGGGCATTCGTGCATCGCATAGACGATGGTCATGCCGGATTGATGTTGCTCCTCGGCAATCCACGTCTGCACTTCGGCAATCGTCGTCGCATCGAGATGTGCGAACGGTTCGTCGAGCACGGCGAGCGACGGGCGGCGAGACAAGGCACGTGCCATTGCGACACGTTGTTGTTGCCCGCCGGACAGTTCTCCCGGAAATCTCCGTGCCAGCGATCCGATTCCCAGTCGATCGAGTACCGACTGCACGCGGGCACGACGATTCGCACGCGGCCAACCGTGCAACGTCAGCGCGACGTGAGCCTCGACTGTTTCGTGCGGCCACAAGGCCAGCTCCTGAAACATCAGCGTCGCCTCCCGCCGCTGTGGGAGACGATGCGAGCTCGGCGATGCCCACTGCTCGGTCTTCCATGAAATCGTTCCAGCCGCGATTCGATCCAGACCGACGATCGCTCGACACAACGAGCTCTTGCCTGCACCGCTCCTGCCCGTGATCCAGGCGCTCACGCCCTGAGGTACGTTCCAGGAAACATCCCGAAGTACCACCGTCGCATCGCGCACCACCTCCACCTCAGCCAACTGCAACATGTGGAGGTCGATCCAGTGACATTGGCGATGAGCGACGGAACAACAACAATGCGACGGCAATGCCTGCCGCCGTCATTGCAAGATGCCACGAAGTCAGCGCAGCCAACCATTGCGCAGGCCCATAGTGCACGCTCTGGAAAATTCGTAGCATCAACGTCGACGTTCCGGGAGGCGCCACCAGGACGGTCAGCGTAATGTCACCAAGCACCCACACCCAGACGAGCACGAGCGCACTCCAGCAGGTAGTGCGAATCGGTTTCCAAACGCCCACCCGCAGCGCTTGCCACCGGGGCAACCCGGACACAGCCGCGGCTTCAAGGTAGTTGCGAGGCACGCGTATCATTTTCGCGCTGAGTATTTCGGCGCCGAGCGCAAGGCTGCGCAGAATCATTCCCAGGATCAGCGCCATCGCCGAACCGGTGATCCATGTTCCCAACGGAAGTTTGCTCTGCATGACCAGCGCCCCCAGCCCCCACAAGCTCGGCGGCGTTAGAAACGCGATCCACGCAATCACGCGCGGCAAATGTTCCCACGATGAGCGCGCATATGCGCTGGCTGCGGCAATCGCCAATGCGAGTGGCAATGTCAGCACGCTAACTGCGGCAGCAAGCCAGATGCTGGTCGTTAGATCGCTCCGAGCCACCTTCCACACGCCTGCTAACGAATCGATCGCGGCGGTTCCGAGCGAGCTCAGCAGCAAATACATCGGCACGACCAGCGTGACAGCAACGAATCCCAGCAACGCAGCGACAGCGCCGTTCTCCCGTGCGCTGGATACAGCTCGACGCGACTCCCCAGCGCAATTCGAAACCTCAGCGTCCCGACTCATCGACAGGCGCATCTGCGTGCGGCGAAACGCAGCCGACGCCACGACGACCAGAACCACAGCGGCGACCGCAAGCGGAATCAACAGCGACGTCACTGCACGCGGATCCTGATACGACGCGAACACAGCGAATATTCCAGCGGCAAGCGTCCTCACACCGTAATAGTCGGCGACTGCGAACTCGCCGAGCACGAGCAGTGCGATCAAAGCAAAAGCACCTGCCGCCGACGGCCAATACCAACGCGCTCGCAGACGTATCTGAGCAACGTTACCAAGGCCCGAAACAGAAGCAGCTTCGTCGTAAGTAACATGCCATGCCGATCGCACGGCCCTGAGCGCCAGCAACGCGATGGGGTAATAGCTCCCGGTGAGAACGACGATCACCGACAACACCGAGCGCGCTGGTGGCAACGCGCATCCGCCGGCGACGGGCTGCACCACCAAGCCCACCGGCGACAACAGCGGTGCCCACGCAAGTCCCAGCAAGTAGGGAGGAATCGCCAACGGCACACACAGAATCGCCAGCCACCGCCATTGCGACTGGATTGGCGACGACTCGATCAAGTACAGCATCGCGGCGCCGACAACGAGACAAGCGAGTGAAGTGCCGAGTGCAACCAGCAGCGATGAGATCGTCCACGAGTCGCAACCGATGCTTGCCAACGTCGCAACGCCGGACTGCCAGGTGCCGCCGGACAGAGCCAACAACGGCAGTCCCCAACTCAGGAGCAACAAGACGCCCAGGGTCAACCCGAAGCTGCCGATATGCGTCCGTGACATATATATGTAGCTCGGCGCCGTCTGCTGGGGGATTAAGGTGTGCCACCCACGGGCGCACCGGCTTGCAGCCAACCCGCTTCGATGATCGACCACATCTCGGGCATTGCCGCCGCGACGCGTTCCCATTCCCGCGGCGGTGCCTGGCCGATAGATGCATTGGCGGTATCGAAGGGTTCGCGAACGCTGGTGAACACTTTGTCCGCGGCCGCACTCAGCGTCTGGTCCGTTTCATTCGACAACAGGAACTGCAGCAGCTCTGTTGCCGATGCCGGGTTCGGTCCACCGCGCACACGTGCAACTGTGCCTGGAATCCAGACCGGGCCCACGTCGCTGGATTGAATCACGTGTGCGATCGCCACCGGCGCACCGGCACTCACTGCTCCGATCGCATCGTCCGAATCGGTCAGGCCTACATCGACGACCCCAGCAACAACAGCATCTCGAACCTGCGCATTGCCAGGCAGAATACGCACGGCATTCTTACGCAGAGCTGCGACCCACGATCCGAAACGCTCGCGTCCCCACGCATCGAGTAACAACGCCAGATGCGATCCGGTCGTGCCGAAGTGCGGATCGGCGACGGCGACACGCTGGTTCCATTCCGGTTCGGCCAATGATTCGAGTGAAACAGGCCAGCGATCACGCGTCACTCTGTCGGTGCGAATGAGCAGCACGCGAGCACGCGCTGGCATCGCGTGCCATCGCCCGGACCCATCGTTCCAAGCGGCGCGACGTGTGTTCGCGATCGGCTGGGATTCGAGCACACCTCGATCTGCGAGGCGCAAGGTCTGACCGATCTCGCCGCTCCAAAACACATCGGCCTGCGGCCGCGCAGCTTCGGCGATCACACGATTGACCAGGCCCGTGGTCTTGTTTGCTTCCGTATCGTAGACGGCACGGACACCAATTCCCGAGCGCGCTTCGAATGCCCGTAATACCGGCTCGGCGAGACTTCGGTCGAAGCTCGCGTAGACAACGACTTCGCGCGTGGACTGCGGATCGGAGCCGGCGCCTCCGCAACCAAACATTGCGAACAACGAGAGAAATATCAAAGCTCGGCACGCCGTCCCCATGGCTGTTGTCGCCGCAGTCCCTGGCATCGCCGATCTCTCCCTATGATCCCGACATTATTTGGTCGCTACGCGCTCGACCGCTTCTGCCCAGAACTCCAGGCCGCTGCCTTTCGGCGGTCGCACTCGGATCGACGCAGGCATGCGAGAGCGCATGCCGCTGCAATCGAGGATCCGGATCGAAACAGCGGACAGCAGCATGTTGCTCGGAATGACCAGGCCGTCGACCTGCGAGAACTGCAAACGAACGTAGTCGTCGTGGGTCGACAGGTCCAGCAACAACACTCCCTCGGGCCCTTCCTCGTAACCCCACGCGAAACGCAGCTGTCGCAAATCGTACTTGCGTGCGTTCGGCAGCACCGGATGATCCGGTGCATCTTCCAGCTCGCGCTCGATCAATGTCGATGTCGTCAGCGGCGATTCCATCCCAGCCTCATTGCACACAGTCCCCGCATTTGTCCGGCACCTGCTTGCAGCATTTGCCAGCGGCCTTGCAATCGTTGACCGTCGCGGGATCGCTTGGACTGCGCTGACCGGTCTTTCGATCGCGGTGGCCCATGCCCCCGAAGCGACAAATATTGCACACACCGCGTGCGATACAACAGCCGGCGTTTCGCCCGCACTTCAAAACCGTGGCATAACACCCTTCGCTGCCGTCGCAAGCGCGACCGCCGCCTTTGCATAACACCTGGTAGCTGCGACACGCGGCGTTGCATGCCGCCTTGGTGCATGCCTTCGGATTTCTCAGGCAAGCGAGGATAGCTGCGCACAGGCGTGGATTGCGAGCACAGAGCAACGCGACGGCTGCGACAGCGCCCGCCGCCGGGCCGGCCTCGCCGGTGGGATCCGCATAGTTGAGCGGATTGGCATTCACGTACAGGAATAGATTCGTCCCGCCGTCCACGCCCAGCGGATCGGACTGCAGGTATCGCCCCGTCTGGGGATCGTAATCTCGCAGATAGTTGTAATGCAGCCCGCTCTCGGCATCGGCATATTGGCCGGGCAAGCGCGGATTGAATTCCACCGCTACACCGTCGGCATCCGGATCCGATTCGACGACTGCTTCGCCGAAGGCTTCGTGGCGAGACTTCCATGTGATTCTCGCGGCGGCATCGGTCATCAAACGCGCCGTTTCCAGATGGTCGCCATGCACATAGTAAGTCGCATTGGCATCCTGGAACTGCGTCGGCACGCCCTTGCTCTCCAGATATCCGTAGCGAGCGGTCCGCGTGCCACTCGCGTTGTACTCCGCGATCAGCAGCGTTCCATCCCACAGATACCAAGAGGTCGACGAATTGACCGTCTTGCGCACGCGCCGGCCAGAATCATCTAACAAGTAGTCGGCAGCGATACTGCCTTTGGCGAAATGCCGCATGCGATTGCGAATATCGTGAGTGAACGTGGCGCCGTCGCTGCGTGTCTGCACATTGCCGTCGGCATCGAAGGTGTAGGTCAGCCCTTGGCCCGCAGTGATGCGGTTGTTGGCGTCATAGTTATAGGTCGCCGCATTGGCGGGGTCTTCGCGATTACCGGCTCGATCGTAGCTGTAACTTTCGTTGGTCAATCCCGAGGCAACTGGCCGGGTCGCGCCGATCAGCCGGTTCAGCCCGTCATAGGAGAAATCGTGCAGGCCGTACGAGTCCTGCTGGCTGTCCACGTTCAGGACCGGGTCGTATACATATGAGAGCTGTTCGATCGGTCCGCCTGGGCCTGCGATCTGAATGGACTCGACCAGTCCGTGAGGGCGATAGCCGTAGGTCTCGG